>Ga0208621_1000024_pt1 | contig 53727 bp, 44 predicted proteins | sample CryBogCBH26May08_FD_184617 | JGI IMG/M metagenome (GOLD analysis project Ga0208621, IMG submission 184617) | Freshwater microbial communities from Crystal Bog, Wisconsin, USA - CBH26May08 (SPAdes) (version 2) | ecosystem: Environmental > Aquatic > Freshwater > Lake | place: Crystal Bog... | reverse complement strand
GCAACTACAGCCAGAATTTGTGCAAATCAACCCCAACCACATGATCCCCACCTTGGTGGACGGCGATTTTGTATTATGGGAGTCCAACGCCATTATGCAATACCTGTGCAGCAAAGTGCCAGACAACAGCCTGCTCCCTGCCGACGCTATTGTGCGGGCAGACATCAGCCGCTGGCAGTTTTGGCAAACCGGACATTTTGGCAGCGCTTGTGGCGTTTTCATTTTCGAAAACATTATCAAGCCGGTGTTCTCACAAGCCGAGCCGGATTTGCAAGAAATCGCCAAAGGCGAAGAACGCTTCCATCGTTTCGCAAAGGTGCTGGACGACCACTTAAAAGGCCGTGATTGGTTGGTGGGTGATGGTGTGACCTTGGCTGACTTTTCGGTAGGTTCGTATCTGGATTTGACCAGTATGGCAAAATATCCGCTTGAACCTTATTTGGAAATCCAGCGCTGGTATGCGGGCATTGAACAATTGGCCGCTTGGCAATCTTCAGCGCCTCAGAAATCTTGATAGCAATTTGCCCTGCTTGCCAGACAGTGGCTTTTTTAGCATAAGTTTTTTTGGTTGATTTGGCTGGAAGCGAATGCAGACGTTAGCGGGCATTGCTTCCAGCCATAAAAGTAACTATTTATTTCAAACGTTTGGCAGCTATACGCAACCTTAAGGCATTGAGCTTAATAAAGCCTTCGGCATCTTTTTGATTGTACGCGCCTTGGTCTTCTTCAAAAGTGGCGATGCTTTCATCAAACAAACTGTCGGTGTCAGACTGGCGGCCCACCACAATGACATTGCCTTTATAAAGTTTCAGCCGGACTTTGCCGTTGACATTCAGCTGCGATGCATCAATCATCGTTTGCAGCATTTGGCGTTCTGGACTCCACCAGTAGCCATTGTAAATCAATGAGGCATAACGCGGCATCAGTTCATCTTTCAAATGCGCCACTTCGCGGTCAAGTGTAAGCGATTCTATTGCCCGATGCGCTTTTAGCATTACAGTGCCAGCGGGGGTTTCGTAGCAGCCGCGTGACTTCATGCCGACATAGCGGTTCTCGACAATATCCAAACGCCCCACGCCGTTTTCACCGGCGATTTTATTGAGTTTTTCCAACACTTCGGCGGGCGAGTGGGCAACGCCGTCAATCGCCACAATATCACCTTGCCGATAATCCAATTCGATATAGGTGGCTAGGTCTGGCGCATGTTCAGGGGAGACTGTCCAGCGCCACATGTCTTCTTCAGGCTCCGCCCAAGGGTCTTCCAGCACTCGGCCTTCATAAGAGATATGCAATAAATTGGCGTCCATGGAATAAGGCGAGGTTTTGCCTTTTTTCATTTCTACAGGGATACCATGTTTTTCGGCATAGGCCAACAAGGTTTGCCGCGAGGTCAAGTCCCATTCCCGCCACGGGGCGATCACATGAATATCTGGGCGTAGCGCGTAAGCGCCCAGCTCAAAGCGCACTTGGTCGTTGCCTTTACCGGTGGCACCATGCGAAATGGCGTCCGCACCCGTCTCGTTGGCAATTTCAATCAAGCGCTTGGCAATCAGCGGGCGGGCAATGGAGGTGCCCAATAGGTATTCGCCTTCGTAAATGGTGTTGGCGCGGAACATAGGAAACACGAAATCACGCGCAAATTCTTCGCGTAAGTCGTCAATATATATCTCTTTAATGCCCATGGCCTGGGCTTTGCTGCGGGCCGGTTCGACTTCTTCGCCTTGGCCTAAATCTGCGGTGAAGGTGACCACTTCGCAAGCATAGACATCTTGCAACCATTTGAGGATAACAGAAGTATCCAAGCCGCCGGAATAAGCCAACACCACTTTATTAATTTCTGACATCACACTGCACCCTAAGGTTAAAAATGCCGCTAATTATAGCTGAATTTGCCAGTTCCGGCAGAAGTCCGTGTGACCTCATTTGTATTCGATCAAAAACCGCCGCTGTTGCCGCCAGCGGTCCCACCAATAATTGAGCTGGCCGACAGTAATAGGAATTTGCTGGATATGGCTATGGACACCGTACAACAACAAGGTGAAAGGGTCAGCTTGCTTCCATTTTGCGCGGAAAGCCGAGCGCAAGCTTAGCCCCAAGTACAACCCCAACATAGCACACAACGGTAACAACGATTGCAGCGACACAGCAGCGGCAATAGCAGAAATTGCTATGCCTACCAGCACCACACTATGGCGGGCGTTACGCCGACAGTCAGACTGCCATAACGGGAAAGCACTGCCTGCCAAGCGTTGGGAAACTTCGGCATAGGCATAACCAGCACGGAACGCTCGCCGCCAATACGCTTGCCAGCTGGTGATAGCCAGATCGTGCTTAGTCATGGGCTGGTCGATATGCAGGATTTTGTAGCCCGCCGCACGGATTCTCTGGCATAACTCGGGTTCTTCCCCGGCAATCAAATCTTCGCTAAAGCCACCCACTTGCTCTAAAACCGCTTTACGCACCAATGCGTCGCCACCACAAAACTCGCTCTCACCTGGCGCATAGACCCAATCCAAGTCCAGCACTCGGTTATACAGCGATTGTTCGGGATGTAGTTCGCGGCGATGCCCCCACACCACAGCGACCTGCGGGTCGTGCAAGGCTGTTAGCGCGTGGCTGATAAAATCAGGGTGCAACAAGGTGTCACCATCAAGGAACAAAAGCGTGTCCGCTTGCGCCACCTGCCAGCCTGCGTTGCGGCCCAATGCGGCGGAAGGCCGCTGGGGTTGCACAGAAATGACCCGCACCCCTAAAGCTGCCGCCCGTTCTGGACTGCCGTCGCTGGAGTTGGAATCAACATAAATGATCTCAGGCGGCACTGCGCTGACACTATGGCTTGACAAAACCGATTCCAGGCATTTGACTAATCGGTCACCCTCATTGCGCCCTATCACCACTACTGATAATGCGGGGCTTTCAGTACTTGCCATAAAGGTCTCCTATTGGATAGTTGGTTGCCTATCAAGTCTTGTGCAGAATAAATACCCCTATCAAGCTTTGCAGTAGGACGGTATCCAGCTTTGTGCCAGCATGTAATCGGGCACTTCATTAAAATCAAAAGCTTCGCCGTCTTTTACCATTTGCTCAATGTCAAACAGCAGTGCCACTTCAGGGATGTCGGCAAAGAACAGCTTATACAACGGGCGCACCATCATTTTGGAGGCTTTCATGCCGATGGGGCCTATAAAATTGCGGCGTTGCCCTACATGGGCAATTTCATCAATAGTGATTTCATCCAGCAGTTCATGCAAACGCTGGCATACTTCCGGCTCATCTTGCAGGATGTCATCAAATAATTGATGCAAATGAAAGTAATAAGTCACGCCCATCAGTTCGGTGACAAAAGCGGGCGGATCCATCAATACGCCGGGCACTTTGGGGAATTGTCTGTAAATCCACTCCTTGGCAGGGCTTAATGGCTGCCATTCGACGCGGTCGAGGCCGCAAGTCCGCAACATTTCATCAAACAAGCGCCAATGGCAGAATTCTTCCGCCAAATGCACCCGGCTGATTTTATCTTCAATACTGTGCGAATGGGCCATATCGGGCACCACATCCCAAGCACCTTTTATACCAACCCATTCGTGGCGGGCAAACTTATACATGCTAGTCAGCATTAAGGTCATGCGGTCTATTGAGTGCACGTCATCGACAAAATCAACATAATTGCGGTAAAAAGCATCGGTGTCAGGCAAGGGAGTCCGCAAACTGACCGGGTTGGCCTTAAAATAGTCCAATTTGGCGCGTTTTTGGGCCAGGTCTTGATCCGCTTCAAACAATGTGCCGCCGTGCCGTTGGCTAAATTCCCAATAATCAACAAAGTTGTCTTGCCGTTGTTGCTTGTTTGCCGGCGTGAAAATCGACAGAAACTTGTTTTGCGCCATAATGCCTTGCTCGGGTGGGTTGAAAAGTAGTTTTATAAAACGCCTAGTTAAGGCTCATTTTTAAGGCGGCGACGGTGGGCCAAGGTGCCAGCACTAACGCCATGCATAACATAGCCATTAAAATATTGAGTTGCGCGTCAATGGGCAGGCCGCTACCGGCCATTTCCACGGCATTGCTGGCAAAAATAAGCACTGGCACATACAGCGGCAACACCAGTAAGGATAACAGCATCCCGCCACGGCGCAAGCCTACCGTAAGGGCAACACCAATGGCACCGAGCAAACTTAATACTGGCGTGCCCAGCAATAGTGTCAACAACAGCACGCCCAAGGACTGGCTAGGCATCCCTAACAACACTGCCAATAACGGGGCTATCAGCAATAACGGCAAGCCAGTCACCAACCAATGCGCCAACACCTTGCCTAGCACCAGCAGCGAAGGAGGGTGCGGGCTTAACAACAACTGTTCCAATGAGCCGTCATCAAAATCGGAACGGAACAGGCTATCGAGTGACAACATGGCAGCCAATAGCGCGGATACCCAAATAATGCCGGGGGCTATAGCTTGCAGCAAATGTGGCTTTGCGCCTACTCCCAGCGGGAACAAGGTGATCACTAGGACAAAGAAAAATAGCGGGTTGGCAATTTCCGAACGGCGGCGCAAGGCCAGTAGCAGGTCGCGGCGGATAATGGCAAAAAAAGCGGCGGATATGGACATCAGCTTAAGCGGATCCGGTGCACATCGGTGCTAGGCAGGTTTAAATCGTGGTGCGAGGTTAACACAATCATGCCGCCCCGGTCACATTGTTCTGCCATTAATTGTTCGCTTAGGGCAATACCTTGTTTGTCCAGTGCCGTGAACGGTTCATCTAAAATCCATAACGGGCTAGGGGCAAGCAGTAAGCGGGCCAACAACAAGCGGCGCCTTTGTCCTGCAGAAAGTGTTTGTGCGGGCATGTCATCAAAACCCGCCAATTGCACCCGCGCCAGTGCAGCTTGGACAGTGTCCGCATCGGCGGGAGCTTGTGCCAAGGCCAAGGCAAACTGTAAGTTTTCCAACACGGTCAATTCTTTTTTGATGCCATCCAAGTGGCCAATATAGGCCACGTTGGCACGGTATTGTTCGCTATTTATAGTCTCGCCACACCAATGCACCACACCCGCATCGGGTTCACGGAAACCGCATAAAATACGTAGCAACGAGGTTTTACCGCTGCCGTTTTTGCCTTCCAGCAATAACACTTGATGCTTGTGTAGGGTAAAGTCCAAGTTGCTGAACAATAGGCGGTCATCGCGGATGCAGCTAAGCTTTTGGGCTTGTAAGGTATGCTTGTCCATTTAATTAAGGGTGCTAAACCCAATAAGTTTTAGAGAAAATACTGATGTTGCGCTGCATGTTGGCTAAGCATGCACGCTGGCTGAGCGTAGTCGAAGCCTTTACACATTGACTATTCCAATATTTACCCGGTTTTTTTGCCTGGTTGCCGTTCCCTTCGACTTCGCTCACGGAACGCTACAGCTTTAGCCAAGCCGTTGCCGCAAAACTTCATACAACAACACCCCAGTCGCCACTGATACGTTTAGGCTGCTGACTTGCCCTTGCATGGGTAGCTTGACCAAAATATCACATTGTTCGCGGGTCAATCGGCGCATCCCTTTGTCTTCAGCACCTAGCACTAAGGCCAGCGGAACGGTCAAGTCGGCTTGGTAGACGGTTTGCTCGGCTTCGCCTGCCGCACCAAATAGCCATATCCCTTGTTCTTTTAGCCAACGCAAGGTGCGTGACAGGTTGGTGACTTGGTACACCGGCACGGTTTCTGCTGCGCCACTGGCGACTTTGCACACGGTGGGGGTAATACCGGTGGCGTTGTCTTTGGTGATGATCACGCCGTGCACGCCAGTGGCATCGCAACTGCGTAGGCAAGCCCCCAAATTGTGTGGGTCTTGCACATTATCCAACACTAAAAATAAAGCTGTGCCTGGCAAGGTTTGCACTGCGGTTTTTAAATCACTTTCGGTGAGTTCGCCCGGCATCTCCACTTCGATGATAATGCCTTGATGGTTGTTGCCTTCGGCCATTTTATCGAGTTTTTTGCGCTCGGTTTTTTCCGGTTCTATGCCCAAGTCGAGTAGGTCTTCAATGGCTTGGCTCAGACGCTTGTCTTGGCGCTGGCTGTCCACCCAAGCTTTGTTGATGCTTTTGGGGGAGTAGTCGAGTGCCGCCTGCACGGAATGCAGGCCGTAGAGTTTGGAGGATTTCATAAGATTTGTTTAATAAGATGGCTTTTCAGTGTGCTGGTATCGCAGATTTTTACCTTGGCGATCATTCCAATCAGTTGGTTTTTTAACCCGTCAAGCATTTTTACGTCGGTATGGTTTTTACAGACAATCAACAACTCATAGCTTGGGTCTGTGTCAGCAGACTCGTTATTTTTTCGATATAAACGCTCTACCACTGCTATTGAACCCAGCCATTTTTTCATGAACTCAGTTTTGCTGTCTTTCCAAGCTTCCTTAACAATATCTTTCTCTTGACTTTTATCGATCTGTTTTTTTTGGGTTTCCTTTAAATGATTAAGTATTTTTTCAATATTATCATTATATTGCTTTATGTCTGCTGCCAAATCGCTCAATTCAATTAACTGAATAACATGATTGTTTGACAAGAAGTAATCGACTTTACTGAGCATTGCCGCATGAAAGCCAACAGCTTTAGCGATGCCATCGCTGTCATCCAACTTAAAAGCCATTAATGATTCATCAGGTTTTTCGTTTTCTTTATCCTTGCCTTTGGCATGTTGGATAAGTTTCAAATAGTCAGACTCGAACATGTTATTTTACAGATCGCTAAAATACAGTTCTTGATAAGCTAAACTCAATAATTCACGGGCTTCAATTAATTGTTGCAGTTTATCTTCTGAATCGAACTCAAGCAACTTACCACCCACATCCACAAAATGTACGGATAGGAAGTCTTCCATTACCTTGATGGGTTGTTTTTTTATTTTAACTTCTAAGGCTTTTATTAAGTCGGAACTATGGGTGGCAATAATCACTGTCACCCCTTCTTGGGCCAAAACCAGCAATACCTCCATTAATTTGACTTGCCAATCGGGGTGCAAGTTAGTCTCTGGTTCGTCGAAGAAGATAAAAGAGCCTTCCGTGATGACGTTATGCTTGAGTAATGCTTGAACCATACCTAAGTTGGTCATGCCAAAAGAGATGAGGTTTTTTGAAATTTCCCGACCGCTCTTGACTTTAAATGTTAAATTATCATTTTTAAATATAAACTCACCATCTAAAGCCTTTTCTAATATCTCAGTTGCTGCCTTGAAAGAGCCTTCAGTTTTTGTTTTGGTATTTAAGACATCATCTAAATCATAAAAATATTTGGGTACGCCTGTTAATAGGTCATTATTTTTATGGAGCTGCCTTACTACAGGAATATTTTTATTATTTTTTGCTGATTTTAGGGCATCCCTGACTTTCCAATAAGCAGGTGATTCAAAAAACACAATGCTTGATAGGTTCGCGATGCTATCAATAAATACTGGTTCTAATATGATATATATATTCTCATTATTACATAGCTCAATATTTAATAATTCGTCTACTATGAATGTTGTTTTTTCTTCGTTAAAGCTAATGAACTCACTTAATGATGAAATTTGAAAATTATCCTTCAGTTCATCTTTAAGGCCGTCGGAAAAAAACTTAGCATAATGTTCTTCTGTTTTGGTAACTTGGTTCAGAATTTTATTAAATTCTTCATCAATTTTTTCAGCATAGCTTTTGAATGATCGCTCAGCATCCGTCATGCCAATATTGAGATAAGGAGGCACTGTACTTGTTGTAGTTTTTTCGAAACCACTTTTTAAATTATCGTTGTTTAATTTAGCTGTAAAATTTTTAAACAACCCCTGTAATTCTTCTACAGCAGTTTTTTTTGACTTTGCAAAGGCTAGATAATCATTAATTTTCCAACTGCTAGCATCATTGAATTCTGATTGTAATTCAATGATATCAAGCATTATTTTTGATAAGTTATAAAAATTATTGGTATCGGTATTTTCAACAAACGAAGCCATTGCCCCTAACTGTAGCTGGATTTGCCGAATAGAATACTTTATCGACTCATGATAAACATTTTTGTTGATAACATTTAAAATTGAATACAGCGTCTTAGTAAAAAAACTCTTGCCTGTGCCATTAGGGCCAGTAATAACTGTCATGGGGCGTATATTAAAAGTTGCCTCCCTAATTTGCCCCAAATTTTGGACGCTTACATCAAGCTTCATAACAGTTCCCTGCAATATTCAAACAAACAAAAATTAACCAGCTTTTGGCTTTCTTTTCCTTTTCTTCTTGGCTTTGGCCGTTTTAGCGGCGGCAGTGCCTGCCCCTGCGGTAGCGGCTTTTTTAACAGCCCCTTCTTTTTTCACCAGCTCAAAATCCATTTTCTTTTCATCCAAATCCACCCGCACCACCCTGATTTTTACACTATCGCCTAGGCGGTAGGTGGTGTTGGTGCGTTCGCCTTGCAAGCGGTGGCTGGTCGGGTCAAAATGGAAATAATCTTCGCCCAAGTTGCTGATGTGCACCAAGCCTTCGACAAAAATTTCCGCCAATTCGACAAAAAATCCAAACGAGGTGACTGCGGAGATAACACCAATGAATTCTTCACCGATTTTATCCATCATATATTCGCATTTCAGCCAATTGACCACATCGCGGGTGGCATCGTCGGCACGCCTTTCGTTGGCGGAGCAATGCTCGCCCAGCAGCACCATATCCGGCACACCGTAATAGAAACTGTCAGCTTTTTTGCCTTGCAAACAATGGCGGATGGCACGATGCACCAGCAAATCAGGATAGCGGCGGATAGGCGAGGTGAAATGCGCATAGGCTTCCAGCGCCAAGCCGAAATGGCCTTTTAGCTCAGGGCTGTAGACCGCTTGCGATAAAGAGCGCAGCAATACCGTTTGGATCAAGTGGGCATCGGGGCGGCCTTTAATGCTATTGACCAAATGCATGTAATCCAACGGGGCCGGCTTGGCTTCGCCGCCCATTGTTAAGCCTAGTTCGCCCAAAAAGGTTTTTAGTGCAAACAATTTGTCGGAACTGGGGCCTTCGTGGATACGCAACAGCTTGGGCATTTTTTTTCCGTTCAGGAACTTTGCCGCCACGCTGTTGGCGGTGATCATGCATTCCTCAATCAGCTTATGGGCATCATTACGGGTGACCGGGACTATTTTGCTGATTTTGCGGTTGTCGCCAAAAAGGATACGTGTCTCTTGGGTGTCAAAATCCATGGCCCCGCGTTGTTCGCGCTTCATCCGCAACACTTGGTACAATGCGTATAGTTCTTGCAAATGTTTCAATAGCGGCTGGTATTGTGCCTGTAAGGCAGTATCGCCATCCACCAACATTTTGGCCACTTCGGTGTAGGTCAGGCGGGCATGGGAGTTCATCACCGCTTCCATAAATTTGGCGCGGGTCACATTGCCGTCATGGTCAATCAGCATTTCGCAAACCATGCACAAACGGTCAACATGGGGATTTAACGAACACAAGCCGTTAGACAACACCTCCGGCAACATCGGGATGACGTTTTCGGGAAAATACACCGACGTGCTGCGGTTTTTGGCTTCGGCATCCAAGCCCGTGCCAATTTGCACATAATGCGAAACATCCGCTATCGCCACCAGCAATTTCCAGCCGCTGGGAGTTTTTTTTGCGTACACGGCATCGTCAAAATCGCGGGCATCTTCACCGTCGATAGTCACAAAGGGCGTATCGCGTAAATCCACGCGACCGGCTTTAGCCGCTTCCGGCACTTCAGGGGTGAGCGGCTTAATTTCTTCTTGCACGGCTTCTGGCCATTGATAAGGCAACTCATGCGAGCGTATGGCCATCTCAATTTCCATGCCGGGGGCAAGATGGTCGCCCAAGACTTCTATAATACGGCCTATCGGTTGGCGTAATTTGGACGGTTGCTCAACAATTTCAGCAATCACTATTTGCCCTTGCTGGGCGCCGCCAATGCCATCTTTTTGCAACAGGATAGTTTGCGAAATGTTTTTATTATCGGGGATGACATAGGTGAAGCCATCTTCCTTATATAACCGACCGACCACCTGATGGGTGTTGCGCTCCAGAATTTCCACCACCGCCCCTTCGCGGCGGCCTTTTTTATCAATGCCGACCACACGCACCATGGCGCGGTCATTGTGCAGCAGCGGGTTCATTTCGCGGGGCGAGAGGAACAAATCGTCTGAGCCGTCATCCGGCCGGACAAAACCAAAACCATCGGCATGGCCAATAATGCGCCCGACAATCAAGTCCTTGTTATTGACCAAACAATAACGCTGCCCACGGTTGAACAGCAACTGCCCGTCACGTTCCATGGCGCGTAAGCGGCGGCGCAACGCCTCCATCTGGATTTCATCTTCAATGGCAAAAGCTTCGGCTATTTCCTTACGCCCTAATGGCTTGCCTGATTTTTCAATGAGTTGCAGAATACATTCCCGGCTGGCAATGGGATTGTCGTATTTTTCAGCTTCGCGCTGGGCGTAGGGGTCGGGTGTCGATTTGATATCAACGTCTTTTTTAGACTTCAAGGGCATTTAAACTAAAGGGATAAGAGGGTGGTGGCTACAATCAGCTTGCGCTATATCATACATGCTTAGGCTATTGATTAGAATTGATAATAGCACGGCTTATGCAGGCAAGGGAAAAACGTTGGTTCCCGGGCGGGCTATTCCTGGCCATTAGCCATCCCATAAACACTGCCAATAGCCAATAAATACACAACGTTAATATGCCTGCCAAGGTTGCAGACCCAGCATTTGATGGTGGTGGCAGAACACTATAATTGACAACAGGGCGCGGACAAATTACAATTCCCTTTTAAGTTATATCATATAACGCCGAGATGGTGAAATTGGTAGACACGCCAGCTTCAGGTGCTGGTGGGCGCAAGCTCGTGGAGGTTCAAGTCCTCTTCTCGGTACCAAATAGTTGTTTTAAACATCCAAGACAGTGCAGAAACCCGCATTCCGTATGGCTTAGCGGGTCTTTTTTTGTTTGCCGGACACTGCCCTTGTGCTACTAGCGTGGCCATTATTGGCACACCGGTCAAGTTGTTGTGAAAATATGCTGGCTGTATCAGCCACTAACCTAGTGGTATAATTTGACTACAGCCAAATAAAGGGGTCTGCTAACTATTAGCGGCCAAGCTGGGCAAAACTTTATCAGTGCGCATTTTGACCAACCCATGTTATCGGTGCTTTTGGCGCGGCAGCAGCTAGCAATAATTCCTGATACTAAATTCACCTGCTATGTGAACCCATTTATCTATGAGCCAATCTACGCCACCCATACCAGGCCCTTTGGGGCAAAGCCGCATATCCGGCAAATCAAAGCTGTTACAGCCTTGGCTGATGTTAAAACCACGCTTGCCACGGGCTTTTGACTTGCTGAGCAGCCTGTTTTTGCTTTATCTGTTATGGCCATTACTGATATTGCGTGGTGTTCTGGCCTACCTGCAAACAAGAATGGTTTTTACCCGGCAAACCCAAGTAGGGCGCTACCAACAAGAGTTTGAGCGTTTGACATTTGCCGGGCCGCTGCCGGGCAAAGGGCTTGCTGCATTGCTAAACGTAGTGCAGGGTGAATTGGCTTGGGCCGGGCCCAGGGCATTGACGCCAGAAGAACTGCCGCATTTGTCAAGCCAAGCTTTTTTTAGGTTCAACGTCAGGCCGGGATTGATTTCCCGCCACGTACTAAGAAAAAAAATTGGCTTGGCTTATGATGATGAACTAAGCACAGACCATCGTTACTACTATAGCGCATCGGCTAAAGACCATGTCGGTCTGAGCTTGCGCGGCGTCATTGGTGCTATGCTGGGAGGAGGCAAGCATGATCTGGAGACCCATCCCATACTACACTTTTTGGGGATTGATATTGTCAACACCACCATGGCGGAAGCGCTGGATTGGTTTGAACAGCGCGTCCACGCCAAACAAAAAAGCCTGTTGTTCTTCGCCAACCCCGCTTGCTTGAACATTGCCTATAAGCAAGCCGATTATAAACAAGTATTACAAGCCGCCGAACGGGTCCTGCCTGATGGCATAGGCATTAAAATTGGCTGCCGGATACTCAACGAGGCCATGTTGGACAATATTAACGGCACTGATTTTTTTCCTCGGCTTTGCGAACGCGCTGCCAAGGCCGGCATTAGCCTTTATTTATTGGGCGGTTTGCCGGGTGTTGCCGCTTTGGCCGCCCAGACGATGCGGAAACGTTACCCCAATTTAATAATTGCCGGTAGCCATGACGGTTTTTTTGACCCTGCCCAGGAACGCCAAATTATCGACAACATTAACCACTCAGAAGCCGATATTTTGTTGGTCGGCATGGGCGTGCCCAAGCAAGAATTATGGCTGGCGAAGCACCGGCAACAATTGCAACCAAGCGTTTGCATGGGGGTTGGTGGCTTGTTCGATTTTTATTCTGGACGCATCCCACGGGCGCCGGTATGGCTACGCGAAATAGGCATGGAATGGGCTTGGCGGACACTGCAAGAACCCGGGCGTATGTGGAAACGATATATTTTGGGCAACCCCTTGTTCTTATATCGGATTTGGTTGCAGCGGCGGCAAGGGTCACGGCCTGAGCCGAAGATATAGCGGCAGGCATTATGGCAAGCGCAAGTATCCCATTTTAAAAACCACCAAAGGAATGTCTTAATGGGCAAGCACAACGACCCAGCAAGCCCAAATAAAACAAAGCCTAAACAACTACTTGCGCGCATACACTTGGCAGAACATGCCGCACATGCGGGGATATGGGATTGGGATTTTGAAACTAACCAGCAATTTTGGTCGGCATCTTTATTTGTGCTGTTTGGTCTGGATGCAGAAAAAACAACACCAAGCGTGGATGCCTGGCGCAGCTTGGTGCATCCCGAAGACCTCCCCGGCATCCATCAGGCATTTGCCGATAGCCTCGAAAATCATCTCCCTTACACAGTCAATTACCGCATTGTGCGGCCTTCCGGCGAGATACGCTGGATCAGCGTTCATGGCCAAGCCTATTACGACCCGTCGGGCTTGCCCATCCGCTTTACTGGCATTTGCTTGGACACCACTGAGTCCCGTGCTATCGAAAATTTAATCATCGAAAGCGAACGGCGCTTCCGCAAGCTGTTCGAGCATTTGCCATTGGCCTATCAGTCTTTGGACATTGAAGGCAACTGGCTGGATTGCAACCAGCACATGGCGGATTTGCTGGGCTTTGAGTCGCCTGTACATATGATTGGCCAAAGCTTTATTGATTACTGGCACGAACCAACGCCAGCAGAATTTCATGTCATTTTCGACCAATTTAAAGCGTCTAACTCCGTTAGCCGTGAAACTACACTGCGCCGAAAAGATGGCCAACTGATTACGGTCGCTATTTCAGGCCAAGTCCAGCGCGACACACAAGACCGGTTTATACGCACCCACTGCATAGTCACGGACATTACCGAACGCAATGACCGTGAACAAGCGGCACTATTACAAAAAAACGAACTGAAACGCATGGTCAATGAGCGTACCCAAGCGTTCAATGACAGTGAAAAACGTGCCAAACTAATTCTCGAAAGCTGTCCCGTAGCCATTCTGGTGCTAAACGAGCAGGGCGTGATTACCGAAGCCAATCCCAAAGCCAGCACCCTGTTAGACTGTCAACCGGAAGCACTGATTGGGCAGCCAGCCCCCCTTTTGCTCCCCACGATACTCGACCCCGAAAACTTGGCAACCAGCGGCACTTTAGCCCAACAGCCGATAGCTAGCGTTAAAGAAGCCAAGATAACCACAGCCCATGGAGATACAATACGACTTGAAGTCGGCTTAGGGCATGCCTCGTTAGGGCAACAAACCTCTTTAATTGTGGCGTTAAACGACATCACCGACCGAAAACTGGCAGAGGACAGATTACAAGAAACCCAGGAAATTCTGGAACGGGCGCAGTCTGTTGCCAAACTGGGCAGCTGGCAGTTCTTCAAAAACCATGACACCTTCAAAATTTCTAAAGAAGCCGCCCGACTATTCGGATTTGGCGATCAAACTATTGTCAGTGCTGATGAACGCTATGCCAAAGTACATCCTGATGACAGGCAGCGGGCCATTGATGCCTGGCAAGCCGCGTTGTCGGGCGAACCCTACGCTATTGAGTACCGCATTGTTGTGGAGGGTCAAATTAAGCAGATCAGATCAACAGCGGAATTTACATTTGATGATTCTGGCCGCTGTGTGGCCGCACTCGCTATAGTCCAAGATGTCACCGAACTCCTGCTTAGCCAGCAAGCGTTGCAACTGCAGCAGACTATGCTGGAGAGCATCCTAAAGAACAGCCCAGCTGGCCTGGCGCTGTTCGACAACCACAATAACTTGGTCAAATATAACCAGAAATACCTCGACTTGGTCGGTTATCCGCGTGAACTGATTGAGCAAGGCAAGGTGAACACCAAAGATTTCCTCGACTATCTTTGGCAACGGGGCGAATTTAAAGACACATCCTTTGATGCGGTTAAAGAGAAGTTTGCCAAAATCATCAACTCCCGCCAATCATTTGAAGAATACCGTGAAATATCAAACGGTAATACCGTCTACGTACATACCCTGTTTTTAGAAGGGGGTTGGTTTTTGGTGTCTTACAATGATGTCACCCACATTAAACAAGTCGAACAAAAAAACTGGGAGATCACGCAACGCCTAATGTTAGCGACCAAAGCATCGGGCATTGGTGTATGGTCATGGAACTTGCTTGACAATAACGTGCTGTGGGATCATCGGATGTTCACAATGTATGGGATTGAGCCTGTAGCTGACCAGTTGGTTTCTTATGGACTCTGGGCCGCACGCCTACATCCTGATGATGCTGACGAAACACAAGCGGCGCTGGCACTTGCTGTTGAGCAAGGCACAGAATTCAATAAGACTTTCCGGATTGTCCTGCCCAATGGCGAAGTGCGGCATATCGGTTCCAATTCGACACTAGAGCTGGACGCGACCGGCAAGCCCATTCGGATGATAGGCACAAATACCGATATAACCGCCTATGTTGAGCAACAAGAAGCCCTGCAGGCCGCTAAAAAAGCCGCCGATGCCGCCAATCATGCCAAAAGCGCGTTTTTGGCCAATATGAGCCACGAAATACGCACTCCCCTGAACGGCATCATTGGCTTGTCCGAATTGCTGCAACAGTCGGAATTGAATAAGCAACAAAGCCAGTTCGCCAGCAAAATTAATAGCTCCGGCAAAATCTTGCTGAATTTGGTCAACGACTTTTTGGATTTTTCTAAAATTGAAGCTGGGCATTTGGCTCTCAGCCATCAACCGTTTTCATTATTGGAGGAACTGGAAAAAAGCCTGGATTTGTTTTATATTTCCATTAAAGAAAAAAATCTGACCGTACATACCGAAGTGGCTGATAACGTACCGGCACACCTTATCGGTGACGGGATGCGGCTGGGGCAAGTGTTCAACAATTTGCTGGGCAATGCAGTTAAGTTTACCGCAGAGGGTTCTATTGGCATAAAAGTTGAGAACATCAGCGGGGCAAACCCTCACTTGTCCCGTCAGCTTTCCGCTCGGGTCAAACTCCGTTTTAGTATCACCGATTCAGGCATTGGCTTGTCCGAACAACAACAGCAACGCTTGTTCCAGCCATTCGTTCAAGCCGACAACACCATCAGTAAGCGCTTTGGCGGCACCGGCTTGGGTTTGACCATCTGCAAAAAGTTGGTCGAGCTGATGGGCGGTGAAATTAAGGTGAGCAGCATACTGGGCCAAGGCAGCACGTTTATGTTCACCGCGTTGTTCGATTGCCCTAGCCTTGAGTTTTTGCCTGCGCCGAAAAAGCCGGTCATTGCCAGTCAGCAACCGCCAGCCGCCGCCCTGCTAAAGGGCGCGGAAATTCTGGTAGTGGACGACAACCGCGTCAATCAGTTGGTGGTCAGGGGATTTTTGGAAAAGCTCGGGGTGCTGGTCACGGTGGCCAGTAGTGGCCCGGATGCCATTGAATGGGTACGCAAAAAAACCTTTGCTGCGGTGTTGATGGATATCCAAATGCCAGGCATGAACGGTTACGAGGCTACCCAGCAAATGCGCAGTTTGCCGCAAGGCCAAGCTATCCCCATTATTGCACTAACTGCTTCGGTGACCGAAGAATGCATTAAAGCCTGTCAGGAAGCCGGTATGAATGGCCATTTGTCAAAACCGCTGGATTCTGGGCAATTGGCCGACTGTTTGGCAAGGTCTTTTGCTAACCCCGATGAAATGGTGTTGGGCTAAAAGCCGATGGCGTGTTAGATTAGCCAAACCTTTTCTAACCCAACTGGGTCCCCCACTTTACTGACCGTACTATTAAGCTGTGGAGCTTGCTGATGGATGTTATCATTTTTGCCGACCGTAAGGGGCAAGAATTACTGCCGCTGACCGATAACACGTGTGTGCCATTATTGCCACTGGCCGGAAAGCTGATTATTGAACACACCTTAGAAGACTTGGTCGATGCTGGTTTTAGGCAAGCGCATATCATTTTGTCGCCATTTGCCGAACAGGTGAAGCAGGCTTTAGGCGATGGCAAACGCTGGGGCATGGCTATAAGCTACAGTACCAGCCGTGGTGAGGGTTCTACTTTAGCGGAACTGCGTAGGCTGAAACAGCTGCCTAACACACCTTTTTTAGTGATGCGCGGCGATGTTGTCCGTAGCCGTTCATTAAAAGATTTTTTGCTGCAAGCGGAAACAGTTGATGCGACCGTTGTGCCGGGATTATTCAATGGTGCCAATGCCTATTTATTGCTGTGCCGGGATGCGCTGGATCCGGTGCTGGACTGCTTGGACTGGACAACATCCAGCCCTGCATTTGCCGCCCGCCACCCCATTGACCTCAACGGTGACATTGCCCGGCTTGAGTCATTAGCGGCTTTCCACCAAGCTAATTTGGATGCCGCTGCCGGACGGATTGCCGGTTTATTGATCCCCGGCCGACAAGCCTCCGTGGGGCTTACGCTAGGACGCAACACCACCGCCGCCCCGCAAAACTTGATGCAAGGCGGCATCGCCTTGATCGGCTCAAACTGCCATCTGCACCCCACTGTTGCCCTGTCCGGCGAAGTGGTGATTGGTGATAACGTGATTATTGGCAGCCAAGCCACCCTTCAATCCACGGTCGTTTTGCCGCTCAGCTATATTGGCGAACTGGTTGACCTGCGTAATGCCATTGTCCGGGGCAACGACCTTATCCGTATTGATACCTTGGCTATCGTAAAAATTAGCGATACGGTGCTGCTGGATGATTTAAAAAACACCGGTTTGTTAAATAAGGATTTGGGCAACATCCTTAACCGACTTGCTGGCGTGCTATTGCTACTACTGAGTTTGCCGCTTTGGTTATTGGCTATGCTGCTTGCTTTCTTGCAAAATCGTGGAAAAATGTACTCTATCCAGAGTTTGCGTGGTAATAAAAAGCTTATAGACCATTCAGGGGTATTACAAAGGACTGCGTTTCCGGCTGGGGAATGGCAGGTAAAACCGCCGGTGCTGCGTTATCTGCCTCGTCTATTAGCGGTTATCAGTGGCGATTTGCTGCTTGTCGGATCGTTGCCAGTCAGCTTGGCCACCGCCGAAAAACGCCTTGACCAGTGGGAAAAGCAGGCTGATCAGGCTCCGGCCGGGTTGCTGGGGCCTACCCAGTTGAATTTGCCCATTGATGCCTCCGACGAAGAAAAATTATTAAGCGATTGTGTTTATGCCGCCAACTATAACTGCAAAACTAATGCAGTGTATTTATTAAAATCCCTACGAGTATTAGTATCCAGAAAAGCCTGGGCCGGCTAAACTGGCGGCAATAGCGGCATTCCTGCGGACAGCTTTTGCATAATGGCTTGCCTTTTGATACAGAGATTTATCTAAGAGACAGATATGGTAACAAATTTACAGATGGCACCAGTTATGTTGACACTACAAATTGACAGTTCAATAGCCAGCATTTCACCGTTAGGCGAGGCTATCCATTCTTTGTGCCTGTATGCCACCGATAGCACGGAATGTGCATCACAAATGCAATTGGCAGTCATTGAAGCCATTAACAATATTGTGTTGCACGCTTACCACAATCTTGTGGGCAATCCGATCACGGTAAAATGGAACAACGAAAACAGGCAGTTGCGTATTGAGATCACCGATTTTGGCGATTCTATGGTAGAACCGCCAATCCCTAAATTAGCGCCCTGGGATGCTGAAAATGGTCGGGGATGGTGGATTATCGATGCTTGCGTGGACGAATATCATTATAAGGTTGTTACCCACAGTGAAGAATGCTTGAGGCTGCCAGCACATAAGCCCCTCAACCCAGATAAGGCCAATATCTTAACGCTAATTAAAAATTATTAGGTGATGTTACCCAGCTGTGTTGGCTGAGCGAAGCCGATGCCCTGCACAGCCCCCCTTGCATGATTAATTTGCTTTGCTATAACCGACTAGCCATAACGCCACCTGTTTCTGTGGACTTGTCTCTGAATACTATGCCGAAACACGATTTTTTTTTAAAAAGCTAAAGCAAACCTATTCCAGAGAAGCTATTTGGATAGCAGCCACTTGTATTGCCAATAACGTCCCTTCGGCAACATTTTATTTATATTTCAACCATATAAATGACTTAATGCTAAAAGCCTGTTGGCAAATAACGCGTGGAGTGGTTTGCTGGTGCGAAACCGTGCAATTTTATTTTATGTTAATCGCTTAGTTGCAATAGATAGGAAATTTTAATGATATTACAATATCGAAACCATAATGACATTGATATAGTGCAGTTATCCGGCCGTTTTGCCATGGCCGATTGTGCGGAGGTCAACCTATCCATACAGGATTTGATTAAACAAGGCCATGGCAAGCTTATTATTGATATGGAGAAGGTGACTTTTATCGATTCAAGCGGCTGTGCGGTTTTGGTTGCCGCTTATAAGAGTTTACAATTAAAGCCGGGGCATTTGATCTTGGTGACCAGTCCGGCGGTGCAATCGTTGATAGAGTTGACCCGCCTGCACACCATTTTTGAAATTTTGCCTAGCCAGTCCGCTGCGCTAGAGGTTTTGGAAGCTTTGGCGGCAAACTAGGCTAAGCTGGGCTTCGACTTCGCTCAGCCAACGGAATTTAAAGCCGTACCCTGAGCGAAGTCGAAGGGAGGGGTTTTTGGTGATTTGGATTATAACAAAAGGCGGGATGCTTTAATTGAACTCCAGGATCAGCAACGAAACATCATCGTCAAAATCTTCACCACCCCGCCATTCGTGTAAATACTCTTTGAGCATCTTGATGAGATCGACCAATTTTAAATGCGCGGAGGCATTAAAAAACGCTTGCAAACGTTTGCTACCAAACATTTCCCCTGCTTTATTCTGGCATTCGGTTATACCATCAGAATAGATAATGATACGGTCACCCGAAGCATAGCGTAAGGTCACCGACTCAAAATCCATGTTGGGGACTATACCCACCGGAAGATTGCTTTTGGCAATATATTCTGCCGTGCCACCCGATTTAAGGTAAAGGGCATAAGGATGCCCCGCCTGGCATAAATCCACGCTACCGTTCAAGGTATCAATAACGCCATAAATCATCGTAAAATAGAGGATATTTTTGGCATCCGTCTGAAAATTCCGGTTTAGATTGGCCACTATGGAACGGGCGGCTGGGGCGGTGATGATAGGCGGCAAGGCCGGTGTGCATGGCAGCGGATAGATGGTGTTGGCCTTCATGGCCAGTAGTTGGCTCAAGGTGAATGATTGCATGGCGGAAGCAATGCCATGCCCCACCACATCTAAAATATAAAAGCCAATATGCTGTTCGCCCATCGCAAAGCAATTGAAAATATCGCCTGACAATTGGGTGGAAGGCTCAAACAACCAGTCAATACTTACACCTTTATACTGATGGGTGATACTCGGCAATAAACTGCGTTGCATTATCATTGCCAGCCCCAAGTCTTTGTTGATCAGTTCACTGGCGACCCTTAATTTATCGCTGGTTTCGAGCAATTGCCCATGCTTTTCCTGTAGATTCCTTTCCAGCTCCAAAATGCGCTCGCCCGCCTTGATCCTTGCCCTTAATTCATCGTATTGCAGCGGTTTTCTGATAAAGTCATCGGCACCGGATTGCAGCCCTTCGGCGGCAAATTGGGACTCCTCAAGTGAGGTGATTATTATCACATAGGTGTAGAAAGGCTGTCTTAAGGCACGGATATGCTGGCAAAGTTGGATGCCATTGCCGCCCGGCATCAGCCAATCTGTAATCACCAACTGAATTTTTTGTGCCTCGATCACCTCAATGGCTGAATTGATATTGTTTACTGAAACAACACCATAGCCCCATTTTTCCAAATAGTTTTGCAATAAGGTGCGGGTGATGAGGTTATCTTCTACGATAAGGATAAGCACAATTCAATTAGCTGTCCGTGGTAAAAATGCGACAATCGTCAACATCGGTCGGGGTGGATTTTGGATTATCGAGGGTGAAGCCGGATGCTCCCTGGGCGTAGCCTAAGCAGCGGAACTCTTCTGGGCAAGGCTTCGACTACGCTCAGCCAACGCGTTAGGGATATGCCCCGACTGCGTGCTACGTAACCTCTGTTAGTCGGGCTTAAAATACTGCGAGCCGCGCAATGCGGTGCTGACAGCCGTGAATGCGTCCACCAGAGCTTCGGTCATGCCTTGGTAATCGGCCGCTGCCCCGATCCGTGCGGTTTTTTCCAGTTGGCTGGCACTTTCAATAGCCGTTGCTGCAAAAAAATAACCGGCCATGCCTTTTAATAGATGGGCGGTGTTGGCGAGCAATAACAGGTCACCTTGTTGCCGGGCCAAGGCTAAGGTGTCCAGTTCCTTGGGGATTTCCAATAAAAACATATTGACCATTTGGCTCAATAAGTCCGTGTCGCCTTCGACATATTGCAGCGCTGACGCTTCGTTCCATACGCTTGGGGACAACGCCCCTGTTTCAGTTGTTGACATGTGGTCGCCTAAATATAAAGATAAAATTTCCTGTAACTGCTTGTCTATAATGGGTTTGGTTAGATGCCCATCCATACCTGAGGCAAGGCATTTTTCGCGTTCGTCGGACATGGCATTGGCGGTCAAGGCTAGCACCGGCTGGCGGGGCAAGCCAAGTTCCGCTTCATGCGCACGTAGTTTTTGGGTGGCGGTGTAACCATCCATGACCGGCATGTGGCAATCCATCAGCACTAAATCGTAGTGGTTTTGCGTTAATACGCTTAAGGCTTGTTGACCATTATAGGCAATTTCTGGAATAATTTTGTAATTTGCCAATTTGGCGACAATAACTTTTTGATTGATAGCATTATCTTCTGCCACCAGTATTTTTTTACCGACATAGCTAGGCCACTGTTTTGCAGGCATGAGCTTTTTACTGTGCTTGCCGGAGCCTGGGCTTAACGCATCAATAATGGCATCCAGCAGTTGTGCTGGCCGCACTGGTTTTGACAAATGCTGGACTATGCGGGTGTTTTTATAATCGGCACTGTCCAATAAATAGCTCTCGGACAGCAGAATAATGGGGGTGTTTACGGAAGCTGGGATTTGGGCGAGGCATTGCGCCAAATTCAAGCCTTCTTTGGCCAGCAGCTTCCTATCCAGCATAATCAGGTCATAAGCGGTTGCCGTATCTGCCAAGGCTGGTAATTCCGCTAGCGCCTTGGCAGCGCCTATCGGCGATTGTGACTTGGCAGCCCCAATGGCTTAAATGTTGGCTCAAGTTGGCACAACTGGTGGCATTGGCATCCACCAGCAACAGTTTTTTACCTAATAAAACCCCGGAGGTGTTTTTGCTTGGATCGGGTTGTTTGCCGGGCAGCAAAGTCAAGTTGAACCAAAAACGGCTGCCTTGCCCTTCGATGCTATCCAGCCCTATTTCGCCCCCCATCGATTCCAGCAATTTTTTACTGATGGACAAGCCCAGGCCGGTGCCGCCAAAGCGACGGGAGGTTGAGTTGTCAGCCTGGGAAAACGCTTTAAATAGCTGTGGCAATGCGCTTTGTGGGATGCCAATGCCGGTGTCTTGCACTGCAAAATGCAATGACGCTTCTTTATCAGCATCGGCATTAACGGTGACGCTAACATTGACCTCGCCCTGTTCGGTGAATTTGATGGCATTACTAATTAAATTGGTCAAAATTTGCCGGATGCGCAGCGGGTCGCCTTGCCAGTGTGAGGGCAAAGTGGCCGGTAGCAAGCAGTTGAGTTCCAGGTTTTTTTCTTGGGCGCGGACGGACAATAAGGCACACACGTCTTCCACCAACCCTGTCAGGTTAAAATCAATGCGTTCCAGCGCCAATTCACCGTTATCGAGTTTGGATAGGTCTAATATATCATTGACGATCGCCACTAAGGCAAGTGCTGAGCTGTGCGCCATGGCTAGCCAGCTTTGCTGAAGGGTGGTCAACGATGTGTCCCTAAGCAAATCCAACATCCCCAATACACCATTCATGGGGGTGCGGATTTCATGGCTCATATTTGCCAAGAACAAGGATTTTGCTTGAGTGGCTTCTTCCGCCAACTCTTTGGCTTTTTGCAGTGCTGCGGCTACTTGATGCTTTTCGGTGATGTCGTAAAACCAGCCTAACACGGCATCTTGGCCTTGATAGTTTGTTTTGATAAAAGAGGCCAAAACCCATTTGGTTGTATCTGAACCGGGTTGGAGCAGCTCCAGCTCGCGGTCGATAATGGCTTTGCCGTCGGCCAGTTCGGCGAGTATGGTGTGGTAATCATCAATATTGGCATAATAACTGGCAGGGTCGAGGCCGATGGGTTCGGCATTGTTAACCAGCCGGGCATAATTCTTGTTATAAAACACCACCTGCCTGCCTTGATGAATAGCTATCCTGACTGCGATGGGACTGAGATTGAGTATGTTGCTAAGGTATTGTTGATTATCGCGCAAATCTAGCTCGGCTTTTTTGCGTTCGCTAATGTCATGCACCACTATGATGCAGTGATCCGGGATGCCTTCGCTGTTAGTTACGTCCGTGACGGTCAACTCGTTCCAGAACGGACTGCCGTCTTGGCGGTAACAAAGGCATTCTTGTGTAAATGCCTTGGCATGGCCTAATGACCGACGGATGCGTTCCACCATTTGCGGTTCAACGCCTAAATGTCCGATGCCATGGCCTTGCCGCCCCTGCAAGTCATTTAGGGTAAAGCCGGTTATTTGGCTATAGGCTTTATTCATCCATAGGGCGTGTTGCTGATGATCTGTGATCAGCACGCCTTGGCTGATTTCCCGTAACGCCAAATAGTTGAGCTGAAGTTTTTTTTCAGACGCCACCCGCTGGGTGATGTCGGTGCGGATTGATATATATTTAATCGGCTGTTTGGCATTGTCCAAAACCGGCACGATGGTGGTCAACAGCCAATACAGCTCACCCGATTTTTTGCGGTTGCAGAGTTCTCCTTGCCATACCTTGCCTTGGTTTATGCAGTTGTACATTTCAGCAAAAAACTCACTCGAATGGTAGCCTGAGTTAACAATACTGTGCGTTTTCCCAAGCAGCTCGTGTTCCGCATAGCCGCTAATTTGGCAAAACTTAGCATTGACATAAGTTATGATGCCGTTACTGTCGGTGATAGCGACAATGGCATGTTGATCAAGCGCATATTTTTGCATGTCCAACTCATCGGCAGCCAAGTTCCCTTGTAGTTCGCTATCCTGCAATTGCTGGTTGATGCCCTTAAGCTTAAGCTGGTTGCGGTAGAAGCGCCAAACTAGCAAGGTGACGAATAGGCTGACAATACTGCCCGTCGTCCTGATAAGATAAACCCCCAAATAATTTTGTTGGGCCTCAAACTCGGGCAGGGAATGGCTCTTGATCGTCCAGATGCGGCCGTAAATCGATACGGTTTGGCTGCCCGTGAACTGGGCTTGTTGCCCTATGGTGCGGGGCGGGTTGGATTCAGAACTATAGAGCAAAGACTTTACCGCCGTTTGCGGGCCATCAAATATTTCAAATGCTATCTTGTCGTGGCCATAGGGTTGTGGAACACCTAACATGAAATCTTTCATGTATAGGGCCATGCCGCTCCAACCGAGGAGCTGTTCCCTGCGTTCGCTGAGCGTATCATGGGGCAGGCTGTTGTTGCGGTAAATCGGTGCGTGAATGATTATGCCAGGCTGTTGCTGGGTGGTGTCTTGCAGCAAAGCCAGTTTACTGGTCATTCTGGCTTGACCACTGTCGCGGGCTTCTTCAAGAGCTTTGCGGCGACCGGCTTCGGTGAAGGCATCAAACCCTAGCACCCTTAAATTGTAGCCATTTGAAGGCTCTATATAGGTGATGGGGGCATAAAAAGGGCGTTCGCCGTCGGGAAAAATGTTAAAGGTTGGGTTATAGGTCTTCCTAATGTCGTTGATATAGGCTTTTTTTTCTGGCTGGCTTACCAGGGCTGTGTAACTTACGGCGAGAACGCCTGGTAAATGGTCGGCTACTTTCAGCTGGCTGACAAATTGCCTAAATTCATCGCCGGTCACTTTTTCGGAGGCTTGGAACAGGGCATTGACGCTTCTTAGCAGATACAGGTAGTCGCTAAACTGTTCTTGGGTCAGTGCGATAAAAGCATCGTTCTCGCTTTCAAAAATGGTTTGCAGGAGCTGCCTTTCAGTCTCAGTGGCATTTTTTTGCAGATAATAAGTTAACCCCAGTCCAGATGCCAAAATAAGGCTGGCAAAAAGGAGCGGTAGCCAACGCAGTGTTGGCGAAGCATTGTGGTTATTTTGCTGGCTGGTGCTCATCATTAGTTTTCTGCGGTCAATAGCCCGTCGCTTCAATTTAATGCCCGGGAGTCGCGACAAGCCACGGCAGTGGCCTGCTGATTGAGGGCATAGTCCGCTGCTGCAGCGTTTGCCTGATTATATCCCTTCGACTTCTCTCAGGGAACGGATGCGGGTTCGCTCCAGGGAGCAGGCCGGGGGAGACTTACCACGGCTGCGGCGGCGACTGTTGGCCGCCTTGGGTGTCCTGCCAAGCTTGCCGCCATTTTTGGATGATGGCTTTTGAGGCGGCTGCCTTGGCAGGTGCGCTGCGCTGGTTTTTAGCTACGCGGATAGCGTGCCAAGCTTGTTCTAATGTCTTGACTGACCAGGCAGCCAACGCCCCGTGCCATTTGCGGTAGTACAGCAGTTGGCTATACATGCGCCAGAGATCTATCTGGCTTCCGTTGCTATTAAATTCAACATGAGTGACGGTTTTTGCCGACTCCCCGCCCAGATGGGTGACCATCAGTTCCGGCCAATAGCAAATACGCCAGCCTTGCTGGCGGATACGGTGGCAAAAGTCCACCTCTTCATAATACAGGAAATAGCGCGGGTCAAAAAAACCCAAAGTGTCGATGACTTCGCGCCGGATAATGCCAAAAGCACCGGTCACCCAGTCCACATCGGCGGCTTGCAACGGGTCTGCCCAGCTACGGTCGGCACGCCCCAGCCAACGCGATTGGGGAAAACGCCATGACAGCCCGCTTAACGCCAATATTTCATTGATGAGCGATGGGAACATGCGGGCGGAAGGCTGCCATTCGCCGTGAGTGCCAATCAGGCGGGCGCCTGCCATCCCTACGCTGGCATCAGCATCCATTGCCAGCAAGGCTTTTCTGATGACATCAGGGGCCAACAACGCGTCGGGGTTAAGTAACACTATATAACGTCCACTGGCCTGGTCAAGCGCACGGTTGTTGGCATTGCCAAACCCTAGGTTGGTGCCGGAACGGATCAGTTTGACTGCGGGGAAAGCCTGCGCCACAGCATCGGCGGAACCATCACGCGAGGCATTGTCTAACACCACGGTTTCGATTTTGCCCGTATAGTCTTGATCTGCCACGGATTGCAAGCAAGCCAGTAGGCTGTCACGGGTGTTGTAGGAAACGATGATGATCGATAATTCAGCTTTCATGGTCATTGGTCTCCCTTAGGCTGCGTTCCCATGCGGCATTTTTACCCATGCTGCGCCATAGGCGGGGCAATAGGGTAAGTTTCCAGAGTAAATAAAAGGGTACGGATGCCAATATTTTCAATTCGCGCCAGCCGCAGTGGCCGATTTTAAAAATGGCGATGAGATGTAGCAGCAGGGCTGCCAAATACAATAGGCCGCTGGCGGTTGCCAAGGTATTGGGCAGCAACAGCAGTACGGCGAGCAATAGCGCGTGGAATGCCAAAGGCAGCAGTAAAAGTTCCGCAAGCGGTTCCAGCAATAGCCAACGACCAGCCAGCACTTCGCCTATCAGGCCCGGCACTTCATCCACTATCAGGCGAAAGCGCCCGCCTTCCCAACGGCTACGTTGCACGCTGGCGCTTTGCTGTTGGGCAGGGGCGGCAGCCAAGACGGTAACGGTGTCAATATAGCTGACTTTTCTACCAGCCCGCACTAAGCGCAAGTGATATTCCAAATCTTCGGCAATGGAAGTGGCATCATAAGGTACAGCCAGCAAGGTGTCACGGCTGAGGGCAAAGCCGTTGCCCAAGATGCCCACCGAAAGCCCCAATTTTTGCCGTCCACGTAGGCGTAGGACATTGAACCCGAGCCACGCAATATGTTGTAAGGAGGTGCGCCAAGATGCTTGGGCATTGTCCAATTGGTAGCGGCATTGCAGTGCATCAAGACCGCTGCCCAAGGCTTGCTGGAAAGTGCTGGCGAACCCTGCCGCTACGCGGCTATCGGCATCGACGATGACAAAGCCTTGGTAGCCTTCGTCAAGCAGTTGCCGGAAAGCGAAGTCGAGCGCGTAGCCTTTGCCGCGCTGCTCTGGGTTGTGCCTAAGCAACACCCGCACACCCAAAGCACGGGCGCGGTCGGCGGTATGGTCGCTGCAATTGTCGGCAATGACCACAATATCAGTGTCCTGGCAAGTGCCTATGCCGTTGCGGAGGCTGTCAATGCAGGCAGCTATGCCGTCTTGCTCGTTATGGGCAGGGACAATGATGGCCATTTTTGGCAAAATGGTGGCTTGGCAGGGTGTTTTGGGCTGTTTTAACATACCGGCAATGCTTAGGATTATCAGCTCCAAGCTACCGGGCAATAACAAAACCGCTAACACAGTGGCGCAAGCCGATATTGCCAAGCCGATCATTGAATATGCCATTGTTATACCAGCCTATGTTGGTCATGGTTACTAAAAAGTGTTATCACGGGTGAAAAATCCGTGCAAAAGTGTTATCGGGCAGGGAGCTATCGCACCGACACCCTGCCTAGTTTTGTCGCTAAACCGTACCATTAAACAATAATAACTCAAAATTAAATTTATGGGTTGCTATCCGGAAATAATTAGAATTTTACCCGATTAGTTGATATATAATCCGAACAATGGTTGTTGCAGTTTTTCTATCTATTTAAGGCTTGTATCACTATGGCGAAAAACACAATGTCTACTATAGACTCCCCTTGGCCAGAACAGCATTTGCAAAAGCTTGGGCATTGCCCTGTATGCGAAAGCAGTTTAGCCGAGGTGTTGCATGAAAATCTGCAAGACCGGATTTTTTTCTGCGCGCCAGGCAGTTGGACGATGTTTAACTGCCAAAATTGCGGCTGTGCCTATCTTGACCCGCGCCCTGATGAGGCTTCAATTGGCTTGGCCTATAGCGAGTACTACACCCATGATATTGACGAATCATGGCTGTCAGATGCTAGTTTTTGGGCCCGGCGCTTGCCCAGTTGGCGCAATGGCTATATCAAGCGGCGTTTCCCCGCTTTTGCTGCCCAACCGACAAACCTGTCGGGTGGGCAGCTGTTGGCCCGCAGCCCAACTGCGCGGGTGCTATTGGAGCGCGATGTGCGGCATTTGCCTACGCCTACGGCGGATGCGCGGCTGGTCGATATTGGCTGCGGTAGCGGAAGTTTTGTCAAGCGCGCCCAGTTGTTAGGCTATCTTGCCCAAGGGTTGGAGTTTGATCCTCAAGCGGTCGAAAAAGCCCAACGGCAACATATCAATGTCTCTCAAGGCGCGTTGCCTGACACTGGCTTGCCCAGCAGCCATTTTGATGCGGTATCCCTTAGCCACGTGATTGAGCATCTACATGAGCCGGTACGGGCTTTGCGTGAGATCAGCCGTATTTTAAAACCCGGCGGTTTTTTCTGGCTGTCCACCCCGAATGCCTTGGCAACTGGCCACCGCCGCTTTGGCGGGTATTGGCGGGGGCTGGAGCCGCCACGGCATTTGGCGGTATTTTCTGCCCAGGCACTGCAAAGCTCGCTGTTAAAGGCTGGCTTTAGCGATGTCAGATTCCAATACCCCGGGCCGGTCAGTGCTTGGTTTTATCAGGCCAGCGAAAAAATCGCCGCCACCGGGCCGAATACGGATGGCTTGGCGTTAGCCCAACACCCTACATTGCAGGAAGAAATCCGCACGATAGACCGCTTGAGCATGAGTGACCCGTGTGCCGGTGAAGAGCTGATTGTCACCGCAAGGAGGGTGTAGCCATGTTCGATAAGCTTATTGCTGGCTGGCAAGTTCACCGCGCCCTTCAAGACCGGCTAGGGGTACTGTCACCGTTCTCTTCGGACAGCACTAAACGCCGCTTTTTAATGATCAGCGCCCACGGTGATTTGCCGAACACCCAGCTGTTCCCTTTTTTTTATCACCGTGCTGAACTGGCTTCGCGCTATAACGTGGAAATACGTGAAGTGCCGCTTGAACGCTGGCTGTCCGGTCGCAATCCATTTAAGCAGCGCGTAGATGTGGTATGCCTGCAAACAGGGTATGTTGACAGTCCGGCAGAATTGCAGGTCATTGTCGCCCAGATTCGTAATACCTATCCCGATTGCCGCTTGGCTTATTTTGACTGGTTTGCGCCCACCGATTTGCGTTATGCCGCCATTCTCAATGACGGTATTGACCTTTACCTTAAAAAACATTTGCTGAAAGACCGCAGCCAGTATGGGCAGGCGACCCTTGGCGACACTAATTTAATGGACTTTTATTCCCGCCGCTTTGCCTTGGATGAGGTGACAGTCAATTATCCTGTGCCGGATTCTTTCTGGCCAAAATTGGTCGTGGGCAGTAATTTTGCTTTTGCGGCACATATTATGCCGCATTTTTTGGGCAATTTTCCCGCTAAGCCGCACACTTTGGATGTACATGCCCGCATTGCCACCAAAGGCACTCCTTGGTACAGCCGGATGCGCCAAGAGGCCTACGACGCGGTACAGGCATTGCCCAAAACCATCACAACCGCCAGCCAAGGCATGGTGCCTGGCAGCCAGTACCGTAAAGAGTTGTTGGCATCGCGGTTGTGCTTTAGCCCGTTTGGTTATGGCGAGGTATGTTGGCGGGATTTCGAGGCGCAGTACAGCGGCAGTTTGTTATTGAAACCAGATATGTCGCATCTGGACTGCTCGCCGCAGATTTATATCCCTTATGAAACTTATGTGCCACTGGCATGGGATTTGTCTGATTTTGCTGAAAAGGTGGACTTTTACTTGAGCCACCCGCAGCAGCGCACAGCTATCACCCAAAATGCCTTCCATTTGGTCAAAACTTATTTTAGCCAACAGCAGTTCCTCAGCGATATGCATCCCGTTATCAGCAAGCTCCTTGGAGAATGAAACAATGGCATTACCCCGCGTGTTAATATCGGCTTATCAGTGTGGCCCGGGCATGGGTTCGGTTTCCCAGATTGGTTGGGAATGGTATCAACGGCTGGCCAAGCAAGTGCCGGTCACGTTGGTGACACATTGCCGCAATCGGGCCGCCCTTGAGCAAGCCGGTGCGCCGTTACCCGGCAGCGAGGTGGTTTATATTGATAGCGAATGGTTTGCCGGGCCATTGTACCGGTTGGCATCAAAACTGTTTCCGCGCAGCCAACAACCGGTGTTCCTGATTTCTTCATTGGATTTTTATGTGTTCGACTGGCTGGCTTTGCGCCAGTTGCAACGCCTACAGCGGCAGGGCAGCCAGTGGGATGTGGTGCACGCGGTCACCCCGGTGTCGCCGCTGGCTGCCAGCCGTTTGTACCGGCTGGGCATCCCGCTGATTGTCGGGCCTTGGAATGGCGGGCTAAAGTCGCCCACCACCTTTCCTGACATAATGCGGGCCGAATCCGCTTGGCTTTATCCCATACGCCGCTTGGGGCATGTGATTGATTGGCTGGTCGGCACCAGCCGTCATGTTAGCCTGATTCTCACCGCCACCAGCTCAACCTTCAATGCAATAGCACCGCGTTATCGCCATAAATGCCGACCTATGCTAGAAAATGGTGTCGATACCACGTTGTTCACATCTGCCGACTGGCCTCAAGAGGATGTCGCGCAATTGCTAAAAATCGTCTTTGTCGGTCGCTTGCTGCCCTTTAAGGGAGTGTCGATGTTGTTGCAGGCAGTGGCGCAATTGCCTTTGCCCTACCAATTGGTGATTGTTGGCGATGGTTCGGAAAGAATGGCACTGCAACAGCAATGCCAACAACTGGAGCTGGTGGATAAGGTAGTTTTTGTCGGTGACCAGCCGTTGGCGCAAGTTGCCGCTTATATGCAGCAGGCGCATGTGTTTTGCTTGCCTTCGGTACGTGAATCGGGCGGGGCGGTGTTGCTGGAAGCAATGGCGGTGGGCCGCCCGGTAATTGCGGTGGACTTTGGCGGGCCGGCAGAAATTGTTGATGAGGAAGTGGGGCTAAAACTGCCTGCCACTGGCAGGGATGATGTGGTTGCCGCGTTGCGTGACGCACTCATTGATGTTGTCCGTAACCCGCAACTGTGGCAAGAGCGGGGCTTGGCAGGGCAACGGCGGGTGCTGCGTGAGTTCAGTTGGGATGCTAAGATTAGCCAAGCCCTGGCCATTTATGAACAGTTGTTGCAGGGGAAATGATGAAGCCTATTGCCATCGCCTACCTAATTAGCCGCTATCCGGCGGTATCGCATACTTTTATCCTAAGGGAAGTGCAACAATTGCGGGCTTTGGGCTTCCGTATTGATGTCGCCTCGATTAACCCGCCTGACCGTCCGCTGGCACAGTTGACCGCTGAAGAGCATCAGGAAGCAAGCCAAACTTTTTATGTAAAACAACAAGGGGCCAAAGGTGCCGGTTGGGCCCTGCTGAAAACGCTTTGCCAACGCCCGCTGGGGGTCTGCAAAGGATTATGGCAGGGATTTAAGCTAGGTGGTTGGGATGCCAAGCGCCAGGCTTACCAGCTGTTCTATCTGGTGGAGGCGGTGTTGATCGGGCAATGGATGTCCCGTAACGACTATCATCACCTGCATGTCCACTTCGCCACGCCAGCCGCTTCGGTGGGGATGCTGGTAAAAACCGTGTTTATGGTTGGCTTCTCCTTGACCGTCCACGGCCCGGATGAATTTTATGATGCGCCGGGGCTTAATCTGCCCCAAAAAATTGCCGCCGCCGATTTTATCTGCTGCATTAGCCATTACGCCCGTAGCCAGCTGATGAAGCTGTCGCCGGTCAGCGATTGGGATAAATTTGAACTTTGCCGCTTAGGGGTCGATCATAACCGTTTCAAAGCGATTGCCAACAATAGGCACACTGCTACTGATAACATCAGCTTGTTGTGTGTCGGGCGGTTGACACCTGCCAAAGGCCAGCACATTTTGCTTAATGCCTTCCAGCTGTTGCTGGCGCGAGACTATCGGGTAAGCTTAACTTTGGTCGGCAATGGCCCGGACTTAGCTTCATTAAAGGCCCATGCAGAACGGTTACACGTTGCCCATGCGGTTGAGTTTGCCGGAGCGGTCGATCAGGATCATTTGTTGCCTTTTTACCAACGTGCCGACATTTTTGTGCTGGCCAGTTTTGCCGAAGGTTTGCCAGTGGTGTTGATGGAGGCGATGGCGATGGCTATCCCATGCATCGGTACCCGAATCACCGGTATTCCTGAATTGATAGACGATGGCATCAATGGTTTGCTGGTCGCTGCCTCTGATAGTGACGGATTGGCGGACGCTATCGCCCGTCTTTGTGATGACCCCGCCCTGCGCCAACGTTTGGCTGTGGCGGGCAGCCAATGCACGCACGAACGCTACGATCTGCAAAGTAACGGCCTGCATCTTGCCGCTGTTTTGGCAAGACGTATGGCGGCTAAATAGCCGCCTGATTTGTTAACCACTTAATTTAATGACTGGTATGAAAGTTCACGGTTCAACTAATGAAAATCCTAAGGATATTAGTTTCCTCGCATTGCTTAAGGAGGATTTTATCACCCATGACAAGGATATTCTTGAGCAAGGCTTATGGGCCATTGCCGTGCATCGGTTCGGCAATTGGCGTATGGGCATAAAGCCCAAGTTGTTGCGTGCCCCGTTGACGGTGCTATATACCTTTCTTTTTAAGTTTGTCGAATGGACTTGTGGCATTACCCTGCCCTATACCGTAAAGTTGGGCCGCAGGGTTAGGATTTGGCATCACAGCGGCATGATTTTACATGCTGAATCCATCGGTGATGATGTGCATATCCGACACAACACCACAATGGGCATCGTTAGGCTATTTCACAATTTTGAATTGCCCATCATAGAAGATAGGGTGGATATTGGTGCAGGTGTTTGTCTGCTTGGAAAAATCAGGATTGGGCATGACAGCGTTATTGGGGCCAATGCCGTGGTTTTAAAGGATATACCGCCTTTTTCAGTCGCCGTTGGCAACCCTGCCAAGGTTATAAAAACAGTCAATAAAGGCTAATTTATAGTGCCTTAAGTAAAAAGCTCTAATGTCTGTTTTTGAAATAATACCAAATACCAGCCACACCCAGGATACCGATAAGGATGGTTAGCGGCAGGGGCAGAGCGTGGAACAATTTGAAAATGACACCGTAAACCAAGCCGTGGATAAGGCTGGATACAATCATGTTTTCAATATGCTCCAAGCTAAGGCCGTGGGCAGTGGACAGGGATATTTGAGAGAATATATTGGCGGAATTAATGGACACTTGCAGATTCCCTTAGCGGTGTTTTAGGCAAAAACTATTTTACTGCTGACCCGCCAATTACAACGCAAAGCTTGGCTTGGTGATGCTGCCTAACCGTGTTGCAAAAAAGCACTGTTGGGAGTTTGTTCAATGGGCTGCCTTATAGGATGTATATGCTGCGCCAGTGCAGCTTTCCCTAATAAAGACCCCTCCGACATAATTATTTAAAATATCGGAGGGACTCGTATTATTTACCTGATTTTTGCGCTTCAGTTGCGTTGTTGCTGGTTTTTCTTTTTTCTAAGTTAGAAAAGGTTTCAGTTTGCAATTGTTGTACTGCGCCACTTTCCAAATGGGCAGATTTTTCGCTTTTCAGGAAGAATACAACAACAAGCATACCTACGATGCAGGCGCCAACGATAAACCACATGTTATCTTTTTCTTTAACTTCAGACATTTTTATATCCTCTCTGGTTATTGTAAATAATAGTTATCCCCCTTTCCTCTAAAGGGGCAGCCCACTCAGTATATGAGCCGGTTGTTTTATTGAATCGAAACAACGGTGTGATTTTTAACATGGGAATGGGTATCCGGTCAAGTTTTGCTTAGTATTTTTACTTCCCTTGCCTTTGCCAACCTAGCAATTTAAAGCTAAGCAGCCATTTTTAAAAACAAATGTTGCTGGTATGTTGTTGCCCAAATGCTGGTCTTAGGGGTAATTAGGCTATCGCTATTTTTGGTTAACAATAATGGTTAATTTAAGCCATTGGTAAATATTGGTTAAACACTCTCCAAAACAGCCTACCTTTAGCGGACAGGCATCCGGGGAGCCGATAGCAGCAATTTTTGCGTATAGGCATGTTGAGGCCTGTTCAGGACTTGCCCGGCTTCACCCTGCTCGACTATTTTGCCTTGGTACATGACCGCCACCTCATCGGCCATTTCTGCAACCACGGCCAAATCGTGGGTGATAAACAAGTAGCTGATGCCTTGCTGCTGTTGCAATGTTTTCAGTAAGCAGATAATTTGCGCTTGCACCGACACATCCAAGGCGCTGGTGGGTTCGTCACAAACAATCAGCTTTGGCCCGACAGCCAAGGCGCGGGCAATGCAAATACGCTGCCGCTGACCGCCGGAAAACTCATGGGGGTAGCATAATACCGAGGCTTCTGGCAAACCGACCTGATCGAGCAGGGTCAACACCCGGGCATTACGCGCTGAGGCGGACAAATCAGGGCGCAAGGCACATAAACCCTCGGCAATAATATCGCCGACCAACATGCGCGGGTTCATTGAGGAATAGGGGTCTTGGAAGACTATTTGCAGTTTGGCACGATGCTGCTGCAATGCTTTGCCCGACAATTTGCCCAGCTCAACCCCATCGACCAAGATACGGCCGCTGCTGGGCAATAAATTCAACAAACTTTTTCCTAACGTGGTTTTGCCGCAACCGGACTCGCCCACCAACGCCAAGGTTTTGCCCGGAGCAATGCTAAAACTGACACCATCAACTGCACGGACATAATCGACAACGCGCTTGAACAAGCCCTTGCGGACGGGGTAGTAAACCTTGTAATCCTCGACCTGCAACAAAGGCATCACCTCAGGCGGGAATACTTCTTTTCCGCTGCGTTTTCCGGCATTGGCAAGTGATGGCAAGGCATTGAGCAATTGTTGCGTGTAGGGGTGCTGGGGTGCGTCAAAAACGTGTTTGGCAAGGTCGGTTTCGACAATCTTGCCGTGCTGCATCACCGCCACCCGGTCTGCCAAGGTGGACACCAAGGCCAAGTCATGGCTGATTAACCACAAGGCCATGCCGGTTTGTTGCTGAAGGCTTTTCAGCAACGCCAATATTTGTGCTTGGATAGTCACATCCAAAGACGTGGTCGGCTCATCGGCAATCAGCAAATCGGGTTCCGCTGCCAAGGCAATGGCTATCATCACCCGCTGGCGCTGACCGCCTGAAAGTTGATGGGGATAATCGTGATAGCGTTTGCCGGGCTGTGGGATTTCAACCTGCGCCATCAATTCCAACACCCGCTGCCTGACCGCTGGGCTTGGCAATGAGAAATGCTGGCTAATGGCTTCGGCAATTTGCGCCCCAACGGTCATCACCGGATTCAATGACGACATCGGGTCTTGAAACACCAAACCTATGCGCCTGCCACGAATTTTGCATAGGGCTTGTTCCGATTGTTTAAGCAAATCTTGACCGCCCAAAGCGATGGTTTGGGCAGCCAGCCGGGCATTGGTGGGCAACAACCGCAGCACCGACAAGGCTGTTATCGATTTGCCTGAACCTGATTCGCCCACCAAGGCAAACGTTTCGCCCGGATAAATGGAAAAGCTGATGTCGTCTACCACTTTGTGTTGCCCGTTAAAAGCAACTGACAGCCGCTCTACCGACAACAAGGGTGTATTAGTTGCCATAAGTGTAATCGGGTTATTTTAGGGCATCCGTCACATGCGGCGCAATCAGCTGGTACATCAACTGGTGCATCTTTGGGCTTCCGGCGATCACATTGCCGGATTGCATGTATTGGTCATTAAAAGAAAAGTCTGTCACCACGCCACCGGCTTCCTTAATCAGCAAAATGCCCGCCGCCATATCCCATTCCATAACACCGATTTCCCAGAAACCGTCCAAGCGGCCTGCCGCAACATAGGCCAAATCCAAGGCTGCCGCACCCGCACGGCGAATTCCCGCGCATTCGGTGGTCAAGGCACGGAACATGCCAATGTAGGCATCCAGATGAGTATCGGTCTTAAAAGGAAAACCGGTGCCAATCAAAGCGCCTTTTAAGGTGTTTTGCTGGGTAACCCGCAACCGACGGCTATTGAGCATGGCCCCACCGCCACGTTTGGCGGTGAACAGCTCATCGCGCATCGGGTCGTAGATCACCGCGACTTCTAAGCGGCCTTTGTGTTTCAAGGCAATGGATACGGCCCATTGTGGAAATCCATGCAAGAAATTGGTGGTGCCGTCCAGCGGGTCAATGACCCAAGTAAAGTCATTGCCAGCGTGTTGCCCGCTTTCTTCCGCCAAAATGGCATGTTCCGGGTAAGCGGTCTTAATGATATGGATAATCTCCCGCTCCGCCATACGATCCACTTCACTGGCGTAGTCGTTGCGTCCTTTTTGGTCAACGCGCAACTGCCCGACATCATCGGATGCTCGCAAGATCAAATCACCCGCGCTTCTTGCTGCGCGGATGGCTATGTTTAACATGGGCTGCATAGGGTAATTCTTAAATATATGTAGAAAACATCATAGCATAGCAAATCTTTTGTTAGAATTTCGGCTTTTTTCCAGGAACTCCGGCCTTGCTGTCGCATATTAAAATCGTATTGGTGGAAACCACCCACCCCGGCAATATTGGCGCTGTCGCCCGCGCCATGAAAAATATGTCGCTGGCGCACCTGTGTTTGGTGTCGCCTAAAACTTTCCCGTGTGCAGAAGCCACTGCACGTGCCGCCGGTTCTGATGATATTTTGGCCAACGCGCAAGTGTGCAACACCCTGCAAGAAGCGATTGCCGATTGCCAATTGGTGATTGGCAGCAGTGCCCGTTGCCGAACTATCAGTTGGCCGGAATTGTCACCAAGGGAGTGCGCCGAAAAAGTGCTTGGCCACAAACCCAGGCCAAAAGTCGCCATTTTGTTTGGCCGGGAAAATTCCGGCTTGAAAAACCACGAAATGGACTTATGCCATTATTTGCTAAGAATCCCGTGCAATAGCCAATATAGTTCGCTAAACATTGCCGCTGCCGTGCAAGTGGTTTGTTATGAGCTATTTGTCGCCACTGGTAGCCAGCAACCGCCGCCGATAGGTGATAGGGAAGATAGCCCGTTGGCCTCCGCCGCGCAAATGGAATCGTTTTACCAGCATTTGTACCAGGCATTATGCGACATCGGTTTTATTTCGCAGCCTGAAAAATCCAAATCGATCATGCGCCGTTTGCGGCGGATTTATAACCGTATCCAGTTGGACACTAAAGAGCTGGACATACTGAGAGGTATTCTAAGAATGTCTCAGGACAACCAAAAGGACACATAAACATGCTAGACCATTTTAAAGAAGATATTGCCTGCGTATTTGCCCGCGATCCTGCCGCACAATCGGTGTTTGAGGTGGTCACCACTTACCCGGGAGTCCATGCCCTGATTATCCACCGCTTGAGCCATAGTTGCTGGAAAGCGGGTTGGAGTTGGCCAGCACGCTTTATGTCGTTTTTTAACCGCTGGCTGACCGGCATTGAAATCCATCCCGGCGCAGTGATTGGCCGGCGTTTTTTTATTGACCACGGCATGGGCGTGGTCATTGGCGAAACTGCTGTCATTGGCGACGATTGCACCTTGTATCATGGCGTAACCTTAGGTGGCACCAGTTGGAACAAAGGCAAACGCCACCCCACCCTGCATAACGGCGTGGTGGTCGGAGCGGGCGCCAAAATCTTGGGGCCCATTGAAATTGGTGCGGGCGCACGGGTTGGTTCCAACTCGGTGGTGTTGAAACCGGTGCCCGCCGGGGCAACTGTAGTGGGTATACCCGCGCATATTGTCGATGGCAAGAAAAAACCCGGCCCCGCTGAAATGAACAGCCTGGCACATAAAATGGGTTTTGAAGCATATGGCACATCCAACGACCTGCCCGACCCGATAGCCTATGCCATTAACCAGATGCTCGACCATATCAACAGCCAGGACCAACAAATCGCCTTGATGCAGCAAGCTTTGGCTGAGCAGGGTATTGATTGCAGCAACACACGGGTTGCCACGCTTGAGGGCTGCAAAATTGCGGATGATTATGGCAAGTCGGCAAGATAATAGTTTAGGCTTCGGCTTCGCTCAGCCAACACGTTTAGGTTTCGATCAGCCAGTAGCTTCTGCTTTTCTTGGCTCAAGGCTAGAATGAAAGCCGCTCCCTGAGCAAAAAGCTACGCGCCTCCTAAGTGAAGAGCCATACATTCCCTGATCGTAGTCGAAGGGTATCCAGCAAGAAATAATGGCCGGGTTGCACAAGACATTAGCCTTGCCGCTTTATTTAATTTTCCAGCAATGTTAAAGTTATTGCCTATAAAATCACTGGGTTTAATGCTCAGCTGGTTTTTTTTATGCAATAAAATTAATTTCAACAACTTAGGATTATCAAAATGGCTTTCGAACTTCCTGCATTACCTTATGCCAAAAACAGATTGGTACCCCATATTTCTGAAGAAACGTTGGAATACCATTACGGCAAGCATCACCAAACCTATGTGACCAACCTGAACAACTTAGTGCCTGGCACTGAGTTTGAAGGCTTGTCTTTGGAAGAGATTATTATGAAATCTTCTGGTGGCATTTTCAACAACGCCGCCCAGGTTTGGAACCACACTTTCTACTGGAACAGCTTGGCCCCTAGTGCAGGCGGCGCACCTACTGGCGCATTGGCTGAAGCCATTGATGCCAAATTTGGTTCATTTGAAAATTTCAAAGTTGAATTCACCAAATGTGCCGTCACCACTTTTGGTTCTGGTTGGGCTTGGCTGGTAAAAAATGCTGACGGTTCTTTAGATTTGGTCAGCACCAGCAACGCCGCTTGCCCTTTAACCACTGGTCAAAAACCTTTGTTGACTTGTGATGTATGGGAACACGCCTATTACATCGACTACCGCAATGCCCGCCCTGCTTATTTGGAAGCATTCTGGGCCTTGGTCAACTGGGACTTTGCCGCAGCCAATTTCGCCGGGTAATTCCGCCCCATCCCTTACCAAAAAAAGCCTTCCTCGCCCTTGGCTACGGAAGGCTTTTTTATGGAGACAACTATGACCACTGTTTTGATTACCGGTGCTAACCGTGGACTAGGCTTAGAGTTTTGCCGCCAATATGCGCGAGCAGGCGAGCAGGTGCTGGCGGCTTGCCGCAACCCGGCACAGGCGCACGAATTACAGGAACTCGCCAAAAATTACCCCGCTATTCAACTAAAAACCTTGGATGTTGCCGATTTTGCCCAAATTGATGCGCTCGCCCAGCAACTGGCGGCACAACCCATTGATTTATTGATTAATAATGCTGGGGTTTATGGTGACAATGCCAATAATGGCTTCGGAAAATTGGATTACGCCGTTTGGGCGGGCAATCTGCTGGTCAACAGCCAAGCCCCCATTAAAATGGCGGAAGCCTTTTTGCCGCATTTACTTAAAGGTGACCGCAAACTGATCGCCAATATCAGCAGTCTAATGGGCAGCATCACCGACAATACCAGCGGCGGCAGTATTATGTACCGCTCCAGCAAAGCGGCCTTGAACGCCGCCATGAAAAGCTTGGCCATTGAACTGGGCAAGCAAGGCGTTGGCGTGATCACCCTGCACCCGGGCTGGGTAAAAACCGATATGGGCGGCCCCAATGCCCTGATCGAAAAAGAAGACAGTGTCAGTGGTATGCGAACTGTACTGGCTGATTTTTGTTTGGCGCAGTCTGGCCATTTCCTTAAATACGACGGGCAACCTTTGCCTTGGTGAATGTCCATGATAAAAAAATTATTGTTATTGACGGCACTGTTATCCCCGGCGGCTTATGCCAATGTGGAAATCCCCGCAGCCATTCAAGTGCCTGAAGGGCAGAGCGCGTATTTGTCGGTTTATGGCGAAGGGGTGCAGATTTACCAGTGTACGCTGAACCAAGACCAGTACAGTTGGCAGATACAAGCCCCTGACGCGCAACTCTACGACTTGGCCGGTAATATTGTCGGCAAACATTATCAAGGCCCAGTGTGGGAATATAAAGAAGGCAGCCGTGTGCAGGGCAAGATTATGGCAAGGCTGGATATTGCCAAAGGTAGTGCCATCCCTTGGTTACTGGTCAAGATTGTCGGTCATAAAGGCGAAAGTATTTTCACCCAAGCCGACTATATTGTGCGCATCCACACCCAAGGTGGCCTACCCCCCAGCAAAGGTTGTGATGGCAACCATTTGGGCAGTGAAAAACGCATCGGCTATTCGGCGGATTATGTGTTTTACCAATCAAACTGAAGCCACAAAAGCATCATGCTTTACCTATTGAAAGCCAATTGACAATAGAGCTTATTACAATACATACAAATAACCAAATGGAATAACCATATAACTATTTGCTATTAAAAATACTGTTTTTTTGTTGGTAAAGTGGAAAGTTAACTTAACCTGACAAAAGGATGGTGCTTATGAATTATGGCTACACGCTTTCTGGCCTATTGGTGGGGATGCTGGTGGGGATCACCGGTGTGGGCGGCGGCTCTTTGATGACCCCTTTGCTGGTGTTTTTGTTTGGCTTTAAGCCTGCTGTGGCGGTAGGTACGGATTTACTGTTTGCTGCCATCACCAAAACCAGTGGCGTTTGGGTACACCACAATAAACACGGTTCGGTTGAATGGAAGACGGTGGCTTGGCTAGCGACAGGTAGCTTGCCTTTGGCGGTTGCCACGCTGTTTGCCATTAAACATTTTATGGATGTGGGTAAAGAAACTACCGGGGCAATTACCTTTACCTTGGGCATTGCTTTATTGCTGACTGCGGTCTCTTTAATTTATCGCAGCATTTTGATGCGTAAAGTGGAAGAAGCCAAACCGATGGATGATAAAATCAGCCATTTCGGCAATACTGGCCGTTTTAAAAAGTGGCAAATTCCTGCCACTATTTTGACTGGCGCGGTGCTGGGTGTATTGGTGACGCTGTCGTCGGTCGGGGCAGGTGCATTGGGTACAGTGGCATTGCTGTTCTTATTCCCTAAAATGTCCACTTTAAAAATTGTCGGCACTGATTTGGCACACGCCATTCCTTTAACCGCCGTGGCCGGTTTTGGTCACTGGTTGTTAGGTAACGTGGATTATGTATTGCTGGGCAGCTTGTTGCTCGGTTCTGTGCCTGGCATTTGGATTGGCAGCCACCTGAGTGCAAAGATTCCTGAGCGTTATTTACGGCCTACCTTGGCAACCATTCTAGTCCTTATCGGCCTTAAGTTTGTTTTGCAATAACGCGCACCCCACATGTACACAAACAAGTGGACACAAAAAGCGTGTCCACCCTAGCTTACTTACAGAAACTAAACGGCAACGCCCAATATGACTGCGCTGGCTTTGAATATGGCTGTTGCAGTGCTGCCAATTTCCAGGCCTAATGTTTCCATGCTTTCATTGGTGACTGTTGCCGCCACGCTGTCCCCCCCTTGCAGACCAATAACCACTTCGGAATTGACGGCACCGGGTTGGATGTGTGTCACAGTACCCTGCAGTTGGTTGCGGGCTGAAAGCTGATAGCCGCCAAAGTCGGTGACTATGACCACCTGCGGGGCTTTGACTAAAGCAATGACATCAGCACCTTGCTTGATGCCTAATTTTTCAGCGGCGTCTTTGGTGATGCTGGCAACAATATCCTCACCACCTTTTAAACGGATGACGATGGTTGCGCTGACTGCGCCCAGCTTGAGTTCTGAAACTTTGCCGGAAAATTGGTTGCGTGCACTTGCTTTCATAATTAACCTCTTGAGTAAAAAAATAATGTCTTCATCGCTGCCGATGCGCTGGTTTAGTTGCCTCAGAAACTGCTTATGCTCTTCCTGTAAGCCGTTGAAAAAATTTAGGAACGCCTTACCAGCCGGGGTCAGGCGGGTGCCTCCGCCTTGTTTGCCGCCAATGGCGGTGGCGACCAGCAATTTGGGCGATAAATTATTGGCACGTCCAACCATTTCCCAAGCACCTTTATAGGTCAGCCCCACTACTTTGGCTGCTTGGTTGATGGAGCCGGTGCGGTCAATGGCATCAAGCAACCGGAATAGCTTTTCGTTAAGCCCGCCGATCAGCCTGATTTCACCTTGGATTAACGGGCTGCCATCAGTTGTTAGCGTGGTTGTCACTGGGTTCGGCATAACTGGAAAATGGCATGGTTGAATCGATAAAACCCGACCGGATACCTACAATATGTTCGGTCAAATAGCGGATTTCTGGGAGCGCGTGGCTGACGTATAGCATGGGCATCTGTAATTCATCACGAATGCGTAACAAAAAGGGCAAAATTTGCTGTTTAAGGCGTTCGTCCAATGAGGCTAACGGCTCATCCAACAACAACAATCGTGGACTGGACAATAATGCCCGCCCCAAACCGACCCGTTGCTTTTCACCGCCGGACAAGTGTTGCGGGCTTTTATCCAATAATGAGCCAATTTCTAAAATAGCCACCACCGCCTCCAACGACAAACGCCGCTCCCTTGCCGATAACTGGCGATAACCATACAGTAAATTATTGCGTACTGTCAAATGTGGAAACAGCAAGGCATCTTGGAACACAAAGCCAATGCGCCGCCGGTGCGGCGGCAGGTTAATGCCCTTTGCCGAACAATATAAGGTATCACCAGCAATGGCCATATATCCTTGCCGGGGCTTGACCAATCCGGCAATGCCTTGTAGCAAGCTGGATTTGCCAACACCGGACGGGCCAAACAATCCGGTAACAAGTGCGGTGCTGTGCAATTTTGCGGTTAAGGTAAAATCACCCCTGACCAAAGTGATATTGATGTCCAGCATAGTCAGTTAGCCGTTTTGGGGTGCAATTTACGGCTTAACAACTCACTGCCCGCCAACGCAGCCAATGCCAACAGCATGGATAGGACAACCAGCCGTGCGGCTTGGTCATCGCCACCGGGCATTTGTGTGGCGGTATAAATGGCCAAGGGCAAGGTACGTGTTTCGCCTTCGATATTGCCGACAAAGGTGATGGTGGCACCAAACTCCCCTAAGCTGCGGCTAAAGCCTAACACCACGCCCGCCAAAATACCCGGTGCAGCCAGCGGCAAGGTGATGGAAAAAAACACCAGCAAGGGATTGGCGCCCAAGGTGCGTGCGGCATTTTCCAAGCGCGGGTCAATGGCTGCGACCGATAGCCGCACAGCACGCACCATCAAGGGAAAAGCCATCACCATGGAGGCCAACACAGCTCCTCGCCAGCTAAAAGCAACGCTGATGCCAAAGTGCTGGTTGAGCCAACGCCCCATTAGCCCATTGTTGCCTAGCAGCAGCAGCAGCAAATAGCCTGGTACAATCGGCGGCAGCACCAAGGGCAAGTGGATAAGGCCATCCAGCAATGCCTTACCCGCGAATTGGAAGCGGGCAAGCATCCAGCCGATAACGATAGCGGGTGGACAACTGAGTACAGAACTCCACGCGGCAATCTTCAAAGACAGCAGTAAGGCCGCTATTTCCTGTTCGGACAAATCAAGCATGTTGGCAGTATCACGGTTGCAAGGGCGTAAAGCCATATTGGGCAAACACTTTAGCGGCTTCCGCTTGGGTCAGGTAGGCCAAAAACGCTTTAGCCTGTTCGGACTGGCTGACCCTAGCTATCGGGTAAACAATAGCGGGGTGGCTGCTTTCGGGAAAAGTGCCGACGACTTGCACTTTTGGGCTGATCAACGCATCGGTTTTATAAACGATACCGGCAGCACATTCGCCGCGTTCAACAAAAGCCAAGGCGGCGCGCACGTCTTCGGTGCCGACAATCCTGGCTTTGAGGCCATCCCAAAAGCCAAGTTTTTGCAAGGCCTGTTTAGCGTATTTGCCAACTGGAACGGTTTCAGTTTCGCCGGTGCACAGCTTACCCGCAAAAGCTTCCGGCAGATTGCCGCCGTTGACCAGAGTTACTGCGAAGCCGTGGTCTTTTGGGGCTATCAAGACTAGCGAGTTACCGAGCAAGTTAATGCGTGATGATGTGTCGATCTTGCCTTTATCACTGAGGTAGTCCATCCATTTTAAATCGGCGGAAATAAAAATGTCAGCGGGCAAGCCATTTTCAATTTGTTTGGCCAGTGCTGATGACGAAGCAAATGAAAGGGTCACCTTTTCGCCAGTTTTGGCCTGATAGGTTTTGCTGATATCGCCGAGTGCATTGGTCAGGCTGGCAGCCGCCAAAACCAGCACATCGGCACTGGCAAGGTTGGACAGGCTGAACAATAGGGTAAATAACAAACAGTGTAAGGTGTTACGGGACATACAGCCTCCAGATAAAGACAATAAAATAGAAAAGGTAAAACCACTATAACCTTTAGTATATTGCGTCGCATCACTCATAATTGTCAAGCGCCTGGCTATTATATTGACACCGGCAGCATGAACCACAGTGTGATGCTATCAGTTTTTGCGGAATGCCAAAATAGGCAGGGTGTGCGCTTGCCTTAGGTGACGCCTATTTTGGCAAAAAGAAAATGCAGCCTTATAGCATTATAGTTTTTTGAGCAGCCGATTAAGCTCAGGCACACAGGAGCCACAATTGCTGCCTGCTTTTAGGTATTGCCCAATTTCTTTGCTGGTTGTCAGTCCTTTTTCTTTGATGGCGGTACAAATGGTTTTTTTGCCAACATTAAAACAAGCACACACAATCCTCCCTGTATCGGTAATGCCTAAGGGCGGTTGGCCAGCCAACAGCGCGCGGCGTTGATCTAGGCTTAAGGCTGCTTCATTGAACAACGTCCCCAGCCAGTTGCGGTCAGGCAAGCGATTATGGGAAGCCACAAAAATAACACCCATCAAACGGTTATCCTGTACTTGTGCACAACGGTAATTACCTAAGCCTAAGTCTTGATATTCTATCCATTGGGCTTGTACCCCATAATCCAGCAGTGTTTTTGCCCATTGTCGCCAATCATCGGCTATTTGTTCACCCGCCAACTCATACCGATAATAACCCTCGCCATTAATTTTTACCCAGTAATCGGTATCATCAAACGCCACTTGTTGCCGTGTCAGCACAAAGCCCTGCCAAGCAGGATGGTATGCGGCAATCCGTACCGGCGTGTGTTTGCTTTCCGGTTGTTTGGAAATAGGATCAACTTTAGGATTCACTAATGCCCCCATCCGCCCACGGCTGGCATAGCAGGCAGTCCAGTGCATAGGCACGAACACATTGCCCTGTTTTTGGTCGTCAGTGATCCGCACCCGTGCGGTCATACCACCCCAGCGGCTAGCGAGTGTTGCCAAGCCATTGTCGGTCAAGCCATAGCAACGGGCATCTATAGGATGGACTTCAACGACAGGTTCTGGGCTATGCTGGTTGAGTTTTGCTGCCAGGGCGGTGCGTGTCATGGTATGCCATTGGTCGCGCAACCGTCCGGTGTTTAAAACCAGCGGATAATCAGCATCAGGAACACCAGCGGGCGGGCGAGGCACAATACTGATAAATTGAGCCTTGCCGCTGGCTGTAAAATAATGACCGTCATCAAAAAACCTCGCCCTGCCCGCAAGGTATTTGGCATTGACCGGCCATTGCAGCGGCAGTAATTGTTCGTATTCAGCATCGCTGATTTGTGCCAATGCAGAAATGTCAAAATCGCGTTGCCCATCATTTTCAAAACCTGACAGCGCGGCATGTTCCCGAAAAATTTGTGCTGGGTTTTGATAAGCAAAGGCATCTACAAAGCCCATGCGTTGCGCCACTTGGCTTATAATCCACCAGTCGGGCTTAGCTTCGCCAGCGGCTGGCAGCAAGGCGCGTTGGCGTGAGATACACCGTTCAGAATTGGTCACGGTACCGTCTTTTTCGCTCCAGCCTTGGGCGGGGAGCACGATATGGGCAAAATTACCGGTGTCAGTGCCGTCTACACAGTCTGAAACGACAACCAATGGACATTGCTGCAAAGCGCGTTTGACTTTGTCGGCATCAGGCAGGCTGACCACCGGATTGGTGCCCATAATCCACACGGCTTTTATTTTGCCTTCATAGAGTGCGTCAAACAATTCAACTGCTGGCAATCCGCCAGTTTGCGCGATGTTGTCAGTGCGCCAAAAACGCGCCACCCGATCAATATCATCAGGCTTGGCAAAATCCATGTGCGCCGCCAATTGATGGGCCAGTCCGCCCACTTCACGCCCGCCCATAGCATTAGGTTGTCCGGTCAAAGAGAATGGCCCCATGCCCGGTTTACCAATGCGCCCGGTAGCCAAATGGCAGTTGATAATGGCATTGACTTTATCAGTCCCGCTGCTTGACTGGTTAACTCCTTGGCTATAAATGCTGATGACTTTTTCAGTGCTGGCGAACCAGTCGAAGAAACGCTGCACATCATCGGCATCGAGTCCGCAGTAGGCGGCAACTTGATGGGCCTCCCCAGCAAAGCTTGCGGCACTCAAAGCGGGATCAAAACCCTCGGTATGAGTATGGATAAAACTGTAATTTAAAAAACTCCCTGTGCCTAAATAATGCAACAAACCGTTGAACAAGGTGGTGTCGCTACCTGCCACCAACGGCAAATGCAGATCGGCAATATCACAAGTGGCAGTTCGGCGCGGGTCAATAACAACAATTTTTAAATGGGGACGAGCCACTTTTGCCGCGCGTATGCGCTGAAAGCTGACCGGATGGCACCAAGCGGTATTGGAGCCAATCAACACAATCAGGTCAGCCAACTCCAAATCCTCATAACAGCCAGGCACAGTGTCGGCACCGAAGGCACGTTTATGTCCGGCAACCGACGATGACATGCACAATCGGCTATTGGTGTCCATGTTGCCACTGCCTATAAAGCCCTTCATCAGCTTATTGGCAACATAATAATCCTCCGTCAGCAGTTGCCCGGAACCATAGATAGCCACCGCATCCACGCCGTATTGCTTGATAGTGTCCAGAAAACCATTGGCAACGGTATTTAAGGCATTGTCCCAACTGCTTGCCTTGCCCAAAACCCTAGGCCACAAGAGTCTGGCCGATAAGCCCAGCGTTTCCCCCAAGGCAGACCCTTTTGAACACAAGCGCCCAAAATTGGCCGGATGGGCAATGTCGCCAGCAATTTTAACGCGGCACTCCCTATCATCAACCGTGGCGGTTATGCCACAGCCGACACCACAATAAGGGCAAGTAGTGTTGATCATTTTGGTCATGATGTAAGCATAATGGGTTATTAACTGATGTTACGCAAAGAAATGTAGCCTGTATGCAGCGGCGCGGAATACGAGTCAACTAAGCTGCATTGCGCCCAAAAATCATCTTTTCCCTATAGGCCCTAATGTCTTGCCCTTGTTCCAGCAATTCTTGATACCACACACCATCTTGGCTATCGCCATACAAAATGGCACCGACCAGTTGGTTGGCTTTAATGACCAGTTTTTTATAAATGCCTAGTCCGGAGTCGGAAAACAGGATGCTTTCAGATTGCGTATCGCCGCTAAAATCACCCATAGAGAACAGGCTAATTCCGGTCACTTTCAGCTTGGTGGCGGTTGGCAAGGTCAAATAACGGGCGGCACCATGGCCGCTAAGGTGGTTGGCACAGACTTTGGCTTGCTCAAACAACGGTGCCACCAAGCCGAAGGTGTCGCCGCGGTGTTGGATACATTCGCCCACGGCGTAAATGCTGGGGTCATAGCTCTGCAAAGTATCGTCAACCACAATGCCGCGTTCACAATACAAGCCACATGACTTGGCCAAGGCAATATTGGGGCACACCCCCACTGCCATAACAAACAAATCGCAAGGTAGGCTACTGCCATCCGCCAATGACACTGCGTTAATATGCCCATTACCATCATCCAGCAATGCTTTGGTCTGGGCTGCCATTTTGAATTTGACGCCACGCCGCTGCAATTCGTCTTTTAGCAGGTGCGAAGCGGTTGCGTCCAATTGCCTATTAAGCAAATACTCATGGTTGTGGATGACAGTCACCTCCATGCCCCTAGCCAATAAGCCGTTGGCAGCCTCCAAACCTAACAGGCCACCACCCAGCACCACAGCGTGCCGTTGGTATTGGCTATAAGCCAGCATGGTATCAACATCGCCGATAGCCCTGAAACTAATGACACCTGCCAATTCATTCCCCGGAATAGGCGGCAAGATAGCCGTTGAACCCGTGGCAATCAGCAGGCGATCATAGCGGACAGGCAAACCTGACTGGGTGTAAACCGTTTTTTGGGCACGATCAATTTTCACCACGCTGTTTTGCTCACCTGTTAACAAGCAAATGCCTTGGTCTTGATACCATTGCTTGCTATTGATGATAATATCCGCCATAGCCTTTTCACCACTTAATATTGCGGACAGCAATATGCGGTTGTAATTGCCGTAAGGTTCAGCGCCCAATACCGTGATTTCATAGTGATGGGGCGCCGCATCTAGCAGCTCTTCCACGGTACGCATCCCTGCCATGCCATTGCCAATAACGACCAATTTTTTCTTCATGAGCGGGATTCTGCAATTTGGATTTGCACCCGTCCGCCGTCAATTCTGGCAGGATAGGTAGCTAAGGCGACGCTTTCATCTTCCAGACAAACACCGGTTTGCAAGTTAAAATGCTGTTTGTACAGCGGCGAGGCCACCATCAGTTGGCCGTTTAAATCACCAATCAGGCCCCTTGCAATGACGTTGGCTTTGCCAAACGGGTCATAATTGTGCAGGGCATATACCGCTTGCTCCTTAGGCAAGTAAAACAATGCGACCTGCTGCCCTTCAACCAAAGCACAAACGCCCGAATCGGGTTGCAAATCATCGAGATTACATACGGTGAGCCAGTTCATCACGCCACCCCCTGCAAATCCAATGATTCACGTTCCTGTTCATTGGCAGGGCGGATTTGCCCCCGTTCCTCCACAAAAATAATATGACCGTCACCTTGTCCGCTGTTGACAAAATGCCGGAAACGTTGCAATTTTGCTTCGTCTTCGATGGCGGTTTTCCATTCACATTGGTAAGTGCCAATAATATGCTGCATGTGTTGCTCAAGTTCCGCAGCCAAGCCCAGCTTGTCATCAATAATCACCGCTTTTAAATAATCCAAGCCGCCTTCCATGTTGTCCAACCATACCGAGGTGCGTTGCAAACGGTCGGCGGTGCGGACATAAAACATCAACAAGCGGTCGATATATTGGATTAAAGTTGGCTTATCCAAGCCGGTTGCGAACAAATCGGCGTGGCGTGGTTTCATGCCACCATTGCCGCACACATACAAATTCCAGCCCTGTTCCGTGGCGATAATGCCAATATCCTTGCCTTGCGCCTCAGCGCATTCCCGTGTGCAGCCGGACACCCCAAATTTTAATTTATGCGGGGAGCGCAAGCCTTTGTAACGGTTTTCCAATTCAATGGCGAGGCCTACTGCATCACCCACTCCATAGCGGCACCAAGTGCTGCCTACACAAGATTTAACAGTACGCAGTGCCTTGCCATAAGCGTGACCGGACTCAAAGCCCGCAGCGACCAATTCCCCCCAAATAGCGGGTAATTGTTCCAGCCGTGCGCCCAGCAGATCAACCCGTTGCCCGCCAGTGATTTTAGTGTATAAGCGATATTTTTTAGCCACTTGACCGATTACAATTAGCATATCTGGGCTGATTTCACCACCTGGCACACGCGGTATGACGGAATAGCTGCCGTCTTTTTGCATATTGGCCAAAAAAGTGTCGTTACTGTCTTGTAGGCCAACATGTTCTGCTTTTAGGATATGGTCATTCCACTGTGAGGCCAATATTGATGCGATAGTGGGCTTACAAATTTCACAGCCGCGCCCCTTGCCGTGTTTGTCCAACAATGCGGCAAAGGTTCTAATCTCTTCAACGCGCACCAAATGGCATAATTCCTGACGGGTATAGGAAAAATGCTCGCAAATGTCGGTATTGATGGCATAACCTTGTTTTGCCAACTCGCTGTTCAGTAAAGATTTCACTAAGGGCAAGCAGCCGCCGCAACCGGTGCCCGCTTTAGATTCTGCTTTCAATGCGCCGATAGTGGTGCAACCGGCGGCAATGGCAGAACACAGATTACTTTTACTGACATTGTGGCAAGAACAAATGGTTGCGCTGTCAGGCAGCGCGTCAACTCCTAACGCAGCTGGTGCACCAGACCCTTGCGGCAAAATTAATACCTCGGGTTGTTTAGGCAGCTCGATACCGTTAAGGCAATATTGCAGCAAATCGCCATAATCGCCGGTTTCACCCACCAGCACCGCACCCAATAAACGCTTATTCTCAGCACAGACCACCAGCCGTTTATAAACGTCGTCAGCACCATTCTGGTAGGTGTACACCAAAGCCCCAGGGGTTTTGGCATGGGCATCGCCGATACTGGCAACATCCACCCCTATTAATTTAAGTTTGGTGCTCATATCGGCACCGGTAAACACTTGTGCTATGCCCGCCAGTTCCGCCACCACCGTCCGCGCCATAGCATAACCCGGAGCAACCAGCCCGAAAATCATGCCATTCCATAATGCACATTCACCAATGGCGAAAATATTCGCATCAGATGTTTGGCAGCGGTTGTCAATGACAATGCCGCCACGCTCACCGACTGCCAAGCCGCTGGCACGCGCCAGCTCATCGCGGGGGCGAATGCCCGCAGAAAACAACACAATATCGGTTTCCAGTTGCTCACCATCAGCAAAGCGCATGTTATTGACGCACTGCCCGCCGTCGACAATTTCCACGGTATTCTTGCCGGTATGGACGCTTACACCTAATGCGGCAATTTTGCGCCTTAACATGGCGGCGCCGGATTCATCCAACTGCACTGCCATCAAACGTGGGGCAAACTCCACCACATGGGTTTCCAGCCCTAAATCCTTCAGTGCCTTGGCTGCCTCCAAACCCAACAGGCCGCCGCCGACCACCGCACCAATTTTGCCCGTTTGGGCGCAAGCCTGTATGGCTTGCAAATCCTCAATGGTGCGGTACACCAAACAGCCCGGGCGATCATGGCCCGGCACAGGGGGCACAAAAGGATAAGAACCGGTTGCCAACACCACTTTGTCATAGCGTATGCTTAAGCCTTTGGCAGACAGCACCGTTTGCCTGTCCCGGTCAATAGCCACGGCTTTGTCGCCTAAATGCAGGGTTATGCCGTGGCGGTCAAAAAAGCCCTGTTCCACCAAGGATAAATCCTCGGCACTTTTACCGGCAAAAAATTCCGATAAATGCACTCGATCATAAGCAGGTCTGGGTTCTTCGCAAAAAGTGATAATCTCGTACTGGTCTGCAACCGGGCTGTTTGCCAAGCCATCCAAAAAATGTTGGCCGACCATGCCATTACCTATTACTACAAGTGTTTGTTTCATAAAAAACCTCGGCTACTGGCAACAAACTGTCAGCAGTGGCCTAAAATTCAAGGCAAAAAAAAGGCGTCAGGACATAGCTGCTGCTATGCCCATGACGCCATTGTCTGTTAGGTTCAACGTTGAACCTACTTTCCCCAACGTTGGGGTTTATAAAAAATTAGCAAATAATGTGCCTAATAGTTATTTTTAACGCACCCATAAACTATAAAATCATTTGTTATTGAAATTTGTTGCTTTATTATAATAGAACATCTAACTTGATCGCAGAACAACAAAGCCAGCATTGCCCCAAAACAGGCAACTATCGCGCTATTTTGTTCTATTGTGGTGCAAATATTAAAGTTTTGGTGCGTTCTGTTACTGGCTTACCCATAACCTGTGTCATATCTAAATCACCCACATGCTTAATATTGCCGTATTAGCGGAAGATCAACAGACCGACAAACTGGCTGATGCCCTCAGCCAAGTTGGACACCGCTGCCTACCGGTATCTTTCAGTAACCCGTTGTTACCTTGGTTGCAACTGACCCAGCCCGATATGCTGGTGATTAGCGTCGCCGTGCCAGCAGACACCTTGCTGGCTGATTTACATGCCGTCAACCGCCAAGCCCCCCTACCTGTCGTATTGTTCACTAAAACTTGTTTGACTGAACATTATAGTGCCGTGGTTGATGCACAGGTCAGTGCGTTTGTGGTGGACGGGTTAAGTTACCCAAGGTTGCCCGGCATCATCCAACTGGCCTTGGCCCGTTTTAGTCAGCTACAAGCCTTAAAAAATGCCCTGGAAGAAGCTCGGGGGCAATTGGAAGACCGCAAACAAATTGACCGCGCCAAGGCCATTCTTATCAAGACCCGCAATTTTACAGAAAATGATGCTTATCACACGCTAAGGAAGCTAGCAATGGACAGGAACGTCACCTTAGGGGAAATGGCCCGCAATGTCATTGCTATGGCGGATTTGCTGAAATAATGGACAAGACAACAATAAGACAACAACATGAAAACCTTTATTAAAGTCACGGAAATTTGGGTGTTGAACGAACAGCGCACCCAATTGCAATTTGGTTCTGGCTTGTATGGCGCATTGACCGATTTTAAGGCTGCCAGCGAAAGCCAAAAATTTGCTTATGATGAGGGCTTGCCCGGCAAGGCATGGGCGCAAGGCAAACCAGTGGTTCTGACCGAATTTGCAGATTCCTACTTCAAGCGCACCGCCGCCGCCCAACAAGCGGGCCTGACCTGCGGTATCGCCATCCCTATTTTTGCCGGTGACTTTTTGTTGGCAGTGGTGATGTTTTTGTGCGGCGACGACCAAGACCACGCCGGGGCGATAGAAGTGTGGGGGGCGGGTGATACTGGACAATTAACCGTCATTTCGGGTTATTACGGCACACTGCACCATTTTGAAGCCTTGTCCAAACAAATAAGCTTTAGCCAAGGCGAAGGTATCCCGGGTAGGGTTTGGCAAAATGCCATGCCGGTATTGATTGAAGACATCGGCCAACCGGCGCAATTTGTCAGGGGATTGGAAGCGCAAAAAGCAGGCATCACCACCTGCTTGGGCATTCCCGTTGCAGGGTCGGGTGGGCAAACCTGTGTGATGACATTTCTGTCTGCAAAAGCCACCCCCATTGCCAAACGCATCCAAATATGGATACCCAACGCCGACGGCACACAATTGCATTGCCAACAAGGTTACAGCAAAACCAACAACGACTTGGCGCAACTGTTTGAAACCATCACCATCAATAAAGGCGAGGGGGCGCTCGGTCGGGTGTGGTTGACCGGAATGCCGGTCATTAGCGGCAGTTATGAAGCGGGCTACCAACCCGAACTGGACAATCTGAGTGCCATGCTGGCGATACCAGTAATCGGGCAGGGGCGGTTAAAGGCCATTGTCAGTTTTTTGTTTTAAGTCTTGCTTGTCGGGTTACACCCCTATGGGGCGCAAGCGCTAGCGGTTTTATGCCCTTCAGGGTAAACCCGACCTTGTATCTACGCGCTTGTTGATAACAATATTGTTATAGCGATTAGGGCTTTCATTTTAATTTCTTCTTTTGGTTGGTTGTAGGGGAAGCCTACCCCGGCGACCACAATTTCCCGCGCCGGACGGTGCTGTCAATCATGGTAAACTAAACACAACATAAACTCAGTGAGCAAACCCCATGGCCGCCATCACCTTTGACACATTAAAATTCGCCAACAAACTTAAATCCGCTGGCGTACCTGACAAACAAGCCGAAGCCGAAGCGGAAGCCGAAGCACTCTCAGAAGTGCTTGAGATCAACCTCAAAGAACTGGTCACCAAAGAACACCTAAGCCATGAATTGCGCGACCTGGAACAACGCATTGACAACCGCTTTGAACGCATCGACGGCGAACTCAAGCTAACCCGATGGATGCTAGGCGTGATCTTGGCTGGTGTCATCTCGCTGGTGCTAAAAGCGTTTTTTTAGCGGTTGCAAATGGCTGGGCTGTCAAATGGTGCGGTTGCCACTGCAAAGATTCTGTATTTTGTTATGGCTATTGTGTCTTGTGCCAAAATTCAAGACATTCGACACAATATTAAATCACTGATAAACATATGATTATTAGGGTAAAGTATGCCCAAAACTCGCCAAAATGGAATGGCTTCAAGCAGAATTAGCTGAAAATTGACTAAAAATCAGCAAAAATGACTCAGGGTTAAAATTTTTGGCATTGTTAATTTAGTATAGCATCTAGTTCGCCATTCCATTTGAGCATCAAAAGCATGACGGAATATTTGAGCATGTCCTTGCTTTTGCTGTAACATTTCGACTTTCGCCGTAGCCTGGCCAGAAAATGCCGGAACAAGCTGTTATAGCCTTCCACT
>Ga0208621_1000022_pt1 | contig 53850 bp, 73 predicted proteins | sample CryBogCBH26May08_FD_184617 | JGI IMG/M metagenome (GOLD analysis project Ga0208621, IMG submission 184617) | Freshwater microbial communities from Crystal Bog, Wisconsin, USA - CBH26May08 (SPAdes) (version 2) | ecosystem: Environmental > Aquatic > Freshwater > Lake | place: Crystal Bog... | reverse complement strand
CCTTCAAAGTTTATTAAACATTGGATAAAAATCACGATAGTAAAACTTAATAGCTATGAAGAAAGATCCAACAAAGCAGAAAAGGAATTGGCTTTCTACAAACACTCTTTTGAGTTGATTCAGAAAGCAGAGAAAAAAAGCAAACAATACAGAAGGATTGAAGGAAATAACTTTATTCAAAGGTTTCTTCAATTTTGCAAAAAAACTGCTCAAAAAAATGACTGACGAACGCAAAGGAAAGCCGTCTTGTAGCGGAATCTCTCGACTTGCTCTCTGTGCAGGATCGTGGAACCTAGAGTCCACGCTACCTCCACAGGAGGAGAATAAGTATATGCAGTTGGGAACGGATATTCATGCCGTTTTAGCTGGTCAGAAAGACTTTGATTCCCTCACCGAAGAGGGTCAAGAAATCGCAACCAGATGTTTATCTCAATACGGTGAGTTAATTGCTCAATTGGACTTGGGAGAACGCACTAGGGAGATTGTTGAAGAGCGGTATTGGTACAATGATCTATTCTCTGGAGCAATTGACAGGATCGACTTCTTTGGCGAGGAGACAGCACTCATCACCGATTACAAGACAGGTCGAAACGCACAGAGCAATGCCGCTGAAAATTACCAACTCCGAGCATATGCGGTACTGGTCAAGAAGGCATTTCCTCAACTTAAAACCATCTATGTTTCAATTGTGCAACCAATGGCAGGGGGAAAGACCATTGCGGAATACAATAAGGATGAGTTAGCACAGGCTGAAAAGGAGATTGTTGGCATCGTTAATGCTTCATCATTTCCTAATGCTCCAAGAACTCCTTCTCCAGATGCTTGTAAGTGGTGTCGCGCTAAAAGCATTTGTCCAGAGGCTTATGGCAACCAGCAAGCCGCTACAACAACGCTACAGGTAGCCTCTACCGTTGCCGTATCGACCTTATCCAATGAGGAATTAGCTTCTTTGGATGCCAAGGCCGAGGTAGTTGAGGATTTCATTGACGAGATCCGAAAGGAACTAAAGGCAAGGCTTATTGCAGGAGCGCAAATTGCTGGACTGTCCCTGTCAAAAGGACGAACATCCAGAAGTGTCTCCGATACAAATGCCGCTATCTCTGCACTTTCTGGTACTCTGTCACAAGATGCTATCTTATCTTGTGCAAAGATCAGCGTCACGGCATTGGAAAAGGCAATTGCAAAGGCAACTAACACAAAGGGCAAAGATGCAAAATCTAAACTCGACGAGGCACTTGGTTGGCTCATCGAAACAAGTGAAGGTGAACCATCCATCAAGCGTGACAAATGAACCTAATCCAGATGATCGGGCATTGTATATCCAATTCAAAGGGCGGGAATGGATCGTCCTTTATAGCAAAAACAATTTCCTCGCAACTCCAGCAGACCATAGAAGGGTCAAGGAGCAAGAGGTAAGAAATCTGTTTCAGTACCTAACCAATGAAGGATTCATTGATGGTGGTGAACCAGCAACAACAACATAAAAGCAACAAAAATGATAACAGGAAAAATTGATGTAACGAAGATCCTCAAGGAAGAACTCTACCAAGGAAAGACTGCAAAGTATCTTGATCTGGTTATGTTCCCTAACAAGGACGAACTAGGCAACGAAGTTCCCGACCAGTACGGAAACGATGGAGTGATTAAGCAGTCACTATCCAAGGAGAGTCGTGATTCGGGTAAGAAAGCCCCTATCCTTGGAAACTACAAAGTGAAGGCCGCTAGGAGCTTTGCCGACAATATCAAACCAGCACCCGCATTCAAGAATCGTCCGAAGCCTGTTGTGCAGGAAGATGACGAGGATTCAGAAATACCTTTCTAACCACAACCCAACCAGCAACCACGCACCACATGACCACTAGAAAACCACGCACAAAGAAAGTAGCACCCATCTCCCTTGAGGAGAAAGTACTTCAATTAGAGGCAGGACTTGACTTTCAGAATCGGGAGTCAACCCATCTCCTTGAGACTGTTCGGCATCACCACACAGAGATCCTTGAGATTCAAGAAAGAGTTGAGGATTTGCTGACGATTGGAAGAATTGTATTTATAGGACTTCTTCTTGGAGTCATCACTCTCATCACCATTATTTCTCTCCACAAATGATGGTTCCAAGGTATTGCTCCTGTCTGGAAGTCGCATTCCAGCAGGAGGTTCCTGTCTGGCATAACTGTGAATATATTGCCGAACGCAATAAACTCATACCAAATGCCGAGGCAGAAGCGAAAGCTATGTCTAAAACAGAAGCAGGAAAGCTGGATCAGAATAGGTTCACTTACCTTTTCTCAACATTCATGGATCGTGCGGCAATCGAAAATGGACTTGTATGAACTACTCTAGAGAAGCACATGAATACATCAATGGTGAACACATCCGTTTCCTTGGGGAGAATAATCGTATTCCCTCCTTGGAAGAAAGGGTCATGGCGGCATTCGATGCAGGGGTTAAAAGCGTCCACAGAAACAATTGGTACAATGCTTTTAGTAAGCTGAATGCCATTGCTTCAGATAAATGCAATATCAACTTTCCTAAAATCAATGAGTGACCAATTCGACTTTGACTTCTCCCCTATTGAGGAGAATCCCTTGGACGATATGGCATCCCGGTTTGACCGATTCCATGACAATAATCCCCATGTTTACAAAAACCTAGTCAACCTAGCTAGGAAGTTTCGGGAGCGTAGACCAGATGCCGTAGTTGGTATCGGAATGCTTTACGAAGTACTCCGCTGGAACTACTACATGACCACAGAATCCGAGGAGGAATACAAACTCTCCAATGATTTTCGTGCGGCATATAGTCGTTTGATTATGAGACAGGAACCAGACCTTGAAGGCATCTTCAAGTGCAAGAAATCTGCATACGATGAGACGCTTTAGGGCTAGAGGAAACACTACCCGCCGAGTGGCGGGTAAGATGAACAAGACTGAAGAGGCTTATTCAAATACTCTACAAGAAAGGAAACTCCGAGGAGAGATTCATCATTGGAGCTTTGAAACAATCACCTTAAGATTGGCAGACAGAACAACCTATACGCCAGATTTCTTTTTGATGTTACCTAACGGAGAGATCCAGTTCCATGAAGTCAAAGGTTTCTGGCATCAAGCTGGACGCATTAAAATAAAAGTAGCGGCTGAAAATCATCCTTGGTTTGACTTCCAAGCAGTACAACTCAAGAAAAAGGAGTGGGTCTATGAGCAGTTTTAATATTAATAATAAATGGTCTGTTCAACAGATTTCATTTTCTGATGTTGAGCCTTGGTTATTGAAACGCCATTATGCCAGAAGGATTCCACCTATTTCTTATGCATTTGGTGCATTTGAGGGTAATAATTTGATTGGAATTATTACATATGGAGTTCCTTTAAGCTCCACATTAAGAACTGGAATATGCGGTGAAGAATATGAACATTTAGTTCTTGAGCTTAATAGGCTTTGTTGCAGGAATGAAAAAAATATAGCAAGTAGATTAGTTTCCAACTCTATGGATTTAATTCGAAAACCAAGAATAATTGTTAGTTATGCAGATACATCACAAGGTCATGTGGGATATGTGTATCAAGCAACCAATTTTATTTATACTGGACTCACGGCAAAAATGATGGATTGGAAGGTTAGGGGTAAAGATTCTCTTCATCATTGTTCTATTGGTGATGAGTTTAGGGGACAGGAAAATAGATCCCAAAAAATGAAAGAAAAGTATGGAGACCTTCTTTACCAAGAGGAAAGATCCAGAAAGCACAGATATGTTTTTTTTATAGGAAATAAGAAAGAAAAAAAGAAAATTAAATCAGTATTGAAATACGAAATAAAACCTTATCCAAAAGGTGAAACAAAAAAATATGATTCAAGCGGGTATATTGAAACTCAAATGCTTTTAATTTCATGAACGAGGAACATTCTGATGACAAATGCCCCTGCTGTGGGCGACCATATGATGAACCAGCAGGAAAGAAGCCTAGACGCAATCTGAAAGCTATTGGAGAGGCTTTTGATGTGTTCTGGAAGGCTTATCCTAGAAAGACAGGAAAGGGGGCGGCAAGGGCGGCATGGGCCAAGAACAACCTACCTCCACTTGAGGACATCCTGGCGGCACTACGGAAGGCTATTGCCTCTCCAGATTGGCAAAGAGAACAGGGCAAGTTTATTCCTCACCCTTCCACATGGATCAATCAAGCTCGGTACGAGGATGAAGGAATGGACTATGCGGCATTAAGCCAAAGACCACAAAGACCAGTATTCAATACTCCTGTATCGAATACGGACGCACAGGCATTCAGAGAATGGATGATTGAACAGGGTTATCCAGCCCAATTTCTGGATACTCCGTTCAAGGATTGTCCTAGCCATGTTCAGCAACAATATAACAACCGAAACAAATGAGTGAAGATACGCAAACAGAATTAGAATCAGAACTACGACTCAAGATCATCTATCTTGAGGAGGTTATCAAAAAAGTTATGGAATTTAACAGTATGGGAAAGACGCTGAAGATCCATGAACTCTGTGCAACGGCATTGGAAAACATGGAGGAAACCAAATGAACCCCGACACCACACCAACACCGAGGACGGAAATCTATATTCTCGACCCTCTTCCTCCATGCGTTCCCGCTGAATTTGCTTGTGATCTAGAACGCGAACTCACAGAGAAAAACAACGAGGTCGCAAGGCTCAGGAAGCTTCTGAACCGAGCGATTGAAGCCATTCCAGATTCTCTCATGGATGAAGACGGGGGGCTTTACGAGAACACCGAACACACGAAGCTCAAAGCAGAACTGATCAAAAAAAGCAAAATATGAGCGACAACGAATGGCGAGAGCTTGGCCCTGACGAGATCCCACAAACAGGAGACCAATCGTATGACGGCAATCTTTTTGAATGGGTTCATATTAAGTATTCAACCAAGGAGCCAGCGAGTAAGTTTTTGTTTCCTATCCGCACCCGCCGCCCGTTGCCAAAGCGGGAGGCGAAACCCATCGACAACGAGATCGTAAGGCTCAAAGAGATGATTAAAGAAGCCGCAAAGCGTGGCGACGAAATGGCCGAGCATTGGAAAGAGCGAGCCGAGAAAGCTGAAGCACTCGTTAAACAACTCCACCACCTAGCAAAACTACTACCCGAAGCTAGTAAAACCGAATTACCACACACCGATAGTATGTCAACGAGCACAGACAATTTACAAATGACAACGAACAATGACAGCGAGGTCGCAAGGCTCCGTGAGCTTTTGAGCCGAGCGATTGGTCATATATACCAACTGTATTTGGATATTGATCCATCTGACTACCCAGAAGGCCACGAATATTATAAAAGAGAAATAGAAGACCTTGAAAAATTAACCCGACTCGCCCCCGCTCCAGAGGAACCTTGCAAATGTTAGTTGAAAATCTACAAGAAATACTGAAAAACATTAGAGAATCTGTATGAGTATAATTTTTCCTCATACATTTTTAGAATGGGTTGCGCTTTTGTTAGGTTTCGCAATTTATAAGCTAATTAAACACATAATAACAAAATGAACCCCGACACCACACCAACGCCGAGGGATGAGCAAATCTGGACAACCGAATATCACCATGAACTGTGTGATGTGGTTGATATGGAATTTGCCCAACAGCTAGAACGCGAACTCGCCGAGACAACCAACGAGGTCGCAAGGCTCAGGAAGCGGTTAGAAAAAGCCGAAGAACTAATCCGAGGTCTGCACGATGGGTGGAAAAAAGCAAGAAAAGCTCACCTTGAAACCTGTAAAAATGCCCAAGCGGAAATTGAAAAGCTCCACACCGAAAATGTCTGCCTTCAGGAACTCATCCAAGAGTTCTACGAGTGGACTAGGCGAGACTACCCAACGGAAGCCGAAGTCCGAGAGATCATGGATCGCTACTACGATCTACTAAACCATAACCCGAACAATAAACCATCCTAGTTTACTGAAACACCACAACAAATAGAAACATCAACACCACATTCAATAATAATATGAACCCCGACACCACCAAAATGGAAACGCTAAATAAAGAACTCAACTTCATAGGCTTCCCTAAGATTGCACGGCTTAATCGCCAAGTCATCGTCACCGAGAAGATCGATGGAACTAATGCTCAGATACGCATCACTAAAGATGGTCAATTCCTAGTGGGGTCTCGCTCTCGCTGGATAACTCCTGATAACGACAACCACGGATTCGCTAAGTGGGCATACGCCCATAAAGACTCCCTGATGGAGCTAGGCGTAGGCTCCCACTTCGGAGAGTGGTGGGGAAGTGGCATTCAGCGTGGCTATGGATACACGCAGGGAGAGAAATTCTTCTCCCTATTTAACGTACAGCGTTGGTGCTTGGAGGGAAGTGCCCCGCAAAAGATGCCTACCGCTGACCCTCGCATTGAGAAATACCAAGACGTTCTTCCTGCTTGCTGTGGCCTTGTTCCGATTCTTGGAGTCGGAGACTTCAACGAGGCGAACAAGCAGATTGAGCGGCTAAAGATCGAGGGGAGCCAAGCCGTAAAAGGATACATGAATCCAGAAGGAGTGATTGCGTTTCACGTTGCTGGAAATGTGGGATTCAAGGTCACGATTCAAAAAGACGAGGAACCGAAAGGAAAAACAAAATGAACCCCAACAACAGCATTACCGAGTTCAGCAATCAACTCCTCGACGTTTGCGTCGAGTACCGAAAGCAACTCGACGAAACAAACAACGAGGTCGCAAGGCTCCGTGAGCTATTGGAGAGGCTATGCGATTCCGTTTTTGAAAATTGGGATGAAGGTATCGCCAATTATTTCCGCGAGGAAGCCAACAAGCTACACAACAAATAGAAACATCAACACCGAATTCAATAAGAAAATGAACCCCGACACAAACAAATGCCCCAACTGCGGTGCTGAATTTGCAACACTCACAGACGGAACCACATTTACCTGCGGAACCAACCGCCACCCAGACGGGTCTCACTCTTGTTCCGACCTCTGCCGCGAGCGCGAGGAGAACACCAAGCTCCGAGAACTTCTCCATTGTGCGGCTGATGATCTCCAGCGGGATGATGCGGTTCGCGCACAGGCCCAGCGCGCACTTTACAAATTTCTGAAAAAGGGAGTCCGACTTACCCACGCTCCAGAGGAACCAACTAATCCGACTTGCCATAACACCACGCACAAATTCAGCCATTGCGATTGTAACGAACCTGTCAGTTTAGATCCTGCATCAAAAGTCACCCATGAGGGGAATGTCCATGCAAAGGATAAACAGCAAACCAACGAGATCGCAAGGCTCCGTGAGGAGATTGATAAATTATGGGAGGCTTTATCAGAAAAAGAAGACCGAAGGACGTCAACGGCATGGTTCCAACTCAAATGAGCCAATTCACTCAAACAGAATGCGAGCTTAAAAGGCTTTATGGATCGCATGAGAATAAAAGAAAGCCAGTTCCTGCTCTGTTTGCAATTAGGCTGGAACAACAACTGGAAAAGAAAAAACTAAAATTTGAATCACTAAAGCACCTTTTGAAATTACAAGAAAAGTCTTGTAAGAAGATGGGGCAAAAAATCAATAGCTTAAATAAAATAATATCTTCACAGAATGGTGCGTTAAATCAAATAACTGCGGACGCAATAAATCTCCGTGAACAACGAGACAGAGCGATTGAGATTGCGGATGAGTTTTGGAAAAACCAAAAGCAAGCCGTGACCGTTTGGCATTATGAGTTGGCAGATGAGCTTCAAGCCATCCGAGACGAGATCCAGAAGCTGAAATCCAAATGAGCGACACACCACAGTCAGACAAATTCGGGGAAGCATTGCGCCACAACTGGATTGAAAACCCGCATTGGGAGGACACAAGGGATGCCCATGATCTGTGCAGGAAGATCGAAGGGCAACTCACTAGGGCAGTAGCAATCTGTGATGCTATGATGGCATGGGAAACCCCACAGGATGCTAGGAATACATCCAAGGATCTTTCTAAACTCAAAAAGGAAATCAACGAATGACCGACATATCCAAATGCCAGAACACAGATTGTCCCTCGCATATTCAATGCTGGAGGTATCTAGCCCCGGCATCAGATTACCAAGCATATGCAGACTTTAAGCCAGAAGAAGGACAAGACAAATGCGAATACTTTGAACAGGCTGATTGGCACTACAGCAAAAAGGGATTCAAAAAATGAAATCACCAATTGATGACATACTAAAAGAGATTGGGTTAGAGACTCCCGATCTTCCTCCAATAAACAAGCGGGAAGCTATCGAAATGGGTCTTGTAGAGGGTCGCGAGAAACCCAAGAAAGGCATTTGCGGCAAGAGTGTCTATCCCTCTCAAGCCAAGTGCAACCAAGCCATCAACCACTTACTCAAGAACGGCAATTCCAACACCAGTTTCCTCCGGGCATACCAATGCGACGAGTGCAAAGGAGGATGGCATATGTCTAGCTTTAACCCAAACAAACGGAAATGAACCCACTATACTCAATCATAACAGCAGGAGCTTTATACACGACTCCTATCCAAACACAGACCATCTATGTCTCTAACCTATCGGCAACAGATGGCAGGGATTGCGGAGCCTACTACCAGGTCACCACTCTTCCCCAAATCGTTCCCGTAACTCCAGCAGTTATCCCGTTAGAGCAACCAATCCAAGAACAGGAACACGAAAATGATTAAGCAACCTAAAACATTAACGACATTAAAGAAATATCGCTATGGAGTCACCGAGAAGTACCCCAAGGGGTCAGCATATGACCCGGCACTATGCGGTTGGGTAGTCGTTGACGAGAAAGCTAAAACAAGTTGGCAATGTTCTAGAAAGAATGGTTACGGAAGAGATGGTCTATGGTGCTGTAACCACGGGCCACAGACTATTTGAATCACATGATCATTACCTCCCAACCATTCCTTAACGAACTTGACCAACTAGAAATCAAGTTTGAAACACTAAAAGATGTTGTTGATCTCCATGTTGTATATGAATCTTCAGTAACATTTAGCGGGGTAAACAAGCCTCTTTACTTTGAGGAGAATAAGGAAAGGTTCTCCAAGTACCCTGTGCATTATATCAATGTTGATCATCTTAATGATAAGACAGAAAAGATGTACTGTTGGGACAGGGAATATGCTCAACGAGAAGCTGTAATCAATGAGCTAAATAAGATTAATCCAGAGATTGTAATCTTTGGAGATGCTGACGAAACAGTCAAACCAGAGATGGTTGAGAAATTCAAAAACCTCAAATGCGAAACTGCCAATTTGGAGCTAGATATGCTTCTCTATTATTTCAATCGAAAACATACAGATCCTTGGCCTTATCATCGCATCACCTATTACAGAAATAAAACTCCAGATAGAGGCAACTGGTCATTCCCAAAAATCACAGATGCTGGATGGCACTTTGAGTATTTTGGTAGTCAGCAAACTCTGTTAGAAAAGATCAATGCAACATCTCATGCCATTGAGACAGGAGGTAGAGAGTTTTATAAACAAGTCAGAAGGGGAGAGAAACCGGGGATTGAATTATGCTCTGAATATCCCGACCAAAATCTACCTAAATTCGTTTTAGAAAATAAACAACGATTTAAGAATTGGTTTGCTTAAACAATGGTTTCTTGAACTTGCCCTCATAGTTCAGCGTTTCCAACTCTAACAAAGGCTTTTTCCTTTCCTGTAACCATTCCCTAGCCAAACGGCAATTTCTTAAGTTAGATGGGTCACGATGGAGTCCATCACCTTCCCAAAAGGACGGATGCCATTCATGGTAGATCAGATTCTCTATTTCCCTTCCTTGGGAAAGATTGAATAACTCCCTCATGATGCGATCCCAAGAGTGTCTACCCAATACCATATCGGGGAAAAGGTGATGGTTTCTCCTCCACCACCCAACCCTCATAGCGAACAGATCACACCCTGCATACTTTGCTCCTGCACTAATCCGATCATAGGAAAGCGGTTCATCCAGCCTCTTGAAGTCATGACGATAAGCATATGCTGGCAAGGTTCCCTCTAGCCTCTGGATAAAGTTAGAGGCTACACAAGTATCCGTATTGGTCATCACCAAGACATCCGTATCATCCCTGCCAAGGCAAGCCAATCGGAGCATATCCTTGATCATGGGTATCCTACGCTTCTCATCTGGTATAACTTCAGCGGAGCTTCTTACAAAGCAGTTGTCATCCAACCCAAGATCCACCCATCCGATTCCTTTCCAAGTCTTTTCAGCCAAGGCATTGCGCCGCTTCTCATCCCCTGTAGCCCAAGGCATCCTCTGATAAACATGGACGATATTTGGTAGTGTTGGCTTTGGTCTAGGGGTACGGATCAGATCCAATATCCGAGTCACATCCCTTGGGAAGTTCCTGTACCGGGTATATGAAGCGTAGAATGGTCTCCAAGCTGTCCCATGCCACAGAGATGGTCTATCTGTCACGATTGCATGAACAGGCTTTGTAGTGGCGTATGCGAGGTGTAGAGGGCCGCTATCGGTTAGGATGAGTTGCGCCGTGTTAGGATGATCCATGATACCTAAAATATCATAAAACTTTTCAGCCTTGATTTCAGCTAGGTCAATGATGTGGAACTCTGGAAGGCAGTTCTTTAAGATCTCCCATAGCAAATCATTGTATGGAAATGGTGAGGAGTTTCCCCCTGTAGACACAACGATCCAAGGCTTTGTCTTTGGAATGCCCCTGTACAGTCTCTTTTCCCTTTTCTTGTCCCGTATATCGAATACCAAAGGCAATTGGCGGGGCCATAGATCCAGCTTGTTAGCCAACCTCCAAGCATCTTGTTGGAAAGAGTCACAAATAATAGCAGGGCCATGATGGTTGCCGTAGACTTGGCTGACGATGACATCCGTAATCCCGACAACTTGGGTTGTGGTTACTGTATGCCCTAGCGTCTTGGCATAATCCAATGCGCCAGCAATGTCCTCAAAGGGGCCATCGTAGACTATTGGCTCCACATAAGAAACCCCATCTAGGATTTCAGCGTAGTCCTTGGATATGATCAGACTAGGTTTTGTGCCTGTCTCGTTGTACTCATTTTGGAGAACAGGAAGGAATGAGCATACATCTCCGTACCTTCCGAGGTTGAGATATGTAGCCACGACTTACTCGTACTTCTTATGGAAAATCAGCGTCAGCGGAGGGAAGTCTTTCTTCTCTTCTGGTTCTGGAGTCTCCTCCTGTTGCGGAGGGAGTTGACCATATTGCTTGGCATAACGGAGAGTCTCAACAACAAAGTAGTTCCTCTGCTCCAGCAGGGCGATAACGATAGCTTGGTAGAAGCTAACCTCTGGCAATTTGTTCTTCTCTCCCTGCTCACGAATCTCTCGTAGATTCAGATCGCCGGGGAACTCTGATTGTTCAAAGGGATATTTAAGGGAAGGAGGCAGTATGTATTTTTTGCTCATGGCGTGGTTGGTTAAGCGGCAATCCTTTCCAATTTCTGTAAGGATGGCAAGGATTATCGCATATCTCTCAAGAGATCCAATGCGGCGGCTGAAGTATCTTTTCTCCTGTCCTTTGCCCTATCATAAACAGATAGTTGTTCTTGGTTAAGACTGTTCAAGAAGTCTTTCACTTGATCCTTGTTTGGGAACAATCTCATAGAAGGATATGTGTTTTTATAATATTTTTGAATCGTTGAAGCTGGTTCTTTTTCCAGAAGTTTTTGCATTTCAATCCTAGCATTGGTCATGTTTCCAATCATTAACGCATGATTTAGATCACGATATTTTGCTGAATGTCCAGCTTCCCTATCTTCAATTTTATTATCCAATTTGAAGTGATTTGCCAAAGTGTACATACGAGACTCATCACTAGGAGCTTGCTCAAGTTTAACACCAAATGTGGAGAACAATTGCTTTTGATATTGACCAGCAAATTGTTGATTCGGTTCACCACTAGCGGCTTCTTTAGCGGCTGAATAAATTGTAGCTCCAGCAATAGGAAGAGGAACAGAATCCTCTAGCATTCCTTTCCACTTCTGACCGGGTGCATAATATGTACCCAACATATTTTTGTTGGTAACAGCATCCCATACTGGACGCATAGGAACGGATGAACGACTACGGAAATAGTCCATTGCGGTTTGTAATGCATCTCCAGTTCTCTCATATCCCTTCATCAAAAGATGAGTTGTTTCCATAGCAAGGGACATTGGATTAAGGAAGAACCCCGGCCCTCCCCAAGCATCTGGAATCCAAGCACTAATCTTTGCTCCAATTCCTTCCTCTGGATTTTCCCATGTAGGAGTTCCCCTTGTTGCGTAATTGATCATTTGGTTAGCAACAAATTGTGCAACCATCATTCCACCAACTGATCGTGCAAGGACTCCAGCAAAAAGACGCTTGCCAGTTGCGGCATCAAGCAATGCCTTTCCTGTCTGACCCATTGCACCAAGTTCAGTACGGATTAGACCTTCGTTCCATTGAGGGGCAAGGAACATAAACCTAGCAGTATCTTGCATAGTTTTGCTTTTTAGAAGCCCCTGCCTTCCAAGATTTCCGAAACGAGTATTAAGATCCTTGCTTACCATCCTAGCGACATCAGCTTCTGGTAAACTTGGATAAGCATTACGATAGCGTTGGAACTCAAGCAACCAACTTTCGGACATTGCTCCACGCTGGAATTGATTAAAAAGCCAAGAGTTGAAGTCTCCAAGACCGGGTATTTTATGTACCCAATCTTGATGCAGAGCATCAGAAATACCACCAACATTGTATCCTGTCTTAACGGCAAGGTTTAAGAGACGCTTGTTTTCTAATAATCCTTTTGCCCATTTCTTTGGAATCTCTCCATTGGCAATCATCTTCTGCAACTCTGGTAATGATTGATCAAGAAGCGTTGCTCCTTTGCGATATGAAGGTACAGGAAGTTTGAATGTTTTAATTCCAAGTGCTTTGATCAAAGAATCCCAAATTGCAATACGACCAAGGTGATATGTATCCAACCCAAGAGTAATTGATTTGCCAGCACCAGCAGTCTTCTGAATGGTTTGACCAACCATGTTTTTGCTCCATGCAGAAGGGTCATTCAAAGCCCCAATAATGCCTTCATAACCATCTTTGATTGCCACACGCTGACCAGCAAGAGTCTCTTGTTTGTAACCTCTAGGAACTTGTAGATAGCTTGAACCATCTGGACGCTTGACGATTGAAACCTTGGTAGCAATAGGATCGCCAGATGCAGGGTCAATAGTGCCTTTTAAGGAGTCAATCCAAGAACGATAGTTAATTGATTTCTGACCAGATGACAGACGCTTTTGGAGAAGATCAACAGCATTGATGCTCTTCGGGTCTATACCAGCGGCAATTGAATCAGCAAAGGTATCATAGGTACGCATTTTGCGAAAACCAGTTGCTGATCCTGCACCAGAACCACCAAAGAGTTCTTGTTCCTCTAGGTCTTGGTAGTGGGGAACATATCCATCACGCACAGGAGTATCTATTCCGTTAGCATTCTCTTGGGCTACTTGGTGAAGACCAATCTGTTCGTACTTTTGTGCTATAGGATCAAAGCGAGAGAAGTTTTTATCAGCAAAGTCAATTGCGGCTATGGCTTTCTTCTTCCATGCAGGATTTGCATCTGGAGAGTTTTCAATCTTTTGCCTCATGTTTGCCAACTCCATCTGATCTCCCTTGGCTTCAATTACGAATGAAAGAGCATCAGCGGCCTTATCTTTCTGGCCCTTGAACTCACGCTTGAGATCATTAGCAACTTCATTGCTCTGTTGTTTTGAATAGATATTGGCGGCATTGTCACCAGCATCCCTCATGTATGAGATAGCTTCCTTGGCTGGCTTACGCTTGAAAGTATTTACGATGGTATTGCGAGTCTTCTTAACAACAGGTGTTGCTTGGAAACGAGTCTCAATCTCCTCCCGCTTCTTGGATGCCTCTTGTTCAGTAGGACGATCCTGCTGGAACATGGGCTGACCTTCTTTGGTCACGCTCTCACGCATCTCTGGCGTGATCTCGACTTTCCAGATTTTGGTAGCTGGTTTTTCTTCAACACGAATTTTGCCATCCAAAACATTATTTGAAAGATACTCTTCAGCAAGTTGCTTGTTTTGGAAATTTCTAGTTTTACCATTTTCAAGCTGAACTACATATTTACCAACATCACCTAAATCTGTTTCTTCAACCTTTGCGCCCCACTTCTTGACATACTTGCCAATCTCTTTGGGAAGGATCTGGTCGTAGAAGCCTTTCATGCCTTCGCCGCCTACTTTGAGGTCAACGCCTGAAAGGGTTCTAACTCCACCTTTGTATGGTGCATCGACAATCTTTTGTGCCGCTTCTTTTCCAATATAATCAGCTAATTTATCTGGAGTAACATCAGATGCTACTTCTCTTAAATGTATAGCATCTCCACCTTTTTCACGAACCCAAAGTTTTTTTCCAATAGGACTCCATTGAACTTCGTCAACTTGCTTACTCAAGTCATAGCGTTCGGACTGCGTGTCTCCTTTAGTCCAGCCTACCCACTCCTTGCCGCTTGCGATAGCATCACGCAAGGCTCGCTTAAACATCTGGACTGACCAATCTTTGCGGAAGGGAGCGTCAGGTACTCCAGATTTAGCCATAAGATCAGCCTTACGTTCTGCTTCTGCTTCGGTGTCTTCTTGACCTACAATTCTTCCATTTTCATCATAAATAGACCAGACCTCTCCCTCAATAGTATCTCTTGGCAGAACCCTTAATTCTTTATTATTTTCTCCCTTATATCCTTGCTCCCTTCCCTGCTGATGCCTGTCAGACTGAATCTCTTCAATAAACAAGCCATTGCGTCCCTCGCTATCAGGACGCTCGTCTAGCCTCATGTGGGCTACATAGTTGGGGATGTCTCGGAAGTGAGAAGAGGTGTATTCAACTTTTGAACGACCCTGCGTTTCTTGTGAAAGGCGATTATATTCAGCAATGTTCTCTTCGGTATGTGGAAGAGATTTTAACTCGTTCATTCGCTTAATTCGCGAATCTGTTGAAGGCATCGTCAGCACAACCTCCCTGTAGTTTTCGCCATTAGGCAGAATCAAATCTCCTCTTTCATATTTTGGACGATTCTCAATACCAGCATCGTTAATCTCCAAGGCTTCCACACGGGCAGTCATGTGGTTAGCTTCTTTCCACAAGGCATTTGCCCTTGTCTGATTGCCAACACGCTGTGCTTGTCTAGCTTGCCTTTCAAATTCCTCTTGCTTTGCATACAGGGTATCAGCGGTACTCTTGTCACGGATGTTTTGAAGCCTCATTAACTCTTGGAATGTTCCGCTTCCAAGACGATCATCAATAGCACCAAGAGGAGCCTTGGCATTTTCCTTCTCAAGATATGCAAGCCTTTCCTTATCGGCATTTGATAGAACTTCATCTGGTCTTGCACCAAGGCGAACCTCCTCAAACTTCACAGCACCCTCGTTCTTGAGGTAGTCAAGCACCTCCTCCTTGGTGACGCTCTTCTTGCCCTCTAGGAAGCCATCAATGTTGCTCCACTTGAGTTCGTCAGGCTTTACTCCACTTCCCTTTGCAGGGTCAATGATAGCCTTGATCTGCTCTACAGATGCCTTGTTCGGCATCTTGTCTGTTATCGTCCTTTGGAGTTGGGAGTAGAAGTCTTTGTTCCTTTTCTCTTCGTCCTGTTGGAACATTGGGCCTTTGCCTTCCTCTGGAGCAGACACAGGCTCATCCTTGCCTTCAGCAAACTTGCTCAATCCATCGACAAGCATATCCCTAGCCTTCTGGATGTCCTTGGTAAAGTCTCCACCCATCTTCCAATCCTTAAGTTGGTAGAGGAGTTTGTTCAGCCAATCAACGGTCTTGGTAGCAAGTTCCTTGAAAGACTTGGGATTCTTCTTGGCAAGATCATTCCAGAACTTCGGGTCTTGCATGGCATCCCCAAGGAAGTCTCCAATGTGTTCATCAAAGAAACGGGACTTGTCATAACCAGCCGCTTTGTATTTGGCTTCTAATCCTGCCCAATCCTTAATCAAAGGCGTAATCTGCATTCGCAGACTATTTGCCAGCACAGGAGAGTTCAGTTCAATGTGATGCCACAATTCGTGACCAGCAGTAAAGAGATGCGGTCTAGCACCATCAATCTTTAAGAAAATATAATCCTTGAGTGCAGGGTCAACACCCGTAGCACCATTGATCTTGGTTCCCTCTTCGCCTTTGTAGAGAACGATCTTCTTGCCAAAAATCCCTGCTAATTTGTCTGCCAGTTTATAGGCAGGGTTGTTAATTAACTGGCGTAGATCTTGTAGGGTTGGGAGATGGAACCTTTGTCTGTTATTCGTTCGTGCATCTTCCTTATTGAGTCGCTGTAGTGCCTCGTTCGCTTCATCAAAGAAAGCCGTATTTGGCATCGCTGAACGCAGTTCAGCTTCGGTCGTTTGGCTTGTTTCACCTTCGCCTCCTACTTTTTCACCTTCACCTTGTGGCTGTGCAGTTCCCGCTTCAGCTTCTCCTTCTGGCTTGGCTTCAGCGGAGACACTTTCGACAGAAGATACCCCACCTGTTTTTTGCTCTTGGTTTTGGGTTGTTGTTTCATCTTTTGGTGCAAATCGTTCATCACCTTGAGGGGTTGGAATCTCAATGTCAATGGGTTTTCCTTGCCTCAACAATTGCATCTGATCGGCAATCTTTGATGCTCTTGCCCTCAATGCAGGGCGGTCTTGATGATCTTCTGGCAAATTGCCAAGTTGATTTGCAACATCAGCGGCTTGTTGTTTCAACACACCCCATTGAGCATCCACCTTTTGTTGATCAACAGTCTGTGGTGCTGGAGCTTGATCATTTGCCCCGGCGTTAATCTTGGCTTCTTTTTCGTTTACAAAAGGATTTTTAGAAGGAGTCAATCCAGCATGAAGTCCAGCAAATGCACCAAATGCAATATCTGGAACAGCTTGCTCAATTGTAGGCATGACATTCTGTCCTTGAGCCGCACGAATGCCAGCAGATGTTGCCAGATTAACTCCAGCGGCGGCTGTACCTCCTGCAAGGCCCCTAACCAAAGGAGAAACCCCTTTTAACAAAGCACTTGTTGCTTTAGCAGTAAGTTCTCCACCAACTGTATATGCGGCAAGTGCAGGAACTGTGGCTAGTGCCGCTTCACTTCCTGCTCTGTGTCCAGCGGAATCAAGCTGTGATTGATCAGTCACTCCCTGCTGTTTTAATTCAGCAACCTTGGCATCATATCCTTCACCATAGGCTTGACTCCCACCCATAATTGCCATCGTTGGCAATGCCAATGGCCCTGCCAACATAGCTGGAGCTAATCCTACAACATTACCAACACCTCTTCCAAGCTGTGCCGCTATGGATGTGTCTTTTTGAGATACTCCAAATGCAGGAAACATTCCAGCGGCTTGTTCACTTAATACTCCCGCTTGCTGACCAATCTGTTTCCTTTCCTGTATCAATGCTTGTTGTTGAGCATCAGAAGCGTATTGAGGAAGTTTAAGTGTTTGTTCTTTCTGTGCTTGAAGATCACCAATCTGTTGTTCCAGATCATTAATCTGATTTCCATATTCAGCAGTAGAGAATCCTTGCTTCTTAACAATCCCTTGAATGGCATCTAGGGATGCTTGCCTATCAGCAATTGCTTTATCAAAAGCAGATGTAGCTTCTTGAGTAGTTGCACCACGCTGGAAAGGAGCATTTACTCCAGAGATATCTGTTACTGGTGCGGCTCCTGCTCTCTCAAACCCACCAGCAGTTTGTATTGCTCCAGCGGCGGTCTGTGCGGCGGTAGACTTGGCAAGGTTTTCATACCAAGGAATTGCAGGAAGATTGATAACCTTTCCTGTTTGCTCTGGAGCTACTACTGGCTCCATGAATTGAGCATACGGATTAGAACTTTGTTGTGGTTGCGGTGTAGCTTGAGGAACCGATTGCGTGTAATTGGAAGTCAGATCATTCGGATCAGACAATGGCAAGTTGTTAGAAGTTGCCTGTTGATTTAAGAATTGTTCATACGGATTAGCTCCATATGCATTTGATGCTCCAGTATTAGGAGGAAGATTTAATGGTTTACCACTTGGGCTAATTGGCCCTTCATCTGGAACTACAGCTTGCTGATCGTTTTGAGATGGAGCAAGGAACTGTTCATACACATTTGCCATATCATTTTATGATACCAGTTCTTGATCTTGACTGCTACCCTCAACTGCTTCTGATTCATCTGCCTGTTCTGGCGATTGTTGAGCAACTTGACCACTCATTCCGCTATCAGTAGATGCTTGAGGATTAAGTAGTTGTTGTGCCGCACCATGTCCAAACATAGCATCAAAATCATTTGCTGTGTTTGGATTCTTTTTAAGATAATCAATAGCCCTTTGAGGAATAACAGGGCCAGTACCTTCTTTTGCGGCTGGCAATTGTCCACTAATTTGAGGAGCGTTTTGAAGAATGTTTATCTTGTTCTGCAATGATTCAATGTTGGCTTTATTAGGGCCACCCATTCCAAGAATGCTTTTTTTAGCTTGTTCAGTTTTTAATTGATTCTTTAATGAAGATATATCAGTTGATGAATCTATTGGAGGAAGATTGACTTTGGCTCCAAGGCTGTTTCTTAAATTCTGCCTTTGTTGGATTATGTTGTTATAGGTAGCTTGATCATTTTTCCTCAATGCAGATGATTGATCTTGTTCCAACTTGGTATCTAAATCGTAAGCATTTTTAAGATCAGTAACAGTTGCGGATTTCTGTTGTCCCTGCCAACTAGGATTCATTCCAGCAGGGGGTTCCATTAATCCAGAACCATACTTTCCATATAAAGCGGCATTTCTACCTTGTAGATACATTTGAGTCCTCAACAAATGTTGCGTGTTTAGATTGGCAGACTGTGCCATGTTCACAGCGTGATTTGCCATAGGAGCAAGCAAAGGGTTCTGTGATCCAACTAATGCGGCATTGTAGACATCTCCAAGTCCATTAGGATCTCCAGAGGCAATCTTCTGCATACCCTGCTGGTACTGCTGTTGAAGCATTGGCAACATTGCCTTTGCCGATTGCGTGGCGGCATGAGTCTCAATTGCATTGCCAATTTGTTGACCAAGGCCAGCAAGGGAATTAACCGTCTGGAGATTGGCTTGTTCGATTGTTGAAAATGGTGCGTATCCGATTGGCATATGTTTTAGTATCCCATGTTATACAATGCTCCCGGTGGAGCTTGTGAAATTGGAGTCATATTCATCCCATTGTATTGTGTTAATGGGCTTGTTGCGGCAGGAATTCCTCCAAGAGTTGCGGCGGCTCCCTGTCCAGAAGGACTCAACGAGTTCAAATAATTGGCTTTGTTCATTGCGGAGTATCCTTCCAACCCAAGTTGACCCAATTGTAATCCAAGCTGATTCTGTTGCTGGTTCTGCAACTGGTTGGCTTGATACTGGTTAAATCCTGCTTGGTATTGACTCTCTGCCAATTGATTGCCTTGTCCAGCGGCGGCATTGGCAAGTTGTGCCCCTATTCCAGCGGCTGATAGCGTACCTTGCAATCCCGCTTCAAATCCAACAGTCGGGGAAACCACCATTGTATTTGCCAATTGTTGCCATGTAGGGGCGGCACTCAATCCATATTGGGAAAGGCCAAGGCTTGTCTGACCAATGTTACGGGCAAAATTCTGTGGGGCTTGTCCACCACCAGAGAAAAGATTGAATCCTCCACCAAGATTCTGTGCTACTTGGCGATTGATATTCTGCTGAACATCTTGTGGGATTTGACCTTGGATGTAGGAGTTGATTTGCTTTTGAGCAAGTTCCCTTTGCGCTTGTGATCCCGGCGTTACACGATTCTGGAGATTGATTTGCTGTTGAGTTGCTTGACGAGCAAAGTCTTGTCCAAGATTCAAAGCATTTTGAGATGCTTGACCATACAGATTCTGACCAAATTGGGATGCTTGTCCCGCCATTTGAGCATATTGTTTGTTCTCCAAATCCAATGCCTGTTGAGGATTGAATTGAGGAACACCAGATCCTGTACTAGATCCACCGCCAAGCAAACCAGAACCTCCTAATCCACCAATTAGCCCACCAGCAATTGCCCCCACAGCAGTACCAATACCGGGCACTACGGAACCCAATGAAGCTCCTGTTGCGGCTCCCCCTAAAGCCCCTCCTGCTGTTCCCATTGTTGAAAATGCCATATTCGTGTTATATTATATTTGTTTAATTATATCAATAGGGCCATGTAGCCCCATCATCCCACACATATGTCGGAATCAGAGCATTGAGCATCATGTTGTTTGAGAACTGGCGAATCGTGCTACCAGTAGGTTCTTCCCTATCAGCGGTTTCCCTATTGACTTCAAATATTGCATTCTGGAGAGAGGTAGCATAAAGTTGGTCGCTACCTTTGTTCTCACGATAGACAACCGCCATCACAGCAGAGATCATTGCCTCTGGCGTAAACTCCACTTGGTCAGTCAGATTGAACAAGTCTTGGTAATTCTTCTTGCAGTACAGGATCACCGAATCCCTTACTCTACCCTGTATGGCATACTTCCTAAAGGATGGGTTGACATCCTGTGGTTGATAAATGGACAACAACATCAAGGCATTGTTGTCGGGATTCCAAGAATACAACCTTACCCTGCCAGTAGTTTGGGTCTTGGTGACTTGGAAAACGGTCTTGAAGAAGTTGGTCGAGTAAGTATATGCAGGAGCAACTCCAAGTGTGATCGTCTCGCTGATCCTCGTTCCGTATGCGTCTTCGCCAAAAAAGGTGAGTTGCGCCCCGGCATCGGTAGGAGACTCGGCTTCTATGGCGAGTTGATAGGGTGCGTAATCGTAATTCTGGAAGGTGATGTGTTTGCCGCCAATCTCAATGAACTTCTTGTTTCCACCATTCCAAGCATATCCCTGTCCCCAACCGTTCCCATATCCACCGCTCGCGGCATCGCCCCATGAGTCTTGGGGAATGCTCTGATACCATTCGTTGCCAAGGGATACAGGAACTCCATCAATCCATGCCAACCTTACTTGCTTGTACAGGCTAGGAAGCGTCAGAACATTGTTGACGCACTTGATGCAGACATATTCGCAAGTAGCATCCGTATCGGTCTTGTTCCAGAGCAATGATCTTGCCTTATTCATGTATTGCAATTGCAATACTTGGTTACAAGTGCCGCTATTTCCCGCATAGGGACGGATAGCGTTCAGAATGTATGCCACATCGTAGAGCATAAGATTAGATCATTTCGCCACGGTTAATCGGATGGCCCGCAAGATTGCGGGTCATTGGACGCTTTGGCCCTGTTACGGACTTCAAAGCATTGAGCTTAATTGATGGAGCCGCTTTAACCTTGAGCATTTTGCCCCTCATCGCTCCAAGTTTTGGGAGCTTTGGGAGAGGCATATGCTAGAGGAAATCGCTATGGAAGGGAGATCCCTTGCCCATAGAAGTCTCATTGGCGGGGCCACCTACAGAGAAAACTCTTTGGTTGGCTTCACCAATGGCTTTGATACGGGCGGTACGGGCATCCTTGTAAGCACGAATCGTAGGAATGTCTCCCTTGATCTGAACGCTCTGCATTGGTTGAGGCATTGCATGATCAGAGACAATCCCACGCTCGGTCTTATCAACCGTGTATTGAACGCCGTGAGATGCCATATTATTTCTTGGAAGATCCACGACCGGGGCTGGTCGGTTCGGGTTGGAGCTTGCCAGCATAGAAAATGCCGCTGAACTCCGTACCGCGAGGATTGTTGCTCATGTTTTCCTTGACGGTTCCACGGGTGGAAAAGCCTTCGGATTGGAGCTTGGGCTGTGTTGCCCTATTGATGTCCTTTGCCATATGGGTTGTTTAGTTTGGGGTTATGTTGAGGTTAAGATGTTGTTAAAGAGAATACTTGCCAGTTAATGGAAGTAATTGCGTCACCAGCGGCTATGTCTGTTCTTAATGAAAATCCTGTGGCAGTTTTTGTTCCACCAACAATTGCCCACATTTGAGGAGTCGTTCCAGTATTTGTTGCAGTAGAAGATACAAATTCAATGTAAATCTGATAATTTGAATTTGGCATTGGAGAGGAAAATGTAATTGCATTTACATTTGTTCCAGTAGCGGGAGATGGAATTGTTCCGCTTCTAATGTTGCTCGTCAGAGCATCATATTCATTCTGTAGATTCTGGATGTTCTGATTGATTGTAGCAATCTGTTGAGGCGTAACTTGTCCAAGGCCGGGGATATTTACCGTACCATTGTTCAGATAAAGCTGAATAAAACTGTTCAGAATGTCACTCCACTTGCCCTCTGGACAATAGTTAGCTGGCACTACTGGAAACAATAGTTGGGCTGGTGAACTCTGATTCTGCATAATTGGTTAAGTTATAGAGTTGTTTTTGATTTGAAGCAATACTTTTAACCAGCAACTGAATATACCGCTGTGGACAGAGGGACAATTCGGTAGTAATCAAGATCGGGTTGGCAGGAACATTGGATTGGAGTTGGATCATTATAGAAAGTATCCGGGCAATCTCCCTGTGGAAGATCCAGAGAGTCATTGAATATGCCAGAAAGCCTTACCCTATCGACAATGCACGAACCTTGAATATCAATCTTCAATTGAAACTCTGCTCCTTCTTGATTTGAGTTCTGTGCAAAAGTTTCACACTCATTGATGTCTGGAGAAGGGAATTTAAGTTGCTGATAGCGGGGCTGTGATACAGCAGGAACGCATCCGTTTGTCACAAGGGTACATTCATCCAACCCAACCGTGATGGGTTGAGAAAGCGTGGTGAAGCAGGGATAAGAATCTGGTCTAAACTCGCAAGAGATAGTAACGGCTTCCTTTAGGTTTGAAATCCAGACTTCTCCACCAGCAAGTTGTTTGCGAACAAACTTTGATGCTCCGGGGTTGGGAACAAAGTCAAAACGCTTGGTAATAAAATATGATCCAATTGGAACGCTACCATATTGGACAGAGTAATCATCAACTCCTGTGAGGAGTGAACTGCTGTTGGCAAGTTCATAAAGCCTGTTCACGCCATCAGCATCAAACGAGAAAGCAAATCCACGCTGTACCCCATTGATTTGAGCAGTAGCAAGTTGTGTGGGTTGTGGCCCCTCCCAAAGACCATTCCAGCGAGTAGGCATGGAAGCATCTGGTGATATCCTGCTTTCTTGCTCCACATCCAGAACAATCATTGCCCTGCTAGGACGATGAAGCCCATAATTTGGATTGGAATTGGCAACTGTGAATGGGGAAACCGTAGCAATCAGTCTATTGTCAAAGAACATTGCTGACTCAAATTGCCTCAACCAAGGAGTATCGTAATTAACCCAAGGCTGAACCTCACGGGAGATTTTGCGGAATGACAAAGCCTCATAGAAATCTACTTGAGCATTGTTATAGAAAGCCCATCCATCGTCAGAACGGAAATAGACATCGTTGTTTACTCCACAAATACTCCAAGGAGAACGGCAACCTCTTCCAATTAGGGATACCTTTTGAATGTTGTTGGCTTGCCAAGTTGTCCTGTCTTGAGAGAGATCAAGCGTGAATGATCCATTCTCACAAAAGACCACAAGTTCACCCTGTCCACGCACATTGATATTGAGTGAAGGCATTACCCTCATCCCTGTAATCAATCCAAGGTTAGCAGGGGGAGTAAATGATCCTCCCTCGGCCCAATAGGTTTGTTCCGTGAAGTTTTGGGTATTGGATGTGGTTGTGAATCCGTTTCCGTAAATGATGTCGGAAACATAAATGTTGTTTGCGGCGGTACTCACGGCTACGCGCCCGTATGCATATGCCATGATTGTCCCAATAGGCATCTGTTGCTTTACGGGATTGAGCCTGTATACCGTGTTGTTTTGTGCCGTTGTTTGGGAAATATTGGATGCGGCAGTCGTAGCAATGTTTGACCAAGGGGTAAACGATCCATCTGGATATACGCTACGAACTTGGAATGCGTATGATTGAGTAGATGAAGATGCGCTAAAATTATAGCGGGTTTGATTGTATGGTACGGATGCCACATCAAAAAATACGCTACCGTTGTATTGGCATTGTATTTGATTGGTTTTTGCTCCCGGTGCATTGTCAGTCCAAGTCAATGCAATTGTTGTTAATCCATCCCCTTGTGCTTGAAGATTGGTTGGTGTTCCAGAAATGTCTCCAGACCATGCAATAGGATCTTGGTATCCATTTTGGATGTACATCCAATCCTCTGCTTGCACAAACCAAGTGTGCATCATGGTCGGATCGTTTCCGCTAATCAATTTATATAGCGTCCCAATGTTGTTGACTATGGAAAGGAAATAAATAGTTCCAGCAACAGCTACAACAAACCCATCCGCTGATCCTGTCTTTATTGATTTGTAGGGCCAAGCTCCTTGGAAGTTTCCAGTTTGGAAATCAGAAAGTATTGATGGGTCTTGCCCATATGCTGGCGTGATTGGAATCTCCGTAAACGGAGGACGAGTCGAATTAATACCTTGGCGAAAGGATCTGTTTACGCAAGACGAAACATATTCTGCTGGCAAGATTGAAGGATGCGTTTCCGCATCCATTCCAATCGTTACAGTAGAGCCATCGTAAACTCTTCCATCCTGTGCCATGAATTAGAAGATGCTTAAACTGCAACCAGCAACAGTTAATTGAATCAATGGGCTATTTGTCGTTCCCTGTGCAACTGCAAGATTGATATTGTATCCAAAAGAACCAGCAACAGGGACATCAAAATTAGCATAGTTTGAGCTATTTGCCGCTATTCCGGCAACCGTGCATGATCCATAAACTTCTTGATTGTATGCAACCCATGTATGGGTTGTTCCGCTTGTTCCATAACTATTGGATACGGCACAAGTTATGTATTGGTTTACTGGTTGATTTAGTGCGGACAAAAGCAATGTTGCTTTGGAGGCAATTGAAGCAGGAGGAAGTCCCGTAACTTGTCCACCAAAGAAAACATAAGTGCTTGCGTTTAAAGTGGGGGAACTTTGTGGTTGATCAGTTAAACCAAAATAAACATTTCTTCCGTATTGAGTATAATATGAAGAAATCTGGTTATTGAAACCACTATAGAAAACACCAATCAGCCTGTAATAACCTGTTGCTCCTCCATATCCACCAAGGTTTGTTTGGCTTGGTTGTGAGCTTTGGCTTGATCCAACAACACTAAATGAGGAAGTTGCGGAATTGTAAATGGCATAAACATAATAATAGTTACTTGCCGTTGTAACTGCTGTATCCATTGAACCAGCACCTGTAGCCGTATTGATGTTCAACTGATAAGTAGCTCCACTTCCACTTTTTACAATTTGCGCTCCTGTAGCAAAATTGGTCAATACCAAGCTACCATAAGAAACAAGAATACTATTAGCTGTATTGTAAACCAAGCTGATTGATTGGGCATCAATGAAGGCTGGTGTATTTGGTGTGGCAAATGCGGGAACACCGCTAACCATTGTCAAAACTTGACCATTAGTTCCAAGTGATGCCTCAGCAACCGTTCCACTAGACCTATAAACAACACCATCATTTGGGATAATGTTGTCAATGGTTCCCCAAGTAGTCGTGCTTCCGCTTGGAGCAACAACAGGGAATTGGGCTTTAGATAAAAGGCTTGATGCGGGAGCAAGTTCCACCAATTGCCCGGTTGCCGTTGTCGCTTGCAAACTAACTCCTGTAGTTCCATACACAGGAGATTGATATGCTTGACCCGTTGCCGTGTTGTCTGGAGGAGCAATATAAATTGGCTTGCTTGAAGAACCATCCCCCCAAGAAACATTTCCAACATTATTGTAGGTCAGAATGCTTTGCGCTTTAGTGTTTGTAGCAGTTGCAGTAAAAGTAGGAACTGTGTACTTGCAAAAAGAGGAATCTTCACCAACAAGACGAACAATATTCCCATCGTTAAGTGCGGTGCAATAAGTTGGGAAGTTGGGATTGCAAGCCGGGGGAGCATACTGAACGGTGTTTGCACACCCGCATCCTCCACCCCATCCGTTGTAGTTGTTTCCGCAAGACATAGATCAATAAGTTGTATTTGGTTTATGAGAAATTTGCAATATAGATTGTTATCTAACTCGACGAGCTTCAATTGTTCCAAAAGCAGATAAAGATCCAGAAAAATTAGAAGAGGCAATAAGATAAACTACAGTTGTAGTAGATGCTGGAATATTTACCCTTTGAATCCTAATTGGCATACCAAGAGTGCTAACTCCAAGTACTCCTAAAGTAATTTGAGACATTTGCAAAATACTGTAAGTATCTTGGCCTCCAAAAGCATTTGGTGTTCCAACATTAATTCCTTGTTGGATAAGTGTTACCAGAGCAGTTGCTGTTGTAGATGGATTAACATAATCTACTTGTCCTCGAACATCCCAATCTCCAGAAGTAAGAGTAATTGAAGTTACAGTTTTTGGAGCATTTCCACTTAAAGCTACTGCTGATGCTTGAGCAACAGATGATGTAATAAACTCTCCATACAATCCAGTTCCACCAACTGCTGTATTTGTGCCATTGCTTGTAGATCCATTTGTAACTCCTGTTACTCCTGTTTGCCATAAAGTTGCAGTTCCACTAGAATTAGTAGTAAGGATTTGATTTGGCGTTCCCAATCCAGAAACAGTTTGATTATAAAAACCCCATTTTCCAGAAGAATTTGCACCTAAAATAAATGTTGGAGAACCAGATACTTGTTGAATGTTTGGCAACGAAATAGGAGATTGCGCTGACCCATCACCAAATCGGGTAACGCTACCATCGAACAATACCAACGATGGGTTTAATGGCGAATTAAGCCTGTTGATCTGGCTACCATTCTGCCATACAAGCGGCCCCTGTCCCTGGGCGGTAGGAGGGATAATGCTAATTGGTACTGTATTGAAGCAGGGCATATCAGTTAAATGAGGATACAGGCACAAGAGAAAGAGTGCCAGTAGCGGTTACTCCAACCACAAATTGGATGTTGGAACGAGTAGTTTGCTGAAGGTACGGAAGGGAAATAGGAAGCTGAACCGATCCATCTGCCACAACAAACGCTTGACCATTCCATGTCTGGAGAGATGGGTTAGATCCCGGCACAATTGGATACGGTTGCCCACAACCACAATAGTTACTGCTCCCGCCAAGCGGGTTGTTACTGCAACAAGATTGTCCGTTCTGGTAATTCATTATGCAAAGGTTTTGACCATCTGCTGGTCACGATTCAACCAACCGCGCAGATTATTACGCAAGTCGGGCCTTCTGTCAGCAATATCTTTATAATGCTGATCATTGTATTCAGCAATCTTGAGTGCCAGTTGGTGAGCATCTTCTTGAGATGCGGCTTTTTCTGTTTGAGGGCCAATCTTTCCATCAATCGTGATGTGAACTCCCAAAGCATTGATTGATTGTTGGAGGATCTTAAAAGCGGTTCCTAGCCCCTCATTTACGGCTATATTGGCAATCTCTTCTCCTACTCCATTGGGAAGAAGATCAGCCCTAGATTCAGCCCAATAGCTATCATGATAAGTATCTGCAACCCATTGAGGAGTGGGATGGTCTGGAAGCTGATCATCCCTTTGGGTCAGTCCACAGAATGTGATCCCGGCCCCATCGTGATCATCCTCCCTCAAAATGTTTCCATCCTGTCCAATCGTAGCTTCAGCCTCACAAATGAAGTTCAACCAAAAACAAAACCTTTCGGGGAATTTTGTTTTAGCCGCACTAATGATGTCGCTGATTGTCATAGATCCTTGGTCTGAATTGGGTGAGTTGGTTCTATTGATTCGTCTTGATTATCAATGGAGTCAGACTCAAATGGCTTCTGAATCAGCTTTGATCCACGATTGGCGGCAAAAATGGATGCTACCCAAGTCAATGCTGATGAAGGATTAAATTGATTCTCTGGATGGAAGTGATGAGAAATCACGGTGTATCCAATAAGAACAGTAAAGGCACAAACAAGAATAATTTCCCACACAAGAAAGGAAATACGGAGACTTGATGGAGTCCCGTTGCTTTCGCTTATAATGCCCTTAATGAAATTCATGGGATAAAGTGAGAAGCCCAAACAAGGAAATATCTTCCAGCGGCATATGCGGCGGCAAATCCTAGTGCAAAAAATCCTGCTTCAATTGCCCATTTCCAAGGAGGAAGCACAGGAATCTGGAAGTTTTGGTATCCAGAAAGGAACCAGAATCCGCATATCACGCTGAACAAATAGATAAGAACATCTCGTTGTTTTGCGTTAGCGTGAGCTTCAAGTTGCCATTTGTTGGCAAGAAGTGTTTGTTCTTGGAGTTTGATTGCCTGTTCTTGATAATCCGCTTGCGCTTTTTGGAGTTGGATTTTTTCGTCCTGTGCCAACGCTTGCATATGGCGAACGGTTGCCAGAATATCTGCTCTGCTGATTTCGGCTTTTGATGTGTAAAGAAATGTCGAAAACATCGACATAACGGCAATGATGTGTACGAGTTTTCTCATTTTGTAGACATGAGGTATTTTTCTACAACGACTGCTTTTCCATCTATCCTATCAATATCAGAAATGGCGGCATTCAAATGCGGGTCTTGTGTGGGGAATGTACTCACAGGGGCATGAGTGCATCCAACAAAAAACATAACAATGAATGGAAGGTATTTCATCGACCAGAAGGAGACTCGCCCTTGATGTGGCTTTGAGTTGCGTCCACACTTTCCGACATATCTGGATGACTCTTGTACCAAAGTGATTGAACTCTTGGCTTCATCCAATCGGTATCTTCCGTAACCCTTACAAGACTGAAGTGATCTACCAGAACAAACCAAATACCAGCAAAGAAAATAGAGATTGTAGCCAATCCATAAGCCTTGATGTACCCAAGGATTAGATTTAGTATTGCTGGTACATCATTATTTGGAGGAAATTCGTTTGCCATAAATTAAGATGTTGGATTTGATGGTTTAGCAGGAGGAGTCTTAACTGCTGGAGGAGTCTTGTATAGCTTCTGCAACGATGCGGAAATATCTTCTGGTGTAGATCCAAGTAGTTCAGTCAATCGGTTGTTGACATCAGTATCGGTAAACTCTCCAGCGGCATCGTATGCGGCTCCAGACCAAAGATTGACCACAAGATTGACCTTTTTGATGATGGCAAAGGCAATCTTTTTGGAGTTGTCATAGGTGACTTGATAATCAAGATCCCCAGTAATTGTTATTGGATCAAAAGTTTTTACCATTCCATCCTTTTGGGTAAGGGGAGGAGGTGTAACAACTATGGTTTTTGGTGTTGGGGCTATAGGAAGAAGGCTCATAAGTTATTTGTTAATATAAAACGGCAGTTTCAACAATGACGAAACTCCAAAAGGATTGGTTTTCCCAAGAATGTAGTTGAGTGGGAATGGGAAGTTCAGCATCACAAAAATGTTTACCGTGGGTTTGCTGGTAGCACCATGATAAGTAATGGTTCCAAGAACGGTAGCTTGGAGGGGTGTCTGTGCCGGGTAGTAAACATTTGCGTTGCCTGTAATCAAACACACAGGGATTCCGCTTGCTCCCGTATTTTGGACAAAGATGGCATTTCCTGTCACAGTTGCTCCAGACTGCATGAAGTCCGTCCCTTGGAACTTCCAAGTCGTAATGACATTGTTTGCGGAGTCGTAGGTTAATCCATTGACCGGGCCGTTTGCATATCCCGTAATGTCTACAGCAACACCGCTGGTTGCAGTAACATAACGGAAACGAGCATTTCCAGTAACCAATCCAATGTTGATTGAGGTATCATTAAAGTCTCCGTTGGATATTGCTCCTACATATCCTGTAAATGGATATGTGCGTCCTGCCCCGCTATTGTAAAGGGCAGTTACTTCAGATTGGGACAAGGCACGATTCCAAATACCAATTTCATCCATCTGCCCATTAATAAAATAAGCTCCATCATTTTCTGAACCAAACAAACTTCCAGATGTGTTTCTAATATTAACAACATCACCACTTGTAGAATTAAAGAAAACTTGTGTTCCATCCAAATACACAGCAACAGTTCCACCATTAACTTTTCCAGTTATAATAACATTATGCCAATTTGAATCAGAAATTGTTGCACTTGTTGAATATCCAGTTGGGCTACCTCCATATAAAGCAAGCGCAATAACTCCAGATGGATCAAGATAGCATTGCATTGCCAAAGATGGAATTGTTCCGCAAAAAACTTGGTAAGTTCCAGTTGCTGGATTAACAAACTTTACCCATTGAGAAATAGACCATTCTCCAGTTGTTTGATTAGAAAGTGTTGGAATGCCAAGTGTATTTGTTCCATTAAAAACAGCATCTCCTCCAATAATTCCAGTTCCTAAAGCAACGCCACCATTGTTAGTTAGCGTGTTTCCATTTCCAGTAGAATCTAAAAGACTTACTCCACCAGATCCATTGTTGTTAAGATTCCAATATGCCAATGCTCCAGCAGTCAAAGGATCACCACCAATTACTCCTTGGTTTTGGGAAGCATCGTGGAAAGATGCCGTAGTGCCTCCAGCAGTTCCTACTTGTCCAGAGTTGTAGGAATTTCCATAGAAAGCACTTGTTCCAGTTACAATGCCAGCATTGTGGGAGTTGTCTCGGAAGGTAAGAGATATATTATATCCAGTACCGGGATAACTGATTGTTCCGTTATTGTAGCTGTTGTTAAAAAACTGAACAGTTCCATTGGTTAGCGTTCCAGCATTGTAACTGGAATCATAAAAATATACTTGTTGAGCATTTCCTCCAGTAGACCCTGTGCTGGTAAAAAACGATGTGTTATAAAAATACGCATCTCCAAAAATTGCTATAGGAATAGCAAATTGAGTAGGGCCATGAAGATATAGTGCTAGAAGAGATGCGCTTCCAGATGAGTCTTGTGTAGGCCAGCAGTCAAAGAAAGTTACTTGGTCATCATTTGCGGCAGTAGGGATAGCGTTTCCGCTAATTCCATCATTGCCAAACCAGTTTGTATATTCATTCCATTCACCGTTAAATTGTCCTCCCGGCCCGTAATCACTAAAATAGACACCATATCCAATATAAACTGCCCCTCTATTACTATTTGTATTATATTGCCCACCAACTACCACATTAGGATTTGGATAAACTACGAAAGGAAGATAATCTAATGTTCCAAAGTTTTGGGAGTAGTCATGAAAACTAGCACTTCCAAAAATATAACTATAATTAGCTGTGGAATTGTAAAAACGAATATCTATATCTCCTTGAGTTCCTCTTTCATTTTCCATGTATCCATGAAAATCAGTATTAATAAAATTAACAATTTGAATTAAATGATTAGCAGAGTCATATGCTCCTCCATCAGCCCACCCAACTCCATATCCAGTAACATCAGTTATTTGCCATATCCCACCATTTAATGTTGCCGTAAGGTAATTAAATTTTGCAGTTCCAGAAACCCCATACCCACAATATGAAGTATTATTAAATATAGCGTTTCCAGCTAATCCATTATTATTTGATATTAAAGGAGAAGAAACTGGATCTGTATAAGAATTACCATTAAATGTGGCTAAATTACAAGCCAATCCATATCCATAATTTGGATTAATATTAGTTGCTAAATAAGTATTGTTATTAAATACTGCTGTATTAACTCCTATAACCCATGATTGTCCTCCATCTCCGGGTGTTGTAACATAGCTACTATCTCCAAAAATTGGAGTCTGGACAATAATATTGTCCGTAGCAACAGGCAATACGCCAGCAGGAACCGTAGCTCCTACATTTGTCCACCAGTTAGCGGTGTTCCCGTAATCACCATCCCCGCTTACTGTAGCGTTAAAATAAAGCGTTGCCATAAGTTGTCCTAGCTACGGACAACCGAAGTCAGATTGCCGCTACCATCGTAAGTAAGGGTCAATGTCAAAACGACACTACCATTGGCATCAAAATACTGAACCGTACCGGGATTGGTTCCCGAATAATTAGAAAGGGTAATGCTTGTCCAAGCTGGATTGGTTCCAGAGATAGCATTAAAAATCTGCCAATTTTGTTCACTACTTGTGGTATCAACAAATGGGGCGAATGCAAGAGGAGTATAAGACATGACAGATTATAGTTAGATGTAGCGGGGGCTTTTACACCCCCGCTATATCAATCAGTTTTTACTGAAGAAGACCGACAACATACACATCACCCGTCAGCGCACCAATGCGTCCAGCGGTATCAGCCGTGGAAGCCTCGGTCGTGAGGGAAGGATTGTAGTACGAGAAGGTCGTGCTAGTCGTGGAAATAACAGTAACAAAACCGTTATAAGCTGCATTGCCAACCGTAAGAACCTTGACTTGAACACCAGGAACCAGCCAAGAAGGAACACTAGACACCGTGAGGGTGCTGATGTTGTTGGCAGTAACACGATTTGTAGTAGCCAGCGCAGGAATAGCGGCGGTGGTAACATTGACTCGCAGATACTGTGTAGCGGCGGCTCCATTACTAGGAATTGTCGTGGAAACAGGAACTTGTCCAAGGACATAACCGTTTCCGCTTGCGGCTTGTGCAGTAAGAAGCTGTTGCGACAAGTTTCCAATAGCATTTGGGCTAGTAGCAACAGGTGCGGCAATCAGCGTTCCCGTAGCAATGTTTTCGTTGGTGGTTCCATTGTCAATGGCAACAACGGCTTGAGTGCCATTGGTTCCAAGGGCATTGGTGTAAACAATGAACGAAGCGGTGGGAATAAAAGTATTCTCATCGTAGTTAATGTTTCCAAGGTCATAAGTCCCGGTCTTTGTGAAATCGACCGAAAGAGGGCCGAAACGAACAAAGGTGAGATTATTAGGAGTGGGTTTAGGGACGGACATATTTTTTAGTTTGTTAAGTTTTAGTAGTAGCTAGGAGTGTTGTAAATGACATTGTTCAGAGTATAGCTGACATAGACATTGTCCGATCCCACATCCGATACAACAATCGGGTTTGCGAGAGGGCCATTTCCAGACAGACTAGCAGAACCAACAAGAGAAACTCCATTGACCGTGCAAGATCCCGTTCCATTAGCCGTAACCGACCATGAAAGCGCACTTGTAGGAATGGTGAAACTATTGCCAGTTGTGACTGAAACAAAGTACGGAGTCAACGGTTGCCCGTACCCTGCGTAAAGCAGGGCCGGGGCGTTGAGGACACTCGACGGAGCGTAATTAGCGTTATTGAGTGACATAGGATGTTACCGTATTTGATTAGATGGGCTGGCTAACCGTGCTGGAGCAAGCGTAGCAATCCGGGGTGTATTGCGGGGCGTAGCTCGGAGACAGGGTGCAAGGAGCAGGGATGATGAGCCTGCTGGTGTTCAACCTGTGAAGGATTGAGTGCATCAGCGTAGGATCTTGGAACTGCATACCCATACGGAACTGGTTCCAGAAGAAACCTTGGTCACGCTTGATGTTGCACTCCCAATCCGGGTTCTTCCACTCCCAATCACCAGCGTAGTTCTGGGTCATGCCTTGGGCTTCACCGATTCCGCTCTGGGACGGGCTGATCCACTTGATCATTGCCTTGTTGACCCAAGGGTTGGTGATTCCGAAGTCCGCATTGTTGTAAGCGGGGTTTTGGACATATTTGCAACCAAGCTCGGTCGTGACAGGGATGTACGGAAGAACACGCACCAGACGGGGCCAAGTGGTCGGATCATTCACATTGAAGGTAGGAAGGGATGCATTGTACACCCAATCCACCGCAAGGCGAACACCGTTGATGTCGTTGCAGAAAGCGTAGTTTCCGATCACGCGATCAATACCCAAGGAGTACTGAAGTTGCTTGTCATCGAAATCGCTAACGCTCTCCCACCATCCACCGCTTTGCTTGGCATACTGCCAAAGCTGACGAAGGACACGGGCATCTGGAACGATCACCTCAAGAAGAGGGCGACCAGCGGCTTCAGAAACATCCAGACGATAAGCATCGTCCTCACGCTGAAGGTTGATGAGGATGTCATCAAGCGTATCAAGCGAGAGAAGGCCAATGTTACCAAGCTGGCTGGCAGGGAGTTTCACATAAACATAGCCCATGTTGAAGGAACCCTCGTTTGTTCCCTCGAAAGGCTGAACGATGAACATCTGATCATCTTCAGCAACGCAAGAGACAAGGCTCTGACCGTTGGAGATAGGAACCCACTTGTGACCAGCACCACCGATCCAGTTGGAACGGGCGAACTCCTCATGGACATTCTTGGTGATGTTGACATTGGTAGCCATGATGTGATCCATCTCCTCTTGAGGGAAGAGACGATACATGAAATCAGTAAGCTGATACCAATCGGTACGCATTGCCTTGGTGAAGAGGCTGAAGCTATACGATTCGGTTCCGGGGTGAGCAATCGTCTCAAACTGAACATCGTCAGCATTCTGGATGCAACGACCACTTTGAACTTGCTCCCAAGGTTGATCGGGATTGTACCATCCACGACCGAAGCGGAATGCTTTCTGTGTCGGGAGAGTATTCAGAGGCCAAGTCTCTGTCTCAAGACGACCATAATAGATCGAATTGATTGCCATCTTTTTGATAAAAAACGGGTTGTAGTACGTCCTAGCCTCACGGAAGAGGGTATCGACATCTTGGCAACTCGAAAAAGTTACACCATTTTGTGCCATATAATTAAATTGTTGTTGGTTTGGTTATGTGCCTCAAAGAAGTCGCCTTCTCCAAAACACGGTTTTGGTTTGAAGCGACTGGCAACCTCGCAGGATCTTTGTTTTCCAATTGCTGATGTCAACCTCACACCCCGCTTATTTTTTTACATCGGTCGCTATCCGATACGGTGCTTTGGCTGAAATCAGTAATTGTTAAAACAATGACCAATCCAGATGTTGTGACGATTATAAGAAAACTCAAAAGTCGTCAACTATATTTTTTTATGTACTCAATTGCTTTAGAAAGAAGCTCAACGGAATCTTTAAGTTTTCCTATTCCTGTATTGCATTCTACACACAATAGACCCCTTACCTTTCCTGTCCTGTGGCAATGATCAACTGATAATGCATATCCAGATGGACAACTTTTATTGCAGATCTGGCATACACCATTTTGTGAAATCAGCATTTGGTTGTACTCATCAAGAGTAATTCCATATCTGTATTTCAAAAATTGATTTCTATATTTTGTGGGATTTTTTTTGTAAGACTCTCGACTTCTTTTCAGTATTTTTTCTCTGTTTTTAAGCCTCGTTTTGTCCAAATGAGCTTTAATTTTGTCTGTATTTTCGGATGCCCATTTTCTTTTTGCATCTTTCATTTTGGCAAATGTGGATGGTTTCATCCAGCATTCACCATTCTTGCTATTTTTATCGTAACGATAAAATATTTTGCCATCATCTCTAATGGCTCCTCTTTTAAGATCTCCCATTACTTATTGCGAAACTTGGCAAAAAGGGCGGCAGGAGTACGTTCTTCAACGTCTTGTGCTTTGCCAGCAGAAGATGATCCGATTGTGCCTTCACTTGTGGAAGACCCTCTCATCTTCTTAATTGTTTCTTGCAATTCAGCAATTTGTTTTTCTTGTGCAAAAGAATAAGCCTTTAGTTTTTTATATTTCGAGCCTTGGGTAAGAACCTTCGTTATTTGTTCTGGAGCATAATTGCTATTTTCACGCAATGCGGCTTCAGCAATCATCTCATCTTCCGTTGTGTCATCATCAATGCTTTGTGATGCAATGATCTTGGCGATCTCTTCCGGGTATTTTACGGAATCTTCAAGCGACTGTTTGGCTTGAATAAAAGCATCTTGCCAACGCTTTTGAATTTGATTCTTGCTCATGGATGCACGACGAGCCTTTTCCTCATCAGCCTGTGCTTTGGTTACTTCCCAATTTTGGAGAGCATTGATACGAGCCTCGACTTTGCCAAGTACATCGTAAGCCGTGCTATTGAATTTAGCCTGTTCCATAGGAGACAGATTCTCGTAGATGGAATTAAGAGTCTGTTTGGAAATCTCACGCTGTCTGACTCGTTCATTTGGATCTTGAGTGCGGAGTGATGTTTCGTATGCGGCAACTGCTTTCTCAAATTCGGTGATGCTGGTCTGATCATCACCAATGATCATTTTGACTTGGTTGTAACCGTTTAGAATTGGCGCATCATAGCTTTCCTTAAAGACAGGATCAGCAGGGAGATTAAGGAATGCGTTTGCCTTGCGAAGTTGCTCAAGATCGTTTGTGAGGGATTCTTCACGCTCCTGCTTTTCCTTGACTGCCAATTCCAATTCTTTCTGGAGCTTCTCCATTTGCTTCTTGGTTTCGGAGTCATCAATCTTTGCCCGAAGCTCCTCGATTTCAGCTTTCGATTTCTCATATTCTGCAACCTTTGATTTGAGTTCAGCGGCTTCTTTAGCAAGCTGTTCATTGGTTTGTTTAAGGGATTTGATGTATCCCGGCTTTTTCTCATCATCAACAAGCGAAGATTTGACTTCTGGTTCAGGACGGTTTTCTTCCGCTTCAAGTCTAGCTTGCTTTTCTTCATCAACTTTTTCTTGGAATGCAGACGAATCTTGATTGAGCTTCTCTGCCATCTTTTTGAAAAGATCAGATGGATTACCCTTGGGGGCTTCACTCATCTTTCCCTTAAAAAAGTTATCCGCTTGCTTTACAGCGGCATCCCTCGCGGCTTTATCAGCGGCAGATGCGGCGGTAAGATTAGGATTCAATGCGGGTTCAGCTACAGCTTCAGACATATTTTTTGTGGTTGTTTGTGGTTGTTATTTGCGACTAGAAAGTTCTTCTTGAGTCAAGGAGTCATCAAGATCGGGATCAAGATCCAAGTCGTGTGTGCTTACCCTTGAGACAACGGATTTAGGTCTCTCAATCTTCTCAAATTTATTGTCTTCTGCTTCCGTTGCCCACTCTTGGAGTGTCTTGAATACAGCTACTACGGTTGCGTGGTCTTTGTTGACCAACTCCTCATAGATTGCCGTCTTTAGATCCGAATACCTTTTATCGTTTACGATAGATGCCGATAGGTTTGTTGCGTTAATGTCAGCCATTTTCTTGCCCGATGCCGGGATTTTGCGTGGTTACTTGTTCTTGTTGTGCAATAGCGGCTTGCTGTGCCGCCATGTCTTGAGCGTTCATCTGCTGTTGCTGATCAAGCTCCTGTTCATGTTGATCCTGCATGGCTTGCATATTGTGTGAAGCCTTTGCCCTGTGAATCTGAATATCGTTTGCGGCTTTTGCCCTCTTGGTTGCAAGGTCAGTTGATGCTTTCTCCATTGCATTGACATTATGAAGTTGGGCTTTCTGTGCCATTGCCGCCAGCTTGATGTTTTCCTTCTTCTGTAATGTGTCGGTAATGATTGCTTCCTTGGCAACAAGTGCTTGCAACTTGATCGTGTGAGGATCTTTATCTCCACCTTGACCCTGCTGTTGCTGATTGGCTTTCTCAATCTGTGCAAGCTGGCTACCAAGCTCATCAACTCCACGCTGAAGCTGTTGCATCTGCTGACCAAACTGTTGAGCAATTTGCTTCTTGGTAGGATCTTTCTGGATGAATCCAAGGTGAGCAACAAGATGTGGCCCCTTGAAGCGCATGAGGCAAGCGTAGATGTCCTTGATAAGCTCCACAGCTTCCTCGGATACTCCTTGTGCGGCTTGCCCACGGGTTGGTGCTTGAGGATTAACGCCGGCACTTTGAAGGGCCGCTTGAGCCTCCTGCATTGATACGGCGGCATCTTGGATGTGACCCTTAAAGTGTTCCACATGGTTCTGATCTGGATACACCCTAAAGTTTGCGGCGTTTCCTTTTGGATCAGTCATACCAATGTTTTCCATTGAGATGATTCCTTGTTCGTCTGGAATATCAACCTTGGTGTGTTGGAAATAACGGGTGACATTTTGGCGACCATTGAGTGCGGCAATCGCATCTTCAATGGCGTTGGCTTGACCATCATTCATTGGTGTCATGCCCGTGAGAGAAACAGTCTGCTGTGCCGCCATCAGCTTGTAGGACGGGCTACCAGAACCAGCAAGCATATTGGACTCAAGATTCTCAATGTTTTCCCACTTCCATGCTTCTTTTGGAACTCCATTTTCATCCATGAACTCCACAAAACGCTGTTTGAGTTTATAACCATATCCACCTTTTGTGGTACGGCTCATGCGTTTGTACAGGAGTTTAAGCCAACGGGTTTGATTATCATTGAAGCGGCGAATCTGTGTGCCTTGAAGTTTGGCACTTTCAGCCGCATCAAGTTGTGCTTCTCCTTTTGTCCTTTGCTTTCCACCCTTATTTGCCATTCCAATGTTGTAAGCACCAATTCCACGATAGAGATCGGATTGGTAGAATTGAATGCCAGAAAGAACCTCATTGAATGGTATGTTTACATTAACTTGAACAGGATCAACATCTTGTGGCAAGATAAGCATTGGCGACCATTCCATTTGCTTCAGCTTTTTGGTTGCTTCAGCAGAACCACCCTTGAACATTAACCGGGTATTCCAATCAACAGCATCCATGAAACGGTTCATATGGATGTCGTATGCTCGGCATTGGATAAAAATAGCTTCAGCAAGACCTTGAATCTCATGCCAGATTCCAGATCCAGTTGAATCAGTCATGGGAGCAATAATGTCTTCCCAACCATCTTCATCCTTTTCTACCCAATCTTTCTTATAATAAAGGAATCCAGTTTGGTCACGATACTCTTCTTCCGTAAGATCCTTGCGTCCATTTTCTTTGTAACCAAGGACAAGCCCACCGTAATTCTGGAGGAGCATCATCTTGGAAATGCTTCCGTTGAACTCCATGATGTAAAGCTCATACAATTCAATGCGGAGCGTATATAATCGGGAAAGGTTCATGTTGCCGCTTGCCACATCCCTCAACCATTCGGTGTTGGTATATGTGTTGCGGTAGTTTGTGGTGAACATTCGGAGTGCATCCACACAAGCCCAAAAGTTCCAACCCATATCGGTTGCGTGTTGCTGTGCTTTTTCTGGATCTTCTTCTCCACCCGTAATCTTCAACCAGAACTCAAGTGGCGTATAGCTACGCTTGATACACATTTCGCCAAGGTTGGTAAGATCGGCAAATGTCTTGTCTGGAATAAGAACATTGGAGTTATGGAAACTTTTTGTGGGCCACCCGTCCCGGTCTTCAGCAATCTCAAAACCTTTTCCATACAGGCTCATTTCCTCAACATCCAATTCAACATTGTAGTTGTAGGATGACCAAGATCGGAGCATTCGATCAAATCCAACGCCAATCAAATCACTCCAAATTTTCTTTTCGGTAGGATTTCCAATCTTGGTTGTAATGGTAGCGGCGGTATTGCGCTCCATCACCATGTCAACAAAGCTGGACTTTTGATTGTCCACAATGAACTTCATTTGACGGAACGGGACATTGCTTTGTCCCTGCATCTGCCTTGCCGCTACTTGGCTATAATCGGTAGGGGGGAAACCTTTGTAACATTTGTAGATGCGTCCCCACTTGCGCTCACGACCGGCATTATCAAGACGCAAGTTCCAACAAATTGTAAACGCATCATTGGCAGTTTGGACTCGGCTAGTAGGAGCAACGCCATTTGAGTTGATGGTATTGAAACCCCAACTTGAAACTCCCTCCCGATTAACGATGCGTTTTGTTTTTGCCATTTTAGAGTTTCATTCTATTCAAATGCTCTCGATTTGTAAAAGTTTTTATTCTATGGCAATTTGCACATCGAACAACACACTTTGCAATCTCGGTTAATGCCAAGTCCCAATTGTTGTATTGGGATACGCATCTGGTTTTTTTACCATTAACATGATCAAACTCAAGTGCATAAGCATTTTCTTTATACCCACAATCTATGCAACCCAATGCCAACTTGTATTCATCAGATTTTTTTCGGAACTCTTCTCGTTTTTCTTTAGTGTATTTTTTGTAATACTTTTGCCCATTTTTTTCGTAATTTTTACGACCATTTTTACGGCATTGTTCAATATTTTTGTGATAGTATTCTCTAGCTTTTTTGTTTTCTTTGTCTTTGTTTGCCCTTCTTTTTTCATTCCTGTTTTTGTTATACAGGGCAATTTGTTCAGGAGTTTTTTTTCTCATCCCAAAACTTGATTTAATGCCTGTCTTCTTTTTTGACACGCCGTGCAACCTTTTGCAGTTTGTTCAAGATTGCTATTCACTCCCAAACTTTGGGCAACCCTATCTCCCAAACTTGCAAAACTGTGTATCACATTCGCAACTTTGTCTCCTGCTTCTTGCCAGCAGTATTGGCTAGGAATCCTACCGCAAATTTGTTGTTCGATCAAGTAATCTAAATTATCTGGCACAGCAACATTGTTAATTGTCATGTCGCTTGCAACTTTTTGGGAGAACAATCTTCCATAAGTCATCTCCATTCCATTTACACGATAGCGGTTGCCTTTATCGTCGGAGTATTCGTACCAGAGTCCTTGTGGGATTGGGCCGTTACGGTCTTTTAATCGCATAGTTGATGCAAATACTTGTCTTTGTTTCTAAAAGTTGTCAATACTTTTGGACATGGAATATAACGGATTTTCTTTAGAGCAACCAAAAGATACAAATTACGGAATACCAAATTTGATTCATGTTCCACAAATGTTTCGTGAGCTAACGGCATATCGTTTGACTCGTGGAGAGTTTGGAAGACGTGAAAGAATCAAAAATGGTATTAAATTAGAACAATCTGGTTTGTTAAATCCTGCACAGCACATGATCAATGCCTTCCAATTGATCTACGGCAATGATGTTTTGCTCCATTCTCAAGGAATACCCAACAATTATGCCATAGACATTATTGATTTGTTTTGTAATGAGAACGATTGGGGCATTGCAGGGTGTGCAAGTAGTGGAAAAACCTTTTCAGTTGCCGCTTGCATTGTGATTGATTGGCTTTGCGCCCCCGATTGTACATCCACATATGTTGCTTCTACCTCTTTGGACGCATCAGAAGACCGTCTTTGGGGTAAAGTATGTACGCTTTACCGTACAGCAATGAGGAATATTCAAGCCCAATATGGTGCAAATCAGAGTATTGGAAACCTTGTAGAGTACCGTAGAATGATTGTTTTTGAGACAATTGACACCAAAGATACGGAACGAGACTATACAAATGCTATTAAAGCATTGGCTTTTCCCAAGGGTGGTGAAGGAAAACGGTCTGTAGAAAATACACGGGGTAGAAAGAATGCCAGAATGCGGTTGTTTTTGGACGAATTGGCTGAAATGGATCTCTACGCATTGGATACCCGTGTCAACCTTGGTGCTAACCCCGATTTTATCTTTGGCGGCATGGCAAACCCAGCGGCTACCGCAAACAATCCCCATACGGAGCTATGTCAGCCCGATGATCCTATGGAATGGGATGCCGTAACCCGTTACACAAAGAAATGGAAGACTCGTACAGGAGTAGCATTGCATCTTTCTGGAGAAGATAGTCCAAACTTCAAGGTTCCAGATGCTGAAATACCCCCATTTGATCGTTTCCTTACCGTCCAAGGAGAGGCCGCTACTTTAAAACGATGCTATGGCAATAAGAATGCCCTAGAATACTGGCGAAATGTCTATGGATGGTGGCCCGATTCTTCCGTAGAACTCACAATCTTCTCAAAACAGTTCATTCAAGCGTGTGATATTAATTGGGAACCCGTATGGAGTAACAGAACACGGGTAGTTTGCGGCTTTGACCCTGCATTTACGGCAGGAGGAAACAGATGTGCGGCTACATTTTGCCGATTTGGGCCAAATGATACCGGGAGAAACCTTGGATTCTACCTTGGAACCCGTGAATATACCTCATCTGTGGGTGATGTTTTTGAGGAAAGCATTGCAATGCAGTTGGTTAAAGATTGTTTGGAATATGGAGTCCATCCAAGGGACTTTGGATTGGATATTTCGGGTGATGGCGGCAAGATGATGAGGGCAATTATCATCGAATGGAGTAAGTTCCATCCAGAAGCCATGTTTGTATTCCCCATTTCCTCAATGGGAATGCCTACGGAAAGGAAAATCAGCAATCTGGATAAGCGAACTTGTAAAGAAGCGTATGATCGGTTGGTTACGGAGTACTGGTTTGCCGTCCATACGGCCCTGTCTACACGCTCTTTGGTTGGTATTGATGTAGAGAAGCACTCTCAAGTAGTAAACGAGTTGTGTAGCCGTCTGTACTACCACAAGGGAAGGAAGGTTGCCGTGGAAAAGAAGCTGGATATGAAGCATAGGTTGAAGAAATCTCCCGATTTGGCTGACTCTTTGACCTATGCCGTCCAGATGCTTCGCCGGGCAGGACTAGAGTTTTCGTTTGAGGAGGAGTCAGAATCTTTGGACATCCAAGAAATCAGCGATTGGGAGAACCGATTGATCCATTCCAAAAACAACACCCAAGAAAAACTTGAGGATGATGAATGGGGATATGGTGGCAAGGGTTGTGATGAGGACGGCTTCTAGGAAACACGGGGCGTGAGATAGCTTGCATTGGCAGAGGCCCGCCCCGTCTCCTAAAATGGCACAGCCTGTTGGAATCGAACCAACCCAGTCGGATTTGGAGTCCAACTCGCCCATCCTTGGAACATGAGACTGCGATAAAAATTTATTGTTGACGCATGGATTCGTCAATGCCAAAGTCACTTCATTCTGAATGGTGACGCATTCTGACAAGACTTTCCTCACAACAAAAGAAAGCCCCGCTGTAGTGCGTCACCACTCGGCGGGGCTTGTCCGTTATAGCAAGTGAGGATGGATGTGAATGCGTACCACATGATCCAATAACTCGGCTCTGGAGAACCAAAACTCCTTACCCGACGAGAATGAAAAGAAGCGAACAGCATCCAGCATAGCGGGGTGTTGTGGTTTCTTTTCCTTACTCTTTCCTTTCCCGCTATGGAGTGGGGGGTAATGGGGGGTGTTTCCTTTCTCCTTCGGTTTTCTTTAGCGTTAAGATTGACCAGTTAATAAAACACAGGCATAATTTTAACACTTATGGCGAAATTCACACCGCAAGATTACAAGAATGGATCATCTATCCCATCTGTACTTGTGGGTGACTCATCTGTTGCCTCCCTTATCAAAGGCTCTTCTTCTGGTATTGCACCTAACCATACCGCAGGAGAACTCTACAAAAGGAAACCACAATTCGTGATGTGTCCTCCAAAGTATCTTTCCACTCGCATTCCGAACAATGTGTTCATGAAAAATGAGAAGGTGGATACGGAAAGGGCAATGCGCCAGTATACCCGGATCAAAAGAAAAATCACCGCACTTGATGTTCAAGTGTTGGAAATCCCCCCGCAGAAAGATTGTCAAGATCAACACTACACCGCCAACATTGGCATAGCCTTAAACCCATTCATTGTTCTCGCCAAGTTTTCCGCTGATGGCAGGACACAGGAAGAAGCTCCAGCAAAAAAGTTTTTTGAAGGACGAGGCTATACGGTGATCCAGCCCCCACACCCATTTGAGGGAGAAGCCGACCTCAAGAAATGGCAAGATGGGGTGTATTTCGGCGGTCATGGAAAGTTCAGCGATTGGAAAGCGCATGAATGGATCATGAAAAAAACGGGTGTTGAGATTATCCCAATCCGTGAAACATCCGATTCCCTTTACCATCTTGATTGCTCACTCTTCGTGATTGATAAGGAAAACTTTATGGTGTGCAAGGGAGGCATGGATCGAGAGTCATTCAAGCGTCTTGAAAAGGTTGCCAACATCATTGTGGTTCCAGAGGATGTCATGGCTACAGGAGCAACCAACTTGGTCAAAATCCCAGGCAATAAGAAGATCATGTTGTCTGGTATGTTCCAGCCAGAGTTCCCCAACTATAGAAAAGGAATGGAGTGGATGTTGACAACTATGGATAAGTTTGGCTATTCCATCATTTTCTGTGACATTGATGAAGCCGACAAATCCGGGGCCGACATATCCTGTATGGTCATGCATTTGGATTTTTAGATCCATGAACAATTTCCTCAAATGGTTAATTGGGGGAATTGCTTATCTTAACGGGAACTGTCCCGAATGTTGGAAAGAAATGAATACTTGTCATGGTGATCCTTGCCACGTATGCCGTGTCGGTGGAATTTTCCCGCCCAAAGACATCTGGCGTAGATTTATACAATCAAAATAAAAACCCATGACACCAGAACAAGATGCCCATGAAATTTGGAACAAAGCATCAGAAGCTGGTTTAGAAAAATACTTTGCTGGAAGCAGGGAACACAGAACCCAATTTTGGACTGCTGGTGCAGGATGGTATGCCAAGAACCTAAAGGACGAGCAATTAGATCTTGTCAGTTACCTTCACCATCTTACCAACAGGATTGAATCCATCCAGTTCCTTGCCCAAATGATGGAGGAAGACAATGTGTCGTTGAGAGATGCGGCAACAATCCTAAAGGAACTTGTTTCCGATAGATCACCAAAAGACATTCCCCATCAATCCAATGACTAAAAAACCCATTGTCGGGGCAATTGTTGCATCCGATCTCCATTGCGGATCTACCGTTGGTCTATGGCCCGACGGCTTTGAAACCAAAAGCGGCAACAAGGTTGGTCTTGGAAACAACCTTCACCAACAATGGTTATGGCAATGTTGGCAGGACTCCACGGAAAAGGCACTCAAGCACTTTGGTAAAGACCCGTTTGCCTTGTTCCTTAACGGCGATCTTCTTGAGGGACGGCATCATGGTACTGATCAAATCGTTGCCGCTGATTGTCTCGATCATTCCAATGCGGCAATCCAATGTCTCCAACCTCTGGTTAAATCCGCATCTGTCATTTACCTTACCGCTGGTACGGAATGCCATGTCAAAGATTGGGAACAGTATATTGCCAAACAAATTCATGGAAAGTGGTGTGGTGACAAAGCACTCATCGAAATCCACGGAACTCTCATTGACATGGCCCACCATATGCCAACGAGTTCTAGGGCATACCTAGAAGCAGGAGCAATGTCTATAACAATGGGCAACGCCCGTCAGAATTACTCCCGTGTCGGGCATAGGGTTCCAAAAGTTTATTTACGAGGCCATCGCCACACGGGGGGAATCTTTAACGATGGATCTGGAATCTTCATGGTCACACCAGCATGGCAACTACTGACCCGCTATGCCCACAAAGTTGTGGGGGATTCCATATGCCGTCCCGGTATTGGCATCCTAGATTGGCGTGGATGTGACCAAGGAGAATTACCAGCAACCAAACTAATCCAACATGAACCGAAAGAAACTAGACCCATCAGAAGCTGAACTACGCCAGAGTGCCATTGAATCAATCAAGGCAATCTTGACAATCCCAACGGAAGAAGAAATTGGAATAGGTGATTGGGTATCGGTAAACCAATTGGTCAAAGAATTTAAATTAAGCCGGGACATTATTGCCAAAAGATTGGATCGTAGGGTTGCGGCTGGCGAGATGGAAATGAAGAAAGAATCCTGTTTGTCCAAGGGAAAAGTATGCGTCATGAACTTCTATCGCATGGCAAATGAAATTACCCGCCCGTATTAAGATAGAAGATAGAAAATTGGGGAGGGAGCGCAATGACGGGCAAGCTACCTTTGCCGACAAAAAGATAGAAATAGATCCACGCCTCTCAACCAAAAAAAGGTTGAATATCGTTCTCCATGAAGGGATACACATCCTTGACCCTAACTTTCCAGAATTGAAAGTAAGAGCCTACGCCAACCGGCTCTCCGATCTGCTCTGGCGAGACAGGTGGAGAAGGCTGGAGAAATGATTATGTGTATTGCACCAATTGCCCTTGATGATGAGCAAGGAGTTGGAGTATTGCCTTTCCTTCCGCAGTAACGATATGACCGCTACCTTGGCACTTCCAGCATGGTTCTCCACTTCCCTCATCGTACCAGTTACGACCCGTGCCTCCGCACTCATCGCAACTTTTCTCTAGGGCATTTGATGTATTGAATAGTGCATTCATACAAATCTCCAACTAGCAGATTTTTTATTTTCCCGCAATACCTTTTTTATTTTCTAAATGAACAGACAAGACGATGCATTTGAGGAAGCAAAACAACTTGCCAGGGAAGGCAAGGAATATTCACACTTGATCAATCGGATGTGGGTAATAAACTCCGACCAGTTTGACCACTTCTTAACCACGCTAGACCCAGAGATTGCCACCAAAACCATTTACGGAATGCTGGCACTCAAACGGAGACAATCCAAAACAATCCCCAAAGGCCGGGGAAGACCACGCAAATAAGTTCATACTCTAATTTTATTGGTTAAATTTTAGACTATACCGATTGGTGTAACGGTAGCACAGGGGACTTTGACTCCCCTAGTCATGGTTCAAATCCATGATCGGTAGCCAATCAAAGGCTTTAGAAAAGGACGCATTTTCAATAATCCGTCCTTCTGAAAAGGATAGATACCCTGCTACCATTCAAGAGTGGTGGAAATGGTTTACTCCCAAATTGTAGTAGGATGTCCAATCTACTTTTTTTGAAGGAAATAGTGGGTAGTTTTTCTTTCAGGAATGTAGCAGTTCATAGACATATTTGCGTTCACGGTAGCGCGAACACTACACTCGTCTTGTTTATCGTGCAGTCTGGAAGTGTAGCATGATTTGATTAGCGGATGCTGGGATAATCACCCATGAGGGGAATCCAACTACTAATTGTAAACATTTTAGTAGTTCTTTATAAATAAGAACCCCCCTGGTGCGCTTGCTCACAGGCAGAGGCGTGAGGGGTATAATTATAAAATTGGAGTCCCGCTGGGCGAACCATGTGGAATCGAGTTTCCCCGATACGGGACTGTTGAGGACGGCCCGCTATTGTGCGACCTATCGCCTATCCTTTGGCTATACGGCTATTCCCCGATCCGTAAAGGGCTGGAATCGTTCGCTTCCGATTCTGTAAGGACTCATCTCTGGCGGTAGTTTCCTACCCTATGGGAGCGACCCACCATCGGATATTTCCAATGCAACCAGCAATGATTCCGATTGAACTATTAGGAATTCCCTAAAAATTTGCAAGCCCCTTCTCAATACCAAAAGTAGCATTTTTCCACATCTTCACCTGTCCCGTATTAAAGTGCTTCACGCTCCCATCAGCACACATACACACCGTCCACACATCATTGTCAAATACCCCACTACTCTCCACATAAATAGCATACCCATCTCCAACAGGAGTCAGCACAGGCATTGGATTACGGAATTCGTGGATCATAAAATCTACTCCAATCCCCGAATCATATCCCTATCCCAATCAGATAGCCTAGGATCATTTATATGCTCCTTCAAAATCTTACTCAACCTCTTCCTCTCCATCTTCGCCCCACCATAGCCTCCCGGCTCTTTACTAGCCGTTTCACCAAGCTCCGTAGCAAGACTCCTCAACAACATGATGCTAGGCTTTGTAAACTCTTCTGGAGGGTATCTCAAACTCATTACACACTACTTTGCACATTCAGCAATCTATTGTCAATCTACTACACATCTACAAAGTTCTAAAATAAGGAGAAGTTTCCAGATACTGATTTTTTTTGGGTGGCCTATGTCGCACAAGCTAGCCCCGTATAATGGTGTATGTACCCCTCCCAACCACCCGTAAGGAATTCTTATGGGAGAGCCTACCATGAGAGGTTAGTTGCCTAGCTTAAACGGGAAACTAACTAGGGATTATCTCTGATTCTATAGTGTTGGAGGGGCTTCCTAACTGTTGCTGATTCGTTAGGTTTATACCCTTGGAAAGACCCACTATAAACTGGAAGTAATTAGTTGTCCCGGTGTCGTGCTTGTCAGAGAAGTTATCCCCTGCCATCTTGTTATCAATATTAATAGCTTCCAACTTGCTAACTACCTTCAACTTCCTAGTTGTCCCTTGCTCTCCTTGAGTCTCTACTAACTCCTGTATCAGGTCAGCATCGGGATTGCTAATGTCGCACCTAACTGCCCTAGCTAAAAAGTTACGCTTTTCGGCAAGAGTTAGTGCATTAGCTAGAAAGCTACTTTCCTTTAGAGTAGCAATATAGGAAGCTACTCTGTTATCTGCTTCTAACTTACAAGCGGCTGAACCAGCCTGTTCAGAGTTAGCGGCTTTATACCCTGCTAACAGATATGATCTAGCTTTGTTTTCACCCTTTGCTCTGTGAGTACAATAGGCTAGTTGTTTAGTTGTGAGGCTAGGAAGTGAAGTTGTTTTTTGCGTAGTCATTAGGGGTCTTTTTACCTAGCGAAATTATCTCTGTCAATCTCCGTTGCTGGAACCTCGCTTCGCTCGCACGTTCGCTTCGCTCACTAGGTGTGAATTGTTAAGGTGTGTGAAATGTTTTGATCTGTTAAGAATCAGCACTTCCTCCGTGTTGTTGTGTTGTCTCCTCTCTGGTGTTCCTCGCCCGGTGGCTCGGAGTTTAAAAAGACCCCTTTTGAGTGTCAAGTCTTTTCTCTGTAATGGTCATTTGAGCTAGTGTTTATGGGCTTACAGGGCTGGATGCTGATAGAATGGGCTTGTGCGGGTTGCTTTGATGCTTTTAGATTGTGCAAGGGCTTGTTATAGTGTTGTTGTTTTGTGTATTACAAATGGGCTTTTGCGCTTGTGTTCATGCCCTATAAAAATAGTTAAAAGTTTTTTGTAGACAAGTTGCATGGGTTGATATAGCTTTAATGAATCGACGGAGAACTGGTGACGATCTCACCCGATGGTTTTCCCGATAGTCAGGACTCGATTCTGGCTTTGTTCTTTGACATTCTGACCTTGCTGGTTGACTGGTTCATTCCCGAACTGGTTCCTGACCTTACCCTACCGACAAATGCTGGTGACGATCTCACCATGTGGCATTAGGTAGCAAGTGACAATGGAACCCCCTCTAGGGTGAGCATTGGTTGTAAATCCGTTGCAAGAGACGCTATAAACTCATAAAAGCTGTTTTGATAAATTGCCCTTTTCTAGTTCGCTAGGAGAGGGCAATAATCAGCACAGAAAGTGGTGAGCGTTCCCTACGCTTTAGGGTATCAAAATAAGGAGAAAATATGAGCAAAGAAAAAGTTGACGTATATCAAATTGTAACTGACAGAATCATCGACTTGTTAGAAGATGGTGTTGTTCCTTGGCACAAGCCATGGGCGGGAGGTAGTAATCAACTACCCATGAACCTTGTGAGTAAAAAGGCTTACAGGGGACTAAATGTATGGTTACTCTCATGCTCTGGTTATGCTTCCCCTTATTGGGTAAGTTACAAACAGGCAACAGAGTTAGGTGGACAAGTTAGGAAGGGTGAGAAATCAACCCTTGTGGTCTACTGGAAGATGTTTGAAACAATCGACAAAGACACAAAGGAGAAAAAGGTTATCCCGATGCTCCGTTACTATAATGTATTTAATGTTAGCCAATGTGACGGAATTAATGTCCCAGATACGGAGACGCAACCAACGATAGATTTCAATCCTATCGAAGAAGCGGAGAAAATCGTAGCTAATATGACGAAGGTTCCACGCATCACTCATATTGAGCAACAGGCTTATTATAACAGGTCAAGTGACCATGTTAATATGCCACAGAAAGAAACCTTCAAAGGTGAGGCTGAATACTACTCGACCCTGTTTCATGAGTTGACGCACTCAACTGGCCATGAATCCCGGTTAGGGAGGTTTCAGAATCAAGTTAGTAAATTCGGTGATAGCAACTACGCAAAAGAGGAATTGATTGCCGAGATGGGAGCTAGTTATCTGTGCGCGATGGCTGGCATTGTTGATCGCACAATCGACAATAGTGCCGCTTATATTGCCAACTGGTTGACCAAGCTACGCAACGACAAAAAGCTAGTAGTTAGTGCGGCGGGAAAAGCCCATGCCGCTTGTGATTATATCCTTGGAGTTAGTGCCTAGATACATAGCCCTCTCTGAAAGGGGAGGGCTAGAATCTGTGCAATGACGCATAGAAACAAACAGCAAACAAAGGAGTAAATATGAACCACAGTATCAAAAAATCAGATATACCTAAACTTTCCCAATGCCTCCCCGTTGAGGGAGTGTGGACAAGTTCACGGGCACACGATCAAATCGCGCAAGATATTGCCGACGAAATTCAGCAGTTTACCGATTTTTCGGTGACTGTAAAACTGTTCCGTGACAACGGCGAACACCTCCAAGGAGATGAACGCACGGGCACAATGGTCGTGATCAGAGATTAATCATGAATCTAATCATCAATGTTATTGGTATCCTATCAGTAGAGGCTTTAGTATCCTTTATCTTTTGGGCATTGTTAAGTTAGTCTCGACCCCCTGCTTCTGTAGCAATACAGGAGCAGTAGCCGAGGCAATTACGCCGAGGACAACACAACAACGAAAGGAAACCATGAAAACGCTACACATCACGCCAGAAATTTATTTCTGCAACAACACCACAGATGCTACGAAAACGCTTTTTGAACCGATCAACGGGCGCACCGCATCAGGAACATTCAAGAAACTAAAGAATCAAATCCGATTATTTGACCTATCAGGAAAGCTATTTGCTTCCCTTGTCAAAAATAAACACGGGGAAATTATGCTAGTATCCGCAATCCAAACGGAAAAGGGAGTTTTGTATTCTTTCGGACTAACCACGCCCGACGAAAGAACGCTAGGACTTTCGGGCCTTTCCTATTTTCAAACAACGGAAGTTGTCGAAAAGCTATGGGAAACCGCCGTTGCTTTGTAGTTAAAACAGAACAATCAATAAAACTTGTTTATCAAAAATCCTTTAATTTTAACGACAACGCAAAAACGGAAAAAGAATAAAAAGAATAAACTAAAGAATAAAAAATAATATGACCACGCAAACCACGCCAGAAACCATAACAAACCCGAACGGATGCAACGAAAACCATTGTTTCTGTGACCGACTCGACGAGTACGGAGACATTAATTGTGTCCTAGACAACCCACCCAAAGATATGTCCATTGAGGGCATTCTGAAGCGTTTAACGGATGCTTTAGACGAGCAAGCCAGACAGATTGAGGCAATCAAATCCACACTAGATCGCAAATGAAAACCGAAACCAGAGAATTAGTCACCACATTGGAACCGCTATTTTATAGTCTCCTCCGAGGGGCCGAACACCACAATCTAGACGAAGTGTGTATCAGTACAGCTAGGGCAAGAGAGATCCACACGGATCTTTTAATACTAAAAAAGAAACTGAAAGAAACCACGCCACAAACAACCCCAATGACCATAGATCGGCATTTAGATTCGATCTTCAACCTATGAATAACGATACCTTAAAAAAATATGATGAATTGCAGTACCAAATCTCCTTACTCAAACTTGAATTAGAAATACTTAATTCAAGATTGGATCGTTACGAACAACTCTTAAATAAACCACAATGATACTTGATTATACTTGCCGAGATTGCGAATGCGAACACGAATTTGAAATTCGTTACTATGCTTCCCAACCGCACCGGGGGATGCATGGCACATTTGAGGATGCCATACAGGGGCATGGAGCCTACACCGAGCCAGAAGAGTGTCCCAAATGCGGGAGAGATGTGGATACGGATGCCGTCGAGGAAAGATTCCTATGAGACTTCAGACACTTAAACAATACTCCTCCCCGAAAGGGGAGGGGTATAAACCCTGTATCTACTGGTTTGCTTTCCTTAAAAAAATGGAACGCAATCGTCGCTTTTTTCATTGCCCTCGATACCAGAAAACAATATACCCCCCTCTGAAAAAGAAGTTGACAGAAGCAACAAACTCTTAAAAGATCATCACTCAATTATGAATCCAGAAACAACCACACCAACCGAACCACTACAACTTAAAAGCAACAGTTACCTTGGCATCTACATTCCGACCGAGATCAAGTTGCGTCTTACTATCGCCGCAAAACAGGCAGATGTCTCTCTCTCAAAATATGCTGTTCGCCTGTTCAAGAGTCACCTAGAATCCCTCCCTCAATGAGTCCACGCTTTGTTGCCGCTTTTATACTCGCACTCACTCTAATCACCCTCGCAATTTGTACCCTATGAAAGATGGACTATACGCAAATATCGCTCGAAAGAGAGCCAGAATCAAAGCTGGTTCTGGTGAACACATGAGGAAGGTTGGTAGCAAGGGCGCACCAACAGCAAAGGCTTTTAGAGAAAGCAAGAAAACCGCTAAAAAGAAATAATACTATGGCATCAGAAAAATGGCAGACAAAAGCAGGACAGAACCCCAAGGGTGGACTCAATGCCGCTGGTAGGGCATCCTATAATAAGGCTCATGGAGGGCATCTAAAACCCCCTGCACCATCACCCAAGACCAAGGTAGATGCAGGACGAAAGGCTTCATTTTGCGCTAGGATGAAAGGACTCAAGAGCAAGCTGACAAGCGAGAAAACAAAGCGTGATCCCAACAGCAGGGTAAACAAAAGTTTAAGAGCTTGGAAATGTCACTAATGAGAACATATCTAAACGATCTTCTTGTATCAAAGTTGCTACAAGAGAAACCACAACAAACCAACACAATGACACTAGCCGAACTAAACAATATCGCACAGGAGATCGCCAATAAACTTGGTCACATCTCACAAGAACTTCTTCTTGAGGTTCATGCCCTCATCCACAAGGACGAGGCTCCGACACCAGTAGCACCGACTCCTCACGCTTCCGAGTAATGTTGGACGCTATCAAGGAACTGATTCGTAAAAAGCTGAATCATACGACCATCGAAACAAAAGAAATACCTCCTGCTAAAAAGCAGAAGATCCGTAAGGAAACAACCAAACCAGAAACCAAGGGCCGAAAACCCAAAACCAAAACCAAACGCAAATGAAGAAGATGATGACCAAGGGCAAAATGCCCAAGATGGAGAAGGCCAAACCCGCCGCAAAAGCAACCAAGATGAAGTCCGCTAGTTCAATGATGAACAAGGGCGCAAAGAAGAAATAAGGAGTTAAAAAGGATCGGGCGGGAGCCATGAACAACTCCCGCCCGAATATGCAGAGCAACCACGCACCACAATACATGAACACAAATACTAATACACTCGCTGTTAGTCAACCCTCTATGGGGGAAATGGAAAAGATGGCACTTGCCATCGCAAAATCGGGCCTTTTCGGGATGAAATCTCCCGAACAGGCACTCGCACTTGGACTCCTTGCAGTATCCGAGAACAAACCATTCGCCAGCATTTGCGCCGAATACGATGTTATCCAAGGCAGACCAGCACTCAAGTCACAGGCTTGCTTGGCTAGGTTCCAACAGGCAGGGGGAACCATCCAATGGATCACCCGCACCGATAAGGAATGCACCATCGAAGGCAAACACCCCGCTGGTGGTACTCTCAAAGTAACTTGGACTTGGGAAAGAGCGACCACCGCTGGACTTACGAACAAGTCAAATTGGAAGCAGTATCCGACTGCAATGCTATCTTCACGATGTGTTGCTGAATTGGTTAGGGCAATCTATCCCGCTTGCCTAAATGGAGTGTATCTTGCCGAAGAGGTACAGGATTTTGATACCAAGCCGCTTGGAAGTCCTCTTGCTCGTATTGAAAAGCCTGTAATCAAGGCTGAAGAGGCAACCCCTATCGTTGCCGAGTTGGTAGCGGAAACCGAGCCACAGGAGGCTCCAGAACTTCCACAGACCCCGGTTGATATGCTCATTAGCATGATGACTACGGACAACATAAGCGACGATCATGTTTTGCATTTCCTGTATGCGAAGAAGGCAATCAAAGATCGGAATATCTACATTTTCGACATTCCCGAAAAGATAATAAATCGTCTCATCGAAAAGTGGGATGATGTCAAAGCATTTAAGCCAGCAATCTAATGATTAAAAACATAACCCACAGAGAATTAGTCTTAATCCTTTTGCAGATTCATCAGGAGATTCCTTCAAAGTTTATTAAACATTGGATAAAAATCACGATAGTAAAACTTAATAGCTATGAAGAAAGATCCAACAAAGCAGAAAAGGAATTGGCTTTCTACAAACACTCTTTTGAGTTGATTCAGAAAACAGAGAAAAAAAGCAAACAATA
>Ga0208621_1000020_pt1 | contig 54932 bp, 45 predicted proteins | sample CryBogCBH26May08_FD_184617 | JGI IMG/M metagenome (GOLD analysis project Ga0208621, IMG submission 184617) | Freshwater microbial communities from Crystal Bog, Wisconsin, USA - CBH26May08 (SPAdes) (version 2) | ecosystem: Environmental > Aquatic > Freshwater > Lake | place: Crystal Bog... | reverse complement strand
TTTCTGGAATATTATTTGCAACAATTGCATATTTTATTTCAATATGAAATGTCTCATCTGGTATTTCTATTAGTTTAATATATTTACAACGCATTCCAATAATACCAGTGATACAATTATCTATTTTTTTTTCTGAAAAATCCATCCACCAACCATATTTTATTATGCAGTCTATTCCCTTTTCCTCAATTGTTCTTAATTCTTTAATAAAGTAACTATCGTCTTCTAAAATATATCTTCCTGTAATTTTTACAATAAAATCGTCTTCCTCTATTTTTAATTTTTCAATAACATGAAATATATCTTTAATTTCTTTTATACCAATATTTTTTGTATCAATTGAGTTATTTGTTGTATAAATAACAGGTACACCAAAATCATCCAAAAATGTAGATCTTTCCCCATTATTTTCAACAATTACTATTTTTGTATTTTCTATCTTTTCTGCAATTTCTATTATTTTAGAAATTGCGCGTTTATATTGACTCACTCTTATATCAAAATTAAAACTCTCTTTCAAACACGTAGTAATTAAAAAATATATCATATAAATAGTCATATAATTTATTATTTATATAAAAATATTGTAATATGTATTATATATAGTATGCCTTGCACAAAACAAGAAACAAAAAAATACAAGAAACGCCCATCTCCCCCCTTTTCTGCGAGTGACTGCAAGCGCAAGGTGAAAAAAGGAAACAATGGAAAAATGTTCAAGTCTACACCAGACAAAAATAACACATACAAATGGATCGCTGTCAAAAGTTTAACCAAGAAAAAAACACAAAAGAAGAAATAGGGGGAACCGGTAGGTTCCCCCCGCTCCGCGTACCCCCTCCTTAACCCTAACCAGAATGCTTTTTTTTAAAAACACATTTACTTTGTAGTCAATTTATTTTTTTTATTTTATTATTTTTCAAGAGATTAAAATCCAGTAACCTACCGTTTTAAGCTACTATACACCTGCTTATCTACGTAAACGGCTATTGACCAAGTTCATTGGAGCAACATTTGCATTTTTGGTATTCACTTGCCTATGTTGATATGGAGTAAGGAGTTTTTTTTGTTGTTCCAAAGGCAAATGATATGTGCCTTGTAACTGTCTGGGGGGTTGTATTTTATGTGGGACCGTGTTTACTGGAATTTGTGGTTGCACTTGTCTTTGCACTTGCACTTGTCCTTGTCCTTGCACTTGTCCTTGCGACCATACAGTTTGTTTTGACTGTTGTGGCGTGGCGCGGATTGTTTTTACGTGCACTTTAAATGTATTTTGATTTTGATTTTGATTTTTATTTTGATTTTGATTATGAATTTGATTTTGATTCTGATATTGACTTTGATTTTGGTGTGCAAATATAGGTACTGGCTTCGCTTGTTTTCCCAGTATTTTTTCTCTGGCTTGCTCTTGCAACATTTCATGCTTATCTAGTGCAGTAGGAACAAAAGGAATATTTGACCAATTTTCCGGTTGGGATACTACACTTTTGGTCTGTTTGTTGGGATCTGGATAAATAATGTTTTTAACAGGTTCTCTCAAGTCATAATCAAAGTATTGATCGTCGTCAAAATTGGTTTCAGACTTGAACGATTTTATATTTATGAATTGGACATTTTCATTTGCCGCATGGTATAAGTTATCCTTTTCATTTGTGGACCTTGACTCTATCATATAAAAAACATTTCGCAAAGAAGAGAGACCAATTTCCCCAGTGTCGCTATTGTATCTCTTGGGATCTTTTTGATTTATGATACGACTAACCCCATCAAAAATATGCAGTATTTGAGGACTGCCTATTTTATAAAAATGACTCCGGTCAATGAATATATTTGCCGCGAGGCAACGGTTTTGCAAGCAAGTGTCTTCTAATCCCCACGACCAGTAGTTAGGGTATCCATTAATCCCTTCAAAATCTACGCCCTTGATCACCACAATCCCCCCTAAAGAGTGTTCAAATCCATAATAATGTTTTACAGTACCCGGAACAGTTGTATAGTCAAAAATGCGATGAAAAGGAATTGTGTCCAAGTCGTGGAAAACGAAATCAATGTCTTGATAATGATTGGGGTATTTTTGCTTGACGGCTAAAAATCCAATGTTTTTAGTGGCACCGCGATTGAAACTTCTCTCGTCGTCTTGATGAGAGAAATATATTTCATAGTCGTCGCTCATGTGTTCCAATATTATATTCATGTATTGAATGAAAAAGTGTTTTTGTTCTGGTCTATTGCGGTAGGGTACAATGAAAACTTTGGAAGGGATTTTATTTGTATTTGTAGTTTTTTGTTCTTGTTCTTCTTCTTCTTTTCTCATATTACATAACCTTACTTAAAAAATCTAAAGAATTAACACGCAATATATGTATACGCATACATATACATATACATAAATCTTTGAATATGTTCAAAATAAATTATATTGAAAACTGGGTTGGATGCTTAATAAGTGGTTGGATTTCTCTTGCTGTTGGATTTTTAACGTGGATCGTATTGAGTGGCGAAAACTATACTCATAGTCATATCTTTTCAATAGGTCCAAGTGAGAATTTATTTATTTTGGGAATTTGTATTGACACTTTTCCAAAATATGGGATGGTCGCCTCTTTCTGTTTTGTAAACAGCGGGATGCGCGTCATGAACACGGACGTTTTGCATTCGTGGATGATTAATGAGATTCAAGATACGAAAAATAAGAATGCCGTTTCAACCGGGAAAGCATATGGGTTGTCATTTATTTCCGTTGTATATAATTGGTTTGATTTTTTCATGTATATGAATATATTGATGTCGCAAATTGACATGTTGCTTATTGAAATTGGCGCGGATTTGATTGTCACAGGATACTTGACGTCGCATTATTTGAAGGTGAAGAGAGAAGAAAAAGAAGAAGAGTCGTAAATATTATTGAAATGTGTATATGTTCATGTGAATTATGTTTTGACGAGGAGGTTCTCATATAAATCGTCATTGAGATTTTTGTGTTTACGGGTGCGTTGTTTTTTCTGCTTTTTTATTTTTTTATGTTTTATTGTTTTTTTATTGAAAACAGTCTGTTTTCTTGTTATTTTTATTTTTTTGTTACTATGTCTTATTTTATAGGTTTTATTTAATGCACCGCCTCTACTTTTATCATCTCTTTCCGTAAGTTCATCATCTGATTTACCTTCATCACCAGAACTATATTCTAATGTTGCTCCCACTCCCACTCCCATTCCCACTCCCACTCCCACTCCTTGGCTCGGTGATTCTTTTTCTTGTGTAGTTCGTTGTGACAAATCTAGATCCACACGACCAATAACAGGCGGTGTACGATCTACTGTAGTCAGATTTTGATTATTCGGTGGAATCAATATTAGCCCAGAATATATGAACAATCTTGTTGCAAGATCTTTATTTACAATAAACATTTTTAAATCGCTTACTTTATTATTGTTTTTATAATCAATTATTTCATTCCGCATTCTTTTTAATTTTATTTCTTCACTAGTTAGTTTTTCTTCTCCAATTATTTTTTTTATTTTGCCAAGATCCGTATCATATAAAGATTCAAGTTCATTCATCTTATTATTAGTAGCTTCATCATCACCATTTTCTGTATGAAGTACGATTTCATTGTACTCACTATAAGTATTTTCATTTATTGTACGTTTAATTTCATCTTCAAAGATTAAAATAGTACCACCGTTGGTCCAACCTATCGGATATACATATTCATCGCCATCGCTTGTCCCACTAGTTACCATTTGACCACGGTTCAATGAAAATATAAAAATAATAATAACATTTATTCCAAACTGGTCATCATATACTATATCGTATTTTTCATATATATTACATAAATGATCATATATAGATGGTAGAAATAATAACAGTAAAGAATCAAAATTATTCTCATTTTTAGCACCTCCAGTCATAAAAAATTCACCCGTACGGTTACCAAATTTCAATGACGTAAATGCAATTTGGAACCAGTAGCGAATTTTACAAATTAACCAATTTTCATTTTCTCCTCTCGCGTTCTCCTCCGTTATAGTTGTTATTATTACTTGTTTTTGTAACGGTTCTTCTAGCTCGGAATGTGGAGATTCATAACCATTATTTCCTGCTTCTACCATTGCTATTTCTGCTTCTGCTTCTTCTCCTGCTTCTGCTCCTACTTCTGCTTCTGCTCCTACTTCTGCTTCTGCTATTATTGCTGCTGCCGCTCCTGTGGCATCTGTTATTGTATCACTTCTTTGCCTTGGACTTCCTCGTTCAGCACCAGGACTGGATCTAGAGCTATCAGGAATTCTTTCTCTTTTATTCGTATTAAAATTAATAATGTTATCACTGTCATTACTAGTAAGAATTATATCCACTATTTTTACAACGGGGTTAGATGCATTTATTATTTTGTAAGTGTCTGGAGACCCATCTGTATAATAAGCCAAATTATGAATAATATATATGTTTATATAATCAGAACCTTCATCACTACCTCCAATTGGTTTATATTTTTGTTTTGTAATCAAAATATTTACAGAAAATTCAGCTTTTAATTTGTTGTCTATTGTTTTATACCATTCATCATATCTTTCAACGGTATACTGCTTATTAAGTACTTCATTATATTCTTCATGATAACTTTTCAGTAAACTTGTATTAATTTCATCTATTTTACTAATATATTTATTTAATACTTGGGTAACTCTATTGGGAAGAGGAAATGTAATTGGATTATCCATTCCGGTGCGACTTAATTTTAAATATCGCACTTGATTATTATTTTTAATATTATTTTTTGTTAATGCTTCATTAGAAATAATTTTTATTTTATCATTTTTACTTTTTATACTATGATACAACCTATCAAGTTTTGATAGGTTAATTTGTGATAGAGATTGTGTAACCGGCAAATAATACAAAGTATTTGCAAATTTATAACTATCTTTCCATTTTTTATATTCATTTTTACCCATACTTGATTTTGCTTTAATTCTTGCATCTATACCTTCTTTAAATTCCTTTTCATATTTCTCAGAAACCATTGTTCCATCGCGTCCCTGATTTGTATACAAGCACGGAAGTTTCAACATTTGACACAAATACATCACGACCAAGTCTGTCGTAGACATGACAAATTTACTCTTATCAAAAGTATCATCACTTTTCTTATATAAATGATACCATACAAACATAACCAATACTTGCATAACATCTCCCATTTCTTTGATGATAATATGTTTCATTATTTCATCTAATGTCGTTATTGCTGTTTCTGGTTTTTTAAATTTTTTCAAAGTTCCATCATTGTTTGCAATATATGTATTAATTTTTCTATTTTTTACAGCATTTCCTTGAAAATAAGCATTATTATGTATATTACTTTCATTATTTGTTCCCTCAACTAGATTAGGTCTGGGTGAACTTCCATTATTTGCACTTCCTACATCAATTTTGTATTCATAATTTACATCCTTTGGATTAGCTGGAGGATCATTAGACCATTCACTTACTTGTTTTGCAATCCACGTAGTATTATTCAAAAATCCAAATAACTGTAAAAAAAGCGTATTAAAATCTAATGATATATTGTGTCCTGGCCAATGTATATTTGCTGGAGCTCGTCCAGCTGGATCTGATACAGACGCAAAATTAGAAACAATAGTTCTATCGCTTCGCGAAAAAGTATCTGGATCTGCACCGCTTTCATTGAATACATAGTCAACTGGAAGTGGATCGTGATCTATATACGCACTTCTAATAAAAATACGACCAGTTATAAATTCGCTCACTTCTTGAATTGATATCAATTTAAGTGTATCCAATAATAGTTGAACTGCATGTGCAGATGCACCTTGTCCTATTTTATTCAAAATATCTTGACCAAACATTGGCTCTAATACATGAGGACGTAATGTCTCCATTTTTCCAATTACAGATGTTCCGTTCACATTTACACAATCTTTTACTATGTCACATATAGTTCTCAACTTCATAAATTCTTGGATACCTATTAATGGGTCTTCATTTAATTTTGTAGGAGTGCCAGCAACTATAATTTCGTTATAGGTTTCATAGTTTTTTTTTAATAAGGTTTCATTGTTAATTATTGAATTATAATCACTATAAGAAACTATTATAGATGCTGCGGCGGATGATGATGATGATGATGATGATGACGATGATGACATATTATTTTTATATTTTTCTTATATTATCACAATAAAAATATAAAATAAATGGTAACTAGATAAGATAATAATCTTGTTAATGAAATAAAACAAACAAACAAACAATCACGCAATCTACGAACTATACTTTTTCAAAATCACCGCCGGAATCAAGTCTTCCTTCATCTTTTCCAGCTTCTTGAAACATTTATTAATCGTAACCTCGCTAATCTCGCTCACATTCTTGATATCCCGCTTGCTCACATTCAAACGGCACATTTGCGCAATGAAATACACCACGCCCGCTGCAATAGAATGCGGCGTATTCTCCGGCATCAAGTTCTGTTTCTCAATCTTCATCGCGATAAAAGTACACACCTTGGTCAACTCCTGGTTCACGTTCAACTTGCTACAATATCGCTCAATAAAAGCCTTGGGTTTGGTTCGTCCAAAACTCGTCTTCTCCTTATTATCCATATCTTTCTCTAAAGTATTGATAATGACCTGCGCGTTTTTGCACCCCTTCGTCGCGCTAGTGACATCCAGATGAAAGATGCTGGCAATCTCCTTCGCGGTCCTAGGATAATCGTTAATACGACAAGCAATGTAAATAGATGCCGCCAAAATACCGTCGCGATTATCTCCCCTAAAGGTCAACTCAAACTCTGATATTTTCTTGTGATATCGCACAGCGTCATCTATAATCATCTTGGGAATACCGGCGTTCTGTGCCATCGTCGTAATAATTTGGAACTCGTCGTATTGCGACTTTTCCTTGTAGGGCATAGACTGCCATTCCGTATAACGGCGAATCTTTCGCATCTCGTAACTGGTTCCACCATTGCACAAGACTTTACATCCAAATGACGACTCTTTGAGAAGCGGGTTGATGGGCATTCCACAGCGGGTTGGATCATTGTTTTGATTGTCGTCCGCTCCATAATATCGCCACTCCGCGCTTTGATCAACGATATCCTTGTAAATGATTCCACATTTGGAGTTCACACAAGTCAAGAATCCTTCGTCCGAGAAGGCCAGATTCGCCTCGCAGCGTTCGCAATTCTCTCTCGTTCCACAAGTACGATACATACACTCTAAAGGCACCTTTTGCCCTCCTCCGATTCCTTTCTCGTTTCCACAATCACCGACTTCCGCATCAAAAATATTCCATAGTGCGCTTTTATCATGGACCACCAGCTTTCTTTTCTTACTCCCCTCATTCATCTTTTTGTCTTAGGAAGGAAATATATTTTTTTAATTCAATTTTTAACGGGGCGCTTTTGTAAAAGCGCGCAAAACCTTACGACTGTTGTACGATCAACTAACCAAATTCCAGCGCGACTTCTTTAAGCCCTCGTTTATAATATATATTCAAAACAACTTAAAGAAACAAAAAGTTTACTTTTTTTCTCGAGTTCAAGACTCCGTTGGACTTTTCAAAAATGGACAAAAATAAATGTCCAAAAAAATGTTCCGCAGAATAGTCTTGGGAAAAAAAAGTGAAACTTTTTGGGAAAATTGGGTTGTTATCATAATGGTCTAGTTTTTATTTTTGGAATTTTATTTTGTTACGATAAAGTTTTTTGGAGTTTTGAAATTGGTTTTCATTTAGGCATTTATAATATTTCCATATTACAAAATGGAAATGGAAAAAATGCCTAAACCTGCTATTGAATTTGAATGTAAATTATGTAACTTCAAATGCTGTAAAAAATCAAATTGGTTGACACATATGTCTACTAGTAAGCATTATTCTCGTGTGGTTGGAAATTGTCCAGCATTTTTGGAATCTAATAAAAAAATGCCTAAAAACCAAAATATTGTACACCGGTGTAGTTGTGGTAAAAAATATACAACACTTTCTGGTTTATGGAAGCATTCAAAAAAATGTGATGGAGAATCTAAAGAAATTAATTTAATAGATATTTCTAATGAAAATATTATCATACCCAATTCTTCTTCACAGACAGACCCTTCAACCGACGTTGAAAAATTGACCGTCATGTTTATTGAAAGCATCAAACAAAACCAGGATTTTCAAAAACAAATGTTTGAGCTTTTGAAGGACAATATTGGGTCAACTCACACAAACAGCCACAATACAAGCAATGTGAACAGTCACAATAATTTCAATTTGAATTTTTTCTTGAACGAGACCTGCAAAGATGCTATGAATATCAAAGATTTCATAAATTCTCTCCAGGTGCATTTCAAAGACCTGGAATACAATGGAGAGAATGGCTATGCTGCCGGCATATCAAAAATATTTTTACGTGAACTCAACCAGTTGGATGTTTGTAAGAGACCTATTCATTGCAGCGATGCAAAGAGAGAAGTCTTTCACATCAAGAATGAAGACAGCTGGGAAAAAGAACGCGAATTATTGATCAAGTGCATCAAGCAAATCACCAGGAAAAACGTGATTCTATTGGCAGATTGGAGAGAAGCGCACCCCGGCTGCATGAACTTGGATAACAAGATGAATGATCAATACAACAAAATCAATTGTGAAACGATGGGTCCTTATTTGGACGATGAAGAGTTGAAGTGTTTCAACAAGATTATTAGCAGCGTTGCCAAAGCAACCATTATTGATAAAAAATGCGGAGGCTCCACAGTCCGCACGCCTCCCTAACGTTGTTTTGGATTATATGGTAAGGGGGAACCCAGAGGAATCATAAATATAACTTAATTATATTTATGATATTTATTATGCTAATTGGAATAATAACTATTGCAAAGGAAACATGTAAATTTTTAATGGTGTAAGCTAGCAAAAATATAATGAAACATGTATTCCTTCTCCTCGTTATATGCATTTAAATAATTCGGATCCAAAGTTTGTACTAGAGGAAATAAAGCAGAATAAACTCTTTCAAAATAATATCTTAGTACAAATTCTATGGACTGATGTAAATTCTTGCTTATTTCTAATAAAATAATCAATAAAGAACTTGGTAGTTTTTGTAAGAAAAATATATTTTGTTTTCCTAACTCTGGATTTTTTGTATATAAAATATAATAATAAAGTCTTTCCTCTAATAAGGCATCAAGTTTTACATAAAATAATCTAAGGTTGTCATCAGGTATTTCCTTTTTTAATTGACCTGCTTTATATATTTGTAAAATAAGCGGAGATGTTTTTACTGTAGCATCATAACCGTAACCAATATCTAATGCAGCTAAAAATCCAGATCCATCTCTTTTAACAATACTAACTTTAACTATACTGTCAACGTCTACGGGAGATGACATGAATCTGGTTTTTGAAACCTCGTCACCAGACAAAGTAATCATACTCCTTCTGCCTCCTGCCTCTTTATTAAAGGCAACACTTGATAAATTAAAATTTATTTTATTTCCTTTAATAGCCCATGATAAAAAGTTGCTAACTTCATATGCGTATATTTTAAAATTATTAACAACATCTGTTTCTTCTGGTTTTGGTATAATATAATAATCAAAATCGTTCGTTGGTATAGGCATTTCTACTTGTATCGCCTTACCTCCTTTCAATAATAAAATACATGTACCAGAGTCGTCCAATATTTTTGTTATTATACACATTAAATAACCTAAAATACACATCTCCTTTTTATACGCGACATATGCACTATACACATCAAAGTGCTGTATTAACCTTTTTAGTTTTTCACAAATGCCTTCACTAGTAATTATATTTTTAATAGCAATTAACTCATCTATTGCCTTTCTGGTTGAACCGGTTATTTTTTCCATTCTAGGTAACCAAAATTCTTTTATTTCGTAAATTTGTAAGTTTAATCTTTCTTCTTCCTCTTGTGCCGCTCTTTCTTCTTCCTCTTGTTTTTTTCTTACTTCCTCCTTTTTGATTCGTTTTTTTTCCATATCTGCTGCTATTTTTGCATTTTTTGTCGCTTCTCTTTGTTTTGCTTCTGCATCTGCTTTTTCTGCGGCAGCTTTTTCTAGAGCCGCTTTTTCTGCGGCTACTTTTTTTGCGGTTTCTTTTTCTGCGGCTACTGGTACTGGTACTGGTACTGGTACTTTCTCTGCGACTGCTTTCTCTGCGACTACTGGTACTGTCTTAGGTGCTCCTTTTTTCTTTGATGTTGTTGTTGTTTGAGAAGCGGATTCTTTACTTAGCATATCTAACAGTAGTTGTTCGTTTCTTCTTGCTTCTTCATCTGCAGCGTAAAGAGTTTTTGCGTCAACAGTTAGAGGATTATAATCATCAAGCATTTTTTTTATATTTGCAGGTAATTTCTTTTTAGTGGAAACATTTTTATCAACTCCCGGTTTTTTTAAAATGATAGAGACCATATCTGGATAATTATTTTCGCAAGCTATGCTTAATGCAGTTTGTTCCTTATTATTTTTCATATTAATATTCAAAGAAGGCACATCAAGAATCATCTGCAAAATTTCTTTATTTCCAGATAAAATTGCGACAATTAATGCCGTGTTTCCTTCATCATCGGGTTTATTAATATCTATTTTTGGTGACTCAATCATTATTTTAATTAATTCAATATCTACATATTCATCAGAAATTGCCATCATAAGAGGAGTATATTTAGGTGTAGTTATTTTAGGCGATACATTAATAATATCAAATGAAGGTTTATCCATGAGTCTTTTTAGAAAAAACCTTAAATTTGTTTTATAATTCTCAAAATGTTTTTCTTTATTTACTTCCATTCCTGGTGTTGTTTTGTAATCTTTTCCGCGTAAACTTGAAATACTAATAATTAAAGTTAATAAAGTAAAATCGTCGTTTTCTATGTGGTAAACCATATTTATATCTGTTTGTGGCGCATTCATTATGATATCTGCTATTTCAAATCTTGAGGTTTTTAATGCAATATCTATTGCGTGATAATAAGTTTTTTTTTTATTATGGATCATCTCAATTAACTCATTTGTATTTACTCCATATTTAATCAATAGCTGAACATTGTGTGGACTGGGGTTCAAACTAATACAAATGGTAAGTGGTGAAATTGTTTTTGTTGTTTCAGTCAAACTTTGTCCTTTCAAATTAACATCTGCACCAGAACTCAATAATGTAATCATTATTGAATAATACATGTCTTCTGGAATTTTTTTTTCTAATAATAAAAGTATTAATGGTGTTATCAACATTATTTCTCCTGGAAATGTAGTTTTGCTAAATTCATTTGGATCTGAACCGCATTCTATTAGTAAAAGAATATAGTTATTTCTTGGAGATCCCATGACTTTTCCAGATATCTCTCCGTAAATAGGTGTTTCATCGTGCCAGTTAAAAACATTAAAATCTGCGCCCTTTTCTTTTAATTTTTTTAATAACATTTCTACTGAAACATCATCTTTTATGTTGTATAAAATTAAATATAGTAAATACGTACTTATTTTAGTAGGCTTTCCATTTATAGGAAGTAATGTTGGAATTACGGTGTTTAATATATTGTCATCGGATGTATTAACCTCAAATGAATCAATATAATCAAGCAGTTCTTTCTTTTTTTTAGATAAACCTTCTTTGTTTTTAGGAACATCCATATTCTTAGCCAAACGCCCTTGAAAATTTAAAATTTCCACAATAATATTTTGAATTGCCAGACTAAATTCTTCAGGGGTTGGAGGATGTCCACCTCTTTGAATCCATTTCATTGTATTTTTTGTGTTTTTTTTGCGCTTATGTGTTTTGTTGCGCAGATTTTTCTTTTTTTTATACGTTTTTTTCTTTTTTTTATTATTTTGTTGTTTTCTTGATGAATTATTTTTTTTCATAACTATACTATGTACTTATTAAAAAAAAGGTTGAATGTCATCCATGAGAAATAAGAGCAACGCTAAGGGGGACTTATGGGGTCTCCCCGTACCCGTAAAAAATTGAAATGATTTTACATCCAAATCGTAAATGTAAATTTATTGAGTCAATTACGCGTCGTTTTCACACGTTAGCCAAATTCGTTTTCACTGCAAAAATGTACGCGGTTCCCAAGACCCGTTTGGACCTGGCGTCCAACATTTTGCATTTGTGCAAGCGCACTGGCAATGATGAAAACACATCTGTACAAAATGTATTTAATACTGTCATGAGTGACGGCAACAAAAAAACGGACACCAGTAGACAGGGTTACTTGTACGAGTCCGTGTGCGAATTTCTTATCTTGTCAAAGTGTTTTCCCGGCCTGGACTATGTGGAGGTTCGTGACGGCCAAGTCCAGAATCACCGCACTTTGACCAATTGCAAGAGCCTCTTAGAGAGAAACATTCACAGCGGCAACAATGTCGCGGATATGATCCTTAAGCAAGAAACCGTCACACTTCTCATCTCAATGAAGTACCGTGGCAAATTCAATCCAAAAGACAGCGACATTTCTCACCTAGACAACACGGCATCCAAGTTGATGGTTGAGCAAAACATGAAACTCTCTCTTATCGTCAAGGATGCTGACCAGGTGCGCAACCACAAGTACACGAATGCCTCCAACATTCACAAGCAGGTTCACGACCAGGTCATGAAAGACGAACTCCTCTTTGACGAGAAGAGTGTGATTGCGGCCCTCGCTGCGTTCAAGGAGAGTGATCTCTTGAAGAAGTCGCACAACGTAGATGAACTGGTGGATGCAATCAATACGGACTACTTGCTCTCTCCCAGAAAGCAGCTCACCCTCAAGCTGCACCAGAAGATGGCCTTTCTCAAATTCGTTGACGCGCTCTCTAAGAACAGTCATAGTTCACTAAACTACTGTCTCGCTCACAAGCAGCGGAGCGGCAAGAGCATTCTTCTCATGACTATTTGCAAGCATTTGTTGGAGACCGGTGTCAACAAAATCCTTGTGATGACCTCTGTCCCGGACACCCTTGACAGTTTCAAGCGGGACTTGGATTCCTGGATCCCTTTCAAGGAAATCAACTATTGCACCCAGGAAAATATATCCACATTGACGCCGGATTTCCGTGGCATTGCCTTCTGCAGCGTCCAGTACCTCAAGGTGGATGGAGAAAGAAAACAGAAGTACCTGAAAGAGGCTGCATTTGATGCGAACGTGGTGGATGAGTCGCACTATGGATCGTCTACAGAAAAGACAAAGACTGGAATTTTGGATTTGGGCTTGGACTTGGACTTGGACCTGGGCTTGAACTTGGACATAGAAGAGATCCAGAAAAACGCTCGCATCTCCATATTTGCTTCCGGCACCTCTGACAAGACCCGTACTTATTACCGCATTCCAGCCAGGCATGTGGACGAGTGGGACATGATTGATGAGGCGATGATGAAGCAGTTAGACAATGATCCCAAAATTCTTGAACACATGCAAAAGAAGCACGGTCCCTTCTTCTCTCGCTGTTTCAATGATCCATCTGTCAACAAGGATTACACCAACATGCCTGTTCAAGTCCTCATGAAGCATTTAATCCCCGTTGAGATTGTCAATCAAATTATCAAGTACAACTTGGACAATAGCACTAAATACGGATATTCTTGTGGCTCCTTCTTTGCCCTCAACCAAGTGCAAGATCCCGAAACAAAAAAGACCAAATACCAGTCCGCGTTTGAACTGGCAAACACTTGCGATGGCGAGGACATCTTGGTCGCTTTCTTCAAGAGCATCATTGATAGTGATCCCATGAACAAACATACTGTTATGAAGCAGCTGGAGGAAACCCAGGCTGCCCGCAGTTCCAGGAAGTCTACGCGCGAATCGCCTAAATTATTCCTGGTCTACCTCCCAACGCACACAAGGAATAATACGATTGCGCAACTGCAAGAGACAATTGTCGCTTTCTTGAATGCGCACGGCCTATGGGTTGATTACCAGCTGGAATTCTCCAATTCTGGCGATGACTCTGGTGACGTGAAGGAGGGCTACAATGACGCGATTCTCTCCATGATGCAGCGCACTAGAGAGAATAAGAAGAAGGGATGCATCTTGTTCCTTGGCAACAAGGGGGGTGTTGGAATCACGTATCATGATTGCGATGTGACGATTTCCTTGGACGATGGCCACAATCTGGACAACCAGAAACAGCGCAATGCGCGGGCGCTAACGGACGCACAAGGGAAGACGATTGGCATCAATGTGGACATGAACATTCAACGCACCTACTTGTTGCTGGCGGACATACTGCATAGATACAAGCGAAATACGAAAACTGCGCAGACAAATGCGGAGATTTTGCACTACTTGTACACGCAAAACGTCTTTCTCTTTGATCCGCAAGCGATCAATCAAGGTAAGATGAAGACGGCGGACATGCAGGCTTATTTTGTGAAGGAGGCGGAGTTGATGATGCAGAGTGTGACGGATGACACGAAGATTCTGGACAGGATTTGTTGTGAGGGGGACAAGTTGGGTGAATTCATTTTGGACGGATGGGAAAAACGTATCGCTATGAGTAAGAGCAATGTTGCGTTGCTTGAACAGATGGAGGGTGACCAGCGGGACTGCCCTAAGGGTGGCAAAACGAAGCACGAGGTTGATTCTGTTGTGGGACCAGCCGCTACTGATAAAGTGGAAGCGGAAGCAGCAGCAGCAGCAGAAGAAGCAGAAGAAATTGTGCAACTGGTCAACCAGACAGAGGAGATGTGCAAGACGTTCATGTTTCCTCTTCTCGCGCTCATTAGTCGCTCGTACGGCATTGTGGATTTCAAGGAGATTTTCGTAAATTCCGTGACTTGTTCGTTGATAATGGACTTGCTCATGGACAAGGTGAATTTCAAAAAACAGAAGAAAAATGAAACTAATTTTCAGAAAACTGACATAAAGGAATCCAATTTCTTTATAGTACGGGAGGTTATGAGTGATATCATTGACTACAATGCAGATGTGGTGAACGACATTCGCGAGATTTATTCCATTGCTTCCCCCGATCAACTTCGCGAACTTATCGCAAAACACTTTATTCCCACAGAAGACGAAAAGAAAGAAAATGCGGAGGTTTCCACGCCTGTGCGCCTTGTAAATCACATGTTGGTCGTAATTGCAGATGAGTTTTGGAAAAATCCTTCCCACAAAGTATACGAGTCTTGCTGTGGAAAGGGCAACTTTATTCTGGCAATCTTTGATAAGTTTGAAGCTGGTTTGCGTGAGGTGTTTCCGGACAATGAGGAACGTTGCCGCCACATCATCAATAACTGCTTGTACTACAGCGACATTACTTCTCTCAACATCTTTATTACCACGGAGCTTTTGAAATGCCATATCCAAAGCTACTGTGGTTTGGATAACCTTGATGGGTCGTCATTCAACTTCAACTCTCATGTTGGTGACAGCTTGAAGTTGAAGGGGAATAACCCGTGGTCTGTTGCTGGATTTGATGCGGTTGTTGGAAATCCGCCTTACAACTCAAGCGGCGACACTTCCACCGGAAACACCATTTGGCAAGACTTTACGAATCACGCTTTGAAACACTGGCTTGTTCCTGGTGGATACTTGTTGTTTGTGCATCCGTCTGGTTGGAGAAAGCCCAACTCGCAGCGGGGGCGATTCAACGATATGCTGGACTTGATGTGCAAGAAGAACTATATGATTTGTCTTGAGATTCACGGATTAGAAGACGGCAAGGCCACTTTCAACTGCGGAACGCGCTATGACTGGTACTTGATCCAGAAAACTCCTGCTTTGCAAAAGAAAAAGGAGGATCGTCTTACGCGCGTCAAGGACGAGAAAGGTGTTGAATCCTTGGTTGATATGACGCAGTTCAATTGGTTTCCCAACTCTAATGTGGAAGAAATTTACAAGTTGATTGCGACTTGTCCAGAGGAGAGTTTGAAGAGCTCTATGATTTACAGCCCATCCGCTTATGAGCACAGAAAATCGTGGATGTCTCACGAGAAAGATGAGGCGGCTGGTTTCATTCATCCTTGCATTCATTCCACGCCGGCGAAGGGGGTGCGATACATGTACAGCAAAGTGAAAAACAGTGATCACTTTGGCGTAAAAAAGGTAATTTTTGGAGAGAGCGGAATTGATAGCGCTGTATTTGACAAGGATGGAATATATGGATGTACGAATGGAGCATTTGGTATTAAGGTAGACACTGATGAGGAGGGAGAAGCTTTGGTCGCACTCAAGGATAACAAAGTGTTCAAGGCAATGTTGAAGGAGTCCTTGTGCTGGTCTTCGTTTAGAGTGGACTGGAACATGTTTAAGCATTTCAAAAAAGGGTTCTGGGTATGCTTTTAGAAATGCTTTTAGAAAAAGCATGGCAAAATGGCGAGGTCACCTTCGGTGACCGCGCGACTTCGTCAATGTTATTGTATAATTGTATAACTGTATAACTGTTTTTTTCAAGAAAAAAGAATTCAAAAAGTACTCTCACACAAGTTACAATAAGTGACACGCTTACACGTCTCCGGACCAATGTCAAAATCATCCTCAGTATAGTCATGCTTGCACTCCGCCTTGAGAACTTGCACCATCTTTTGGCGAGCATCAACAATAGCCTTGGTTAAACTAGATGACATTGAAGACATTGAATTTTCTTTTTCATTGATACTCTTGATATAAACTTCCATTATTTCCAAAGTCTTCTTTACAGAAATAAGGGTTTGGATAGAATCTGTTGACATGTAAATATTTTGCGACATCTGTATTATGTTATTACTAGTTATATGGTAATGTGTTTAAATAATTTATATAGTATATATAGTATATATAGTATATAACTGTAATATGGGAAATGTATTTGGAACAGACCGTAAGGCAGCGGATCAAGGAACAGAAAGTAATAGCCGATCTTTTGGCCACGTTATTGACTATATAGCGAGTCACTATATTCTTACAATGGATTTCCAAAGCCTTACCAAATTATATGAAAAACAATATTGCGACAACTTGGTCGTTTTGACAAAAGACATTATTCAACGAAATTTCAATGACCTAGAAATAACTTATTTAGCACAGCGAACACAGAAGGGTGTCGTCATTGATAAAGAAACCTCTGACAATGTGATTTTTTTCAACAAGCAAGACTTGGACAAGTTAGATGTTACCACGGCTCTCAAAAAAAAGCGTGTTTGTATTGGAATCGCCAAGTTCTACGTTAAAATTGCACACTTGTTCTCCGCGATTGTAACAACAATTAACCCTGTATATTCTTACAAGGATGAACAAGGAAACTTGGTAAAGCAACCGCTTTCCCAGAAAGACTCTATTCCGGCGACTGCAGAGAGAAAGTTGCACAAGTTGAGTTTGTGCAGCAGGCGTATTGATATTTTGAAAGGATCACAAGACTGGAAACGCATTCCGGAAAGCGGAGACATTACCTTGAATCCCGCAGTTTGTTCAATCAACAATCAAACCAAAACTCTACAAGATGAACCGGGAATTCCAGAGCTTATTCACTTGTACTGTGATAAGCCGGCAAGCGATGATAATTTTCAAAAAGCATGCGATTTTAGAAGTATGAGTGGGTCCGCGCAAAGACAATACAAGGCAGATTTGCACCGTTTTTACAGAGCATTTACCGGGAAAGATAATGTTCCTACAGATCTCTCTACATTTAGCCAAATCAATTTACGTGACTATAATAGCAGTAAAAGTTGTCAAGGAGTTTCTGGTTCCAAGACAAGTTTTGCACGGGGCAATTTGAAAGATGAACTTTTTGGTCAATATGCGGAAAATTTGCGCGCCATGATACATAATGCGAATGAAAACCAGGCAAAGTTGCTAGATATCATCAATCAACTTTTTACTTATGATGTGGTGGATGAAAAGAAACTCATACGTGTTCATCCCAATTTGTCAGAGGCCAGTTTACAAGAGCTTACGGAAAGGACGAGAGAAATTATTATTAATATGTACTTGACATGTGAGGAGGATTTTGAACGAGGTGTGAAATTATATGAGGCGATTGTGGAAAGCCAAATATTGTTAACGACGCAGTCGCAGATTAAACAGCTAGATAAGCTGGCGCAGAGGACAATTGTAAAAGGAACGGTACAAGGAACGGTACAAGGTAGGGAAGGAATGGATCAAAACACGAGAGAACCAGAACCGCAATTGCCAAATCAATCTGAACCTAGTGCTTCTGCTACATTAGCGTAAAACTAGACTCATAAAAATATTATTACTCAAAATAATATTTTTATACCCTTTCAAAGGGATACAAAACCTTTATAATAACGTTGTGAAATGCTTTTTACCATTCTTTGCAAAAGCAAATTTTTAAACCTGGGTTTGGCTCTGGCTCTGGCCCTGTGCCTGGGACATTCCCTGGCTAGCAGCCTGCTTCTGGGCAGCGGCAGCCTTGTTGACGGCCGCCTTGACGACCTTGGCGATTTTAGCAACGTGTTTGTTGGTAACCTTAGATAAGTGCTTTTTGCTGACCGCGCGAACGCGACGGCTTCCTCTGCGAGACTTGCGATGACGACGACTTGCCATTTATATATATACATCACAAAAAAAATAAAATCAATGGTTAAATTCAGATTTTATTTTCCTAAATAAATTAAAGTTACCAAATTGTGTCTAAATTTGGCCAATACATTTTATCCCCCTTTTTAACATTGTATAATTTTACAAAAAATAGAAGCCGCGCTAAACAACAATTGACTCTATATACTTCCAAAGGATGAGGATTTATTTTCAACTGACTTGCTAAAGCTTTTTTCTCTACGCGTTGACGGCCTTGGATAGCGATATGTGCAAAAAATTTATGAAAAGATGCAGCACGCATAGGAACCAATTCTTGTACATGATCATTGAAATCTCTTAAATATTCCGTACAAAGTGCCAAACCAGATATGTCTGCCATATCTTCTCCAGTTCCTACTTCTGCGTCAAAAGTAATTCCGTCACGATTTGCAAAAGTTTCATATTGCTTAATAACATCCTTCACCTTCTTGTTAAATATTTTACGATCCCCAGGTGTCCACCAATTCTTCATATCACCCTTGTAATCAAAACGACTTCCAGTATTATCTAAAGAGTGAGAGAGTTCATGTCCTAAAGCATATCCAACATGCGCCAGGTTGTATTCCAATCCTCTTTCTCCTAAATCAACAAAGGGTTTTTGCAAATAGGCGAGCGGAATATAGATGACATTTTCTGTGGCAATATAAAAACAATTCACAATATACGCTTGTTTTTCATTCATCTTGAAGAGATTCCAGTCAAACTGGGGATAAGAAAATACCTTCTCTCCGTCCATCTTTATGAACTCATTATGACGCGCATCTGTAATCATCATAATATTTTTCCACGCATCTGTGTCGTCATAATCAAGAAGTAAATCATATTGCAATTCTTCCGGGTGTGCAACCAAGAGTTTCATATATTTGAATTTTTGCAGAGCAGCGGTCTTTGTTGAAGGGGAGAGCCAGTTATTTCTTTTAACTTTTCTTATAAAAATTTTCTTGAGATCATAAGCTAAACTATTCACATAATCAATCACCGTTTGATTCTTGTATCGTTCAACGTACATGACCGTGAGTTGTGTGTTGAAGCAAACAGAGAGACCAAAAATGGGATAAATCTCTTGTGGAAACATGACTTCTTGGCCTTGGATAAATTTCTCAAAAAAATCGTAATATATGACACGCCAACTCTTGTGGAAACGAATAATTTGCTTCAAGTAAATGTATATCCAGTAGGTGCGCCACTTTGCAGATTTCCAGTTTTTCATGAGTTCTGTTGTACAAGCCTTCACATAGTTCAAACTAGCAGTAATAAAAAAAGGAGGTGTTTTCTTGAATCCAAGCTGTTTTGTTATTTCTGCCCAGTCAAACCCCAGTTTGGTTTTGGCTTCTCCGGCCTTCACAATATTATAAAAATCCGGATCTTGTACTAACTTGTCATATGAGTAAAACTCAACAATTTCCCTTTCCGCCGCAAATACATCGTTGGCATTGAGTCCATGTCCGGCGCCTAAACAAGCATTGAACATTCTATCTATGAATTTCAAAAATTCTCGTTTCACTTCATCTTTATATTCCAGATCCTTTTTAGGTTGATCCATATCATGATTTAAATATAATCCAAAATCATATAAGGAAAGCGTGGGTGAACTAACTGTATAGCGAAAGGTTGTGGAATTTTTCAAGTCTCCTCCAATTCTCCAAACAAGAGGACTGGCCCAAGAAACGACTTCGTTTTTATTGATTGTGGCTAAAAGTTTCCATAAATTGTCTTCTTGAATCAATCCATCAATCATGGTAACTACATTTGTAGCGTGTTTTTGTGCGCTAGGTTCATCCAACTTCAACATGGATTGATAAACGTTATCCATTATTTTACTCAACTTGCCATCATTTTCTGAAATGTATATTTTTGTTAAATCAATGACTTGCCTATATACCTTGTCTTGAACGATGCGAAAATCATCCAGTTCAACAAAATATTCTTTTTTATATTCTTTGCTTGCATTTGTTAACCAATGATAATTTATGTATTCGTAAAAGTTGCTTTTGGGATTGTACTTTGTTGGAGCAAAATGGGAATGTATGAGAGAGGAAAGATCTTTGATTGTTTTTTTATAAGAAGCTAGTGTTCCAGAAGTGAAATTGGGTGATTTTTCATATTCTTCTTCAAAACTAGTGAAACCAATTTGCTCACCAATTAATTCTTCGCGTGCTTTTTGGAGTTCCTCGCGTTTTTTGAGAGACATATTTTTACTAGATCGCTTAATTAACTTTACGGATTTATTCTTTTTCATTTTTTCCTTTTGATTTCTATATGTCTATACTATATTGAGATTTTTTGAATACGGGGATGTAATTCCGGAACACCCCGAACGCGTAGCGACTCCGGCTTCGCCCTGGGTTACATATTGAATGAGATTTCATGACTTAACCATAATTATTCTCAACTTATTATGGTTAGAGATAAATTTATATAATATTCTAAATGAGATTGGTTTAAGTTATAGTATTTAATCTCATTTAGCATTGAACTTAAAGCGAAGCTGGGGGGCGTCCGGGGGGCGCTAGCCCCCGGAATTATAGGTTCAAGTTCAAAAGTTCTTCGTCGTAAAGTAACCCGCCAGATGGCTTGTAAGAATTGATGGGAGTATATTTATTATTATTACTTTTGTCCTTGGATTTGGATGTTGACGTCGTAGATTGATTTTGGTTTGGTGTCAATGTAGAAGACGAAGAAAAATCAAGCTTCAACTTGTCTTGGTCTTCGTTTTCTTGAATTCTTTTGCCAAATTCATCAACAACAATACCGGTTTTCTTTTTCAATTCCGTTCGCACATAAGATGGCACCCATTGTTGCCAACATATAAATAATGTATTAGGGTGAATATATCTAACAGCAAAGCCATTTGTCAATAACTTATCTACCAAATAAGCAATACATGCTCCTTGATCAAATTTGGGTACGCCTATAATTATTTCCGGAACAACAAACCAACAAAACTGTTCATCCATTTTTTGACGAGAAGTCGTCTTAATCTTCACATGAATACGATTTAATATCTTGTTGTAAAGTTCCAGTTTACCCAAATCATACTGTCTCTTTTTTTCATATAGATCATCAATGCTTAATTTCTCGGAAAAATCTTCAATATTTTCAAGTGTAAATATGTTTGCCATTTTGGAATATAATTTTTCTTCTTGTTTAAATGGCAGAAAAAAATATAAAGACTTTGCGCTGTATTTTATTTATGACAGAATCTAAACCCAGTCCCACTATCAAACATTTGGTGATATCTGGTGGAGGACATACTTTTTTTTGTGCTTGTGGAGCGATTGAAGAGTTGATTAGAAAAGAAAAACTGGTATATTCAAACATAAAAACGATTTATGCTACTTCTGCAGGAGGGATTGCGTCAGGAATATTTTGCTTGAACTTTGAGTGGGATGTTATTAGAGACTACATCATAAAACGACCATGGCATGAAGCGATTTCTATTAGTACGAGCGACATATTTGGCGCATATTCCAAAAAAGGAATTTTTGATAGAAAGTATTTGGAAATTGTATTCAAGCCGCTTTTTAATGCAAAAGACATTTCTATGAATATTACGATGCAAGAGTTTTATGATTACTCAAAAATAGAACTACACTTATTTTCCTTGGAGTTACACGACTTTCAAATCGTTGATATATCCTATAAAACACATCCTAATCTAGAATTGTTAACGGCAATATATATGAGTTGTTCTTTGCCCATTTTGTTTGCTCCTTGCATAATAGAAGGAAAATGTTACATGGATGGTGGAATCATAACGAATTATCCTTTGCAGTATTGTATTAATAACGAACATCCCCTTGATGAAATTCTTGGATTCAAAAATGAATATGATTGTGGTGATCGTGATGATGATAGCAAGACAAATGTAGTGGGTGAAACTTCTAATATACTAGATTATATAAGGTGTTTCTTATATAAACTAATTTGTACAATAAGTACAGAACACAAGCAAACTAAAATACCCAATGAAGTTGTCTATAAAATACCTAACATTTCTTTTTTATATTTGAAAAAGCTTACGGATTCACAAGAAAGTCGCGCGGAATTATGGGAAAGAGGGGTAAATGCATGCTTTTTCTAAAAGCAGCATCTAAAAGCATCTAAAAGCATAAATTTCTAAAGCACAGTGGTCAAAAACTGCTTCAAAGAGGCTTGCGTTGGTTTGGAGTCAAACTCAATGACTTGTCCATCCTTGAGCAATTTGATAGTAGGATACCCTTCAATCTTGTATTTTGAAATCATTTGTTGAATGTCCGCCGTTTCATCCGTACAATTTACTTCGCTAAACTGGATGGGTGTTCCGTTGATTGTTTGGCCGCTATATTCTTGTTTCACCTTGTCCCACTCCGGTTTGGCTGTCTTGCAATGAGGACACCAGTCAACATAAAATAAAATCAACTCTGCTTTACCAGATGATGTATCGTTATAATTGGGCTGGCTGTTTGCATTGTACTTTGTGCTTAATTTAGGAGCAATGTAAGTATAGTAATAGTAAATAGAGAGACCAAGGATAACTAGGAAAAATACGATAATAAGAATCGCGTTCAAATTGATTCTTGATTTGATTGTTGATAATAAAGTTTGTGGATCAGAAAAAGATGACATCATAGATCTTCCACCCAACATAGTTTCGTTGTATATAATAGATTAATATTTTTCACTCAACACTACAACGAATGAACCATTTAATTTTCTTTTGTTAGATTAGATAACACAACATATTATATGAGACAATCAAAAACAATGAAACACAAAATCAATGTAATTCAATTAGACAAAACAAAAACAAAGACAATGAAAAAGAATAAAACATTTTATGAAAGCGACTACTTAAGTGGAGACGGAATGCTTACAAGTGTTTGGGGTCCAAGTATGTGGCACTACTTGCACACAATGAGTTTCAATTATCCCATATCCCCAACATCACAAGATAAAAAACATTATCGCGACTTTGTGCTAAATTTACAACACGTTCTTCCTTGTAAATACTGCCGCATGAACTTGAAAACGAATTTTAAAAAGTTCCCACTTACTCGTGCATGCATGAAAAACCGCGAGTCTTTTTCAAGATATATCTATGAACTACACGAACTAATTAATAAACTCTTGAACAAGACATCCAATTTATCCTACGATGATGTGAGAGAAAGATACGAACATTTTAGGGCGCGTTGTACGGAGGAAAAGCCAACTTTGTTGAAATTCGTCAAGAATGCAAACAACAAAAAAACTAAAAAAAATAGAGAAAAAGGATGCACAGAACCCTTGTATGGTAAGAAATCAAAGTGTATTATTAAGATTGTACCACAAGAGACAAAAATGGAAACTTTTCAAATGGATAAAAAATGCGAGAAGGTTCGTATGCGGGGAGACCCCGCACACCCCCTTCCGGTCGCGTAGTGACCCCAGCTTCGCTTTGAGTTCAATTCCGGGGAGACCCCGGACGCCCCCAGCTTCGCTGCGGGTTAGATATTGAATGAGATTTCCTGTCTTAACCATAATTATTCTCAATTTATTATGGTTAGAGATAAATTTATATAATATTCTAAATGAGATTAATTTGAGTTATGTTATTTAATCTCATTTAGCATTGAACTCAAAGCGAAGCTGGGGGATTACGGGGTCTCCCCGTATTACATCCCATATGTACTATAACCAGAGTCCATTACGGGAGTAGGAAGCACAGCATTATTCGCTCCCTTTGTATAATTAGGCACTTTCTGGCAAGTAAACGATGGCTCTGGACAGCGCGCGCAAGCGGGGCAAGCCGGACAGCTAGAAGTATCTGTATTAGACGAGGCAGAAGAGGAAGTCGCTTTGGACGCTGCAACTACTGGTGCCGGACAACTTGGGCAAACCGGCGGAACAACCGAAGATTTCAATATATATAAATCTTCATCACCAGGAGGAATCATAGAACTTGGAATACCACCAGGCAACCAGTTGTTATATTGACCGTTGGAGTTCATACTGGTTACATTGACAGGACCGGTTGGCGCGGGATAAGAAATACTTTGTCCGTTTGGGTTCATCATATAAGTGGGAGGGTAACTTCCTCCATATATGGGAGGGGTATTGTATCCGCTAGAATAATTGGGCGAGTTGTAACTTTGTTGGGGAGCGTTTACAGTATTTGTTGCATAATTTGTATTCGCAGAATTGGGTGGATTTGCAGTAGCTGTTCCCCTAATTTGACCATTTGTATCTAATAAATTCAATATGGGGTTTCCATAACTATCCGCAGCTATTTGAATGCTAGTTCCGCTTGCAAGTGAATCATTTGTAGTATAAATTGGATTTCCGGTTGAATCTACACTAGTCTGACTAAATACAAATGTTTTCCCACCCATGGTTACTGACATGGATATAGTATTGTTTGCTTGTATCACAGTTATAATTAACCCACCTGGACCGTAAAATTGTGTTGGCAAAGAAGTGCCGGTATAATGATTGTAATTTTGACTACTGTTTATATTGGACAATACACTTGCTAAAATAGGAATAACGCCGGGATTTGTGGGAGTAGAAATAGTGGACGAAGAACCAACCGGACCAGTAATAGGCGTTCCAAACGTTTGCGTTCCTTGTATGGATTGAGAAGAAGATGAAGAAGAAGAAGAAGAAGATGTATTAGAGTTGCTTTGTCCAGGTTGTATAATTGTGGGTGCATTGATAGCTGTTAAAGCTCCAATATATCCATGAGCATTTGGATTATTTGTATAAGTGTACATAGAGGGTAAACTGGAATCACTTGGATTGCTAATTTCTACATAGTCGTTACCAGGGCTTACGTGAATGATGGACAAGTTTCCATTTGAACTTGCAAACATTTCCATATTTGCACTTCCAGGTTTAACAACGTCTTCAATTTGCTTTACGATTGTATTATCTGTTATATTTTTTGATGCATTATAAGCACTTACTTGGCCATAAGTATCTACTTTTACAACAGTATATGTACCGTCTCCATTATTTGAATAATAGACAGTAGCTCCTTGATTATTTTGGTTGGCTCCTGCAAAAGTATTGTTAGGTTCTGGAGTGAAATAGGGTATCGTATTTGTGTTTCCAGGATTAACTCCCCACATTCCTTCTTTGTAACCGCCTAAAAAGGAGCATAGTATCAATCCTAATAATAATATTAAAAAATAAAAGCCTGCAGTCGTATTCATTTTGTATAATTTATATATGTGGTGAAAAAATTAAAATTTAGCAAATAAATTCCTGTCCCATAAAAATTATTGAAGTGAAATAAGCCAAAACCCTTTACAATAATACTAATACAATAATAGAATACAAGACAATGCCAAAAAGCCAAAAACCAGCTCCTCTATTGCAAAAATATTTCACAGAAGACCCGGCCATATACGAAATTGGTGTAGACGAAGCGGGTCGCGGTCCCCTTTTTGGTCGCGTTTATTCTGCAGCGGTTATTTTACCTAAAGACGAGACTGGCGAATCGTTTGATCATACTCTCATGAAAGACAGCAAAAAATTCCACTCTGCAAAAAAAATAAAAGAGGCATCTGACTACATAAAAACCCATGCCACCACATGGTCAATCGCTTATGAAGACGAAACAGTGATTGATGAAATAAACATCCTACAAGCAACACAAAGCGCGATGCATAAAGCGATCAAATCTTGTATCAATCAAATCGCTGAAAAAAAGGCACCAGCAGTGCAACTCTTGATAGATGGAAACTATTTCAATCCCATCATAGAATATAACAAAACGACGCAGAAAATAGAAACGGTCCCTCACGTTTGCATTGAAAAAGGCGACGGAAAATACAGCTGTATTGCGGCGGCCTCTATTTTGGCCAAAGTGGCGCGCGATGAATATATTGCCGATTTATGCACGGAGCATTCCTATCTCGTGGAATATTACGGAATTGACAGCAACAAGGGATATGGAGCCAAAAAACACATGGACGGAATTAAAGAGCATGGCATCACGGAATGGCACAGGAAATCCTATGCACCGTGCAAAGCTGGTGTAAATTTGTAAAAAATATAATAATATTATTTATTATATTACTCAAAAATAATAAATAATACATGTATTCGTCCATAAAACTCACGACAGAAGACATAGAAATTCTAAAAGATCTAGTTGAACAATTTACAGTATATCCTTCAACAAGCCCAGACCTCTTTTGTAAACAAGCAAGGGATTTTTCTCTCTTTGTTCCAAAAAAAATTAAACAAGCGTTGACTGCTTTTGCAAAGAATGGTACACCATCCGGATTTTTTTTGATAGAAGGACTGCCTATTGTAATGGATTACAACTTGTTTCCAGAGACTCCACCTAATAATACATACACTATAGGCGAGACAACACTCATTGCTAGAATACAAGCGATTTTAATTCATACAATAGCAGAGATGATAACCTATGAAGCAGAGGGATGTGGACAGCTGTTTCAAGACGTTGTTCCCACCTCATCCATGGCAATAGAACAAACAAGTTTGAGTAGTAACGTGGAGCTTGAAATCCACACAGAACAAGCTTTTTCAAAAGTGAAACCGGATATTATTAGTTTAGCGTGTATTCGTGGCGATTTAAACGCATTTACATACATTCTTCCAGTTCAAATACTACTGAATCAATTGACAAACGATGAAAAAAATCTTTTAAGAGAGCCATTGTGGAAAATTGGCGTGGATCTTTCGTTCAAAATGTTTGGTGAAGATTTTATGGAGGGGAATGTACGAGGCCCACTTGCAATTCTTTCTGGAACAGAAGAAAATCCTGTATTGGTATTTGATCAAGATTTGATGTACGGTATCACAGAAGAGGCGCGAGAAATGATTAAAAAAATTGTGGAGATTTATCATGCGTATAAGATTTCGCATTGTTTAAGACCAGGGCAAATGATTATAATAGACAATCGTTGTGCTGTTCATGGTAGATCCGCTTTTTATCCAATTTATGATGGTTATGATCGTTTTTTAGTAAGATGTTTTGCCGTTTTTGATTACGAGAGAACGAGTTATGCACGGAAAAATACAGATAATAGTAGGATGGTTTGTGCTTACTACAGCTAGATATCTATGCTTAATGCTTTTAAAAAAAGCATGGCAAAATGGCAGGCACCCCTACGGTATAGGGGAACCTATGGTTCCATAATCCAGCGTTTTACAACGTTATTATAGAGAATAGAAAAAAATTCATTCTCTTGGTACAAGAGTGACGAAGTTGCTGGTGCCTCTGCGAGGCACCTGCCATTTTGCCATGCTTTTTGTAAAAGCATTAAGTAATAAAATTGATATAAAAAACAATATAAAAACTTTATCAAATTAATAATTTAACACAGTTAAGCGCAGCAACATGAGAGCAATTATCGTAGATACCGAGACGACGGGCCTTTTTCCAAGGGGCATAAAAAATGTAAGCATGGCCAATCTGGATGTTTTTCCATTTATTGTACAGTTTAGCTATTTGATCTGCAATAACAATGAGATTGACAAAATTGTAAATCACGTCATTCGCTTACCAGGTCATGTCATTATGGACGGTGATAATATGAAAATACACAAAATTACCAATGAAGAGTCTAAAAAAAATGGTGTAGATTTGAAAAATGTCTTGCTTGAATTTGTGGAAGATTTGAAAGGAGTCAATTATGTAGTTGGACATAATGTTGAATTTGACTGGCTCACGATAAAGGCGGAGCTGCATCGCTTAACACGCACTTATTTAAACACCAATGAGCATTTGACATATTGGGGTTATATTGATCAAATGACCCTAGTTACTTCTAAACTTTATTGTACGATGAAGGAGTCTACCAAGTTGTGCAATATTACGGAGAAACGAGCAGACGGATCAACATATGTAAAGTGGCCAAGCCTTGACCAACTGCACCATCATTTGTTTGGCGTAACTCCGCTCAACTTACACAATTCACTAAATGATGTCATTGTTACTTTTCGTTGTTTCTACAAGTTGCGGGTAAAGGCGGATATTTGTGACGAAAATCCTGAAATGGTGATACTTATGAAAAAGGTGTTGCCTACAGCGTCATCTTTAATTCAAACCAATGTTTCTTCTTCTTCTTCTACATAAAATTAAAAATCTTCCCTAAATTAAATTTCTCTTCAAATGTTGGTTGTATTTGAAGAGAAGGAGAGTGAAAGTGAGACATATCATTTATGGATGACATGTTCATATTTATTTACAATTTACTATTTACATAATTTTTTAACGTCTGCGGCGGGTTCTGCGGCCGCGACCAGATCTTTTTGTGCGGCGGTTAGTGCGACGGTGACGACGAGTAGCCATTTCTTATATACATTGTGTCAAGAAATAAATAAATCTAAGAATTGATCAAATAATATCCATGATAACCAAATGAGGCAAACGCCAACATAAGAATAATTTCAAATACTTTCCTAGATGTTTCTTCTTTATTCAAGCCTATATATACCAAGAGGGGTCCTACGATGAATATGTGAATATAGTTGACCCACCCATCCTTTTTGAATAAAGATTTGTAAATATGGTATATAATAATGAAAACTCCTATTGAAAGAATAATAGGATACATGAATGTTGGCATTTTTGTTTGAATAATACCAATATAACCTAGAAATGTGGAGAAAACCAAAATATGTGCTAAATGAATTAAAATATCTCTCGTCATACTATAAACAATTACAAATTTTCATATTCTTGCTTAGCAGGGAACCTACGGTTCCCCAGTCCGCGGAGCGGACAGTGTATGGAGCCCTGCGACCCCTCCTTATCCAGTTTTGATTTTTATACACCGATGAAGATTTACACCTTTGCACATTTTCAATGTGCAATGGTGTAAATCCAGTGACCTACCGTTTTAAGCTAAACGAAGTTGGGGGATTTAAGGGGTGCAGCTCCTTACGCGCTACACATGTCACAAATATCATCTTCTACCTTTTTCTTTTCCGGTTCTAAAGTAAACTGTTGCGCTTGGTGTTTCGCCTTTCTCCGCAAGTAATAAATACCGGACTTCAACCCTTTTTTCCAAGAATAAAAGTGCATACTCGTCAGTGTGTTGTACGTAGGATCCTCTAGCCAGAGATTGAGCGATTGGCTTTGGCAAATAAAGGCCCCGCGATCCGCGGACATGTCAATCAAATGCTTCATTGGAATTTCCCACACAATCTTGTACTTGTTTCGCAGATGTTCTGACAACATAGTGAGCTGTTGAACGGAACCACGATTTGCAATGATATTATTTTTTATATCTTCATTCCATATTCCTAAATCAATGAGATCCCTCATTAGATATTTGTTCGCCACCACAAATTCACCGGCAAGCGTTCTTCTGCTATACATGTTACTAGTTAAGGGTTCAAAACATTCATTGAATCCAAGAATTTGTGACGTGCTTGCTGTGGGCATTGGAGCAACTAAGAGTGAATTTCGTAAGCCGTGGGTTTGAATGCATGCCTTCAGACTTGTCCAGTCGTATCTTTCATTCGTTGGATCAATTCCCCAAAGATCAAATTGCAGGTTTCCTTTTGATGCGGGCGATCCTTCAAATGAACTATATGCGCCTGCATAATTATCCTCTTTAATATTTATAATTTCATGCAACACTGGATTGCAATTTTCCATTTCTTTTGATAGAAGCTCTATAGTATGATGCTTATAACAATCACTCAAAAAAAGATGCGGTTTAATACTTGCACACTCATCATAAAAGTCGTCGTTCCAATCCAAGGCATCTCTTATTTTATTCATATCATTCAAACGAGATCTCGCAATATCATTGCTCTTTTCAAGAGCCGCGTGATATATGGTCTCAAAAATCATTTTGTTTACCTTGACGGCTTCGTCGCTGTGATAAGGAATATCCATCAACATGAAAGCATCTGCGAGACCTTGGACGCCAATACCAATAGGCCTGTGAAGCAAATTGCTTCGCCTTGTTTTCTCCGTTGGGTAAAAATTTATGTCAATAACGCGATTCAAGTTATTCGTAACGGTTTTGGTAACGGTGTGCAGCATATCGTAGTCAAATTCCTTGGTTTCCGGATTTACAAAAGTTGGCAAGCCAATGGAAGCCAGGTTACAGACTGCCGTCTCATTTTTATCAGAGTACTCTATAATTTCAATACAAAGATTTGAGCTCTTGATAGTTCCCAAATTTTGTTGGTTGCTCTTTTTATTTGCCGCGTCCTTATACAACAAATAAGGCGTACCCGTTTCCATCTGCGCATCTAGAACCTTGAACCAGAGATCACGCGCTTGAACCGTTTTACGAACTTTTCCAGATTTCTCATAATTTGTGTAGAGCGTGGTAAACGCATCACCATATACATCCGCAAGACCTGGACACTCATTTGGGCAAAATAATGACCACGGACCATTCTCCTTGATTCTCTCCATGAAAAGATCCGGTATCCAAAGCGCATAAAAAAGATCACGTGCACGCATCTCTTCGTCTCCATGATTCTTTTTCAACTCTAAAAAGTCCTCCACATCTGCGTGCCACGGCTCCAAATAAATTGCAAAAGAACCGTTACGTTTACCGCCTTGATTAATAAAACGTGCAGTGTCGTTGAAAACCTTCAACATAGGAACAATTCCACTTGATTTTCCATTTGTTCCGCGAATCAAAGAATTATTCGCACGAATATTGTGAATATGCAAGCCAATTCCACCGGCCCACTTGGATATATTGGCGCAGTCTTTCAATGTATTGAAAATACCCTCCAAACTATCGTCTTCCATTGCTATCAAGTAACACGAGGAAAGTTGGGGATGCGGTGTACCTGCATTGAAGAGGGTAGGAGTTGCGTGAGTGAAATATTTTTGCGACATCAAGTCATATGTTTCTTTGACAGAAATCAAATCTCTGCCATGAATTCCAACCGCAACACGCATCCACATGTACTGAATTCGCTCTACAATCACGTCATTGACCTTGAATAAGTAGGAACGCTCCAATGTCTTGAACCCAAAATAGTCAATCAAATAGTCGCGATCATGGACTATCCAAGATTCTAATAGTGGCGCATTATCAATAATGCTTGACCATGTGTCATGGCATATTAAGGGAACAGGATCGTCGTTGGCGTCGCGAAATTCGTATAATTGACGCATGACATCTACAAAAGACGGATTGGTATTTTTTTGATGATTGGAAACGATAATGCGACCAGCCAATACTCCATAATCCGGATGATGCGTTGACATGACCGCGCATTGTTCCGCCGTAAGCTCGTCTATTTTGGTTGTTGGGATCTTGTCGTATAACTGGTCAATTACCTTCATTGCGAGTGATGTATAATTGATTTGAATATTGGCTTCTTTTCCCAACTTTTTCATTCTTTGCAAAATCTTGTCAAAAGACGTAACTTCCAAATCTCCGTTTCTTTTGGTAACTCTCATATCCATTTCATTTGAACCAAGTGTGGTGGATGTCAACTCTTCTGTGGCCATTAATATGTATAATAAAATATATTTATATCACTATATAACAAGATATTGTACAAGACATATGAATTTTAAATTAAATCCTTCTATGCTGCTTATTATTATTTTGTTTTTTGCAGTTGCGTCTTCTATATCATTTGGTGCGGGCGTGGGCATGGAAGGTTTTACTGGTGGTTCTTGGACAGGATCTAGTACATTTCCTTCCGTTTTAGGAAAATATCCGGGCTCTGAGAATGGCGGCATTTTAGATGGTGGAATTTATGAGGCAACCAATAGAACTGTTATTGGACAAAATCAAGAACAGAATTTGTGGAAGTATTATCCTATATATGAAGTGGGTTCTTATGAACAGAAAACGAATAACGTGAGATATGTGAAAAATCCGGATGATGGTAAATGTAGTCCTGCGGAATTTTGTGGAGCATTTTACAAAGATGCTACGCTTTTGCCTCCGAATCAAGATATTCCATTAGAACCCACGCCCCCTAGAGAAGGAAATATGGATGCTCGTGTCAATTACTACTGGACACCGGACAACTTGCAATACTTTACTACGAATCCAGAGATGCCAATGGTTCCGTAATCTAAAATATCTTATTTGTTAGATTATGGAATACACTCCAAGAGCCATAAAATTATTAAAAAAACACGGAAACGAAACAATAAAGAAAATATTTCTTATCAAAACGTTCAATAATATTCTTCTTAAAGGTTTCTCTCGTGTCCTTTTTTGTAAAAAATACAAACACGTAAATGCATTTCATATTGAATTCAAAATCATAACAGAAAACGACATTACCTTGTTTCTTGAAAAAAGCTTTCAAATAAAAATAAATTATAAGAAAAAAGTTGCGATTGGTAAAGAAATACCTTTAGAAATTTTAAATTCAAAATCAACTAGATCGCTTACGTTAAATACGCTTTTACAAAATACAAAAAAATATATGGGAAAACGATTTGGCAGTTATCGTGTCATGAATAACTGTCAAAATTTTGTGGATGCCTTGATGAAATCCAATAATATCATAAACACGGAGAGAGAAGAAGTAAAACAAGAGTTGGAACACTACTTATCTGGTTCTTTTGGTGCAGTTCGCTTTATTGACTTTTTAATATGGTTATTTACTTGCGGTTTACGGTTTTACTTTACGGTACTTTATGGGTGGATGCCTTTTGTATATATTCCTTACTGCTTGTTTTGGGACGCGCGTCTTCTTCTTTCTTGTTGAAGATTTTTTTGATTTATTGCGTTTTGTCATTCTGTATCTTGTTCTTGCTCCACCTTTGGGTGGTGGTTGCGGTGCTTTTAATGGTACGGGGTTTCCATGTATATCTTTCTGTCCCTCTACGTGTCCTGGTGCTTGTAGTGGTCCTGGTGCCGCGGATCCACGACTATTATATTCATCAATTTTACTAAATTCAAAATTGATTGGATTTACTTCTTCATCTGTAATCGTATATGTTTTAGTTTTAATACCACCCCATGAACCATTCGCTGTGATTGGCTTCCCATAACTATCTTCGCTTAATTTTACCGCACGAAGTCTGAATGAAGTTGGATTTTCTGGAGGAGCCTCAAACTTTCCACCCTCACTCACTGTTGCTAAATACCAACGTATTGCTTTATTATCATGTGGTTTATCTGTTTTTTCCGCAGCTGTGTTTATGTAAATAATGGCTTTGCTTTTTTCATCTGGTCCCAATTTTGTATATCCATTATCTAATGGATCATTATCTAACTTTTTTTTCTTTGAAAATAAAGGCATAATTTGTTTTCTCTCTTATAATTAGCGGATAGAATAATATACGGGGATACCCCGTAAGCCCCCAGCTTTGCTTTAGGTTACATACATATTGAATGGGATTTGATTTGTAACCAAAATTTGTTCTCAACATTTATGAGTTAATAGATAAAATCTATAATACTTGAATGAGATTAACTTGAGTTATATCATTTAATCTCATTTAGTTGCGAATATATATATATCCCGGAGCGAAGCTGGGGGCTTACGGGGTATCCCCGTACCCGTACCCGTACAACTTTGCAACATGATCTTGTTTCGTCATTAAACCGGCTTGTCCAGTTTCCTTATTTATCTTCAACAAACATCCACTATTTTGAAGAGGACTTCCCGTAACGTTTTTTTTACTTTTATTAGAAAAAGAAGATGTGCGGCGATTGGGCGCACGATGTTCATATCCGGTCACTCTCTCTCTTTCTACGATTCGCCAAACGTATTCAAGTTCTGCGATATTATCCTCAAACCATCTCCGATTTCTCTCTACCAAAACACAACTCACAATATCTGCCCTCCAGTAACAGTTCTTGATCCACAGCTTGTCCTTATTTTCTTCCATTTTCTCCTCTTCCCACTTTCCAAAAAGTTCCTTGTTTGTAGCAATGTCAAGTGGACAGTATTCGTATTTGTGCGGATTTGTAAAATACATGATGATACCTATTCTGTTTTCTTGCTTAACATCATTATCATTATTGACATTATCATTATTGACATTATCATTATTGCAAGTATGTGCCCAGTATTCTTCTCCGCTTTCATATTCTGTGAATTTCGTCTCTAAAAAATCGCATTCGTCCAAGCCACACACTTCCATTTGAAGTTGCATTTGAATCCAGTATTCTGTCTTGGGTATACCGTCAATTTCACGGTTTACAATATTCTTTATTTCCAACATTCTTCCAAATCGCTCATTCGTTGGATCTATGTTGATTCCGTCTGGTGACGCGCCCAAAAACTTGTACTTGGCATGTGGAATGCAACCAAATTCGCCAACTTTCGTATTGTACATGTCTTCGTATATCATAACAGATACCGGCTCGTATTTTTGCCCCCAGTGCATGGGAGTATTCACGTTGACTTGTACAAAGGATGGGACAAAAGATGGGGCAAAGGATGATACATTGGGCGTAAATAATATGGTTTTACTATTACAGTTATTAGAATCAGACATATCTAAAGTAATGTGTTTATCTAGTGAAGGCGATTCCGTTATCATGAGTGGTTGACATTTTTCCCAAATAAGCTGGTTTTTTGTTGCCTCGCTTTCAAATGCTTTATACGCGGCGCTCGCCGTGATCAATGTGTGGCGAAATTCATACCACTCTTTCGTACGCTGTTCCGGCTGTGGAATACTTTGCAGATATTCTATGTGTTTTTGCAATTTTTTTATTTTTTGTGGAGTAAGTTGATTGACAATAATGCTTTCCTCTTGTGATCGCTCCGGCATAATACTCTCGTAAAAAAGGTGTGACGTTTCTTCAATCGCTTCATCCATCTCAAATCTCTCATTTTCCCAAAGACCGTGACTAAACTGCACATTGACCAAGTCTTGTACGTTTCCTATGAAATTTTCGTGAAAATCCGGCTCTGTAACTGCTTTGGGATTCTTTGTAATGTACTCGTCCATTAGTTCCAGTATATATTCTGTGAATTCCTCTTTGCAATAAACAAGATCATCCGGGTTGATATCATCAAAAATATCTACGAGACAATCGTATTCCTCCATTGTAATGTAATGTTTTTCTATATAGATACACAAAATGTATTTATATTGAAATCTGTATAGATTAGTGGGCGTTATCCTCATCGCTGTCTAGCGCGCCTTCCACATTTGCTCCAGACTCTTTAATCGCCTTGTTGCGAATCGTACCCGCCTTCTTAGGCGCCAAGCTTTTTTGCGTACTTACGCGCTTCTCCATATTTTTGAGCGTGAAATGCTTGCTCGCTTTGTTGAATGTGAGCGCCGGAATATCTTTGATGTTACCAGTTTCCTTGTCATACAAGACATCCTTTACGCGATAAATGCGTTTCTTGTCTAAGCAGTCCTTTAAGAAGGTGATCAAAAGTCCTTCCTCTTCCTCGCTAAGATCTTTGTCCTTGCGATAATTTTCTGCGAAAGCAAGGAGCTTTTTTGTCTTGACTGTCTTGTCAAGTTTAGACCACGGCTCCGCTTTGTTGTTTGTCATTTCATTCTCTAGAAACTTATCCAAATGCTGCAGGTCATTGGACGATTTAGTTTCTTTTACTGGATTACCATTTAAAAGCATCGTCTTGTATTTTATATTTTTGAGTTCCATGCATTCTTCAGACATTCTTTATATAGATATGTCAAGATGCCTTTAAACTGTTGAATCTTTAACATTAGAAAAATAAACTATACTATTACAACAACAGAAAAATAAGAATAACAACAATATATAGTAAATAAACTTTATGTATGCACAACAACTAGAGATATCAACAAGACCAAACGAAGCTCAAATGCGTTCGGGTGCTTCTGGTGGAATACAATGTCTTGATTGGAGTCCAAATGGACAATATATTGCTTGTGGTTTTACTGGAAAAACTTCACAAGTGCGAGTATTTGATATTACAACAAACACATTTTCAAAAGTGATGAATGGGCATACAAGTGATGTAAGATGTATTTCTTTGAGTCCAGATGGAACTCAAGTTGTTTCTGGATCTAGTGATGAAACAATAAAGATATGGGATTTTAATAGTCAAACTCAATTATTTTCATATAAACATAATGTTCCGAATAATACAACATGTTTTATTAATTGTATTTCTTGGAGTCCAACAGGTAATAAAATTGTGGCTGGAACGATAGATGGAAAAATAATAATACTTGATTCTAGCAAACATGCTGTAACTGTTGTAGATAATGCAGATATTCACGGATATAATGGAGAAATATATTCTATATGTTGGAGTCCAGACGGAACACAGTTTGTCTATGGTTGCTGGAAATATCATTCTTTAATAATAAGAAAGAGCGATGGTTCTTTAGTTGGAACTATGGCAGGACATAGTGCAGATATCAATACTGTTTCTTGGGAAAATTTTATTGCCTCTGGTTCTGGGGATGGAAATATAAAAATATGGGACCCATCTACAAGATCCTGTTTACAAACATTTAAAGCTCATGACAAAAGTGTTTTATGTATTGCATGGAAACCCGCTTCTGTTATGGATACATTATTATCTAGTTCTCAAGATAAGTCTATAAAACTATGGACCGTATTACAAACAACTAATAAAGAATTATTAGAAGAAAGAAAATATTTGACACGTCAAGTAAATACTTTGTCGTGGAGTCCTAAAGGGATGGCCTTTGTTGCGTCATTTAAAGAAGAATTAAAAATTAGAATTTACTCAAATGAAAGTGTTTTGAACTTAAAAACAATATCAAACCAACTTCAAAAAACAGGAGAAGAAAGAAATGAACTTAGTATTAGTAAAGGATATGGATCCAGTGGAAGTACCCGTACAGAAATGGTTCTTGGAAAAGGTCCAATTTCAGATAATATTGCTGCATTTTTAGGTGGTCCTCGTGTAAGTAGTCGTGGCGGAAAAACAAACAAGAGAAGAAGGCGTCGCACAAAAAGAAGAACAAATAGACGCACTAAAAAAATGCGCAGAAAACGATAGATGGATAATATTGGTACATTATTCTACCATTACATTGTATATGGATCCAATAGAGTCAACTTCAAAACAAGTTTTGATAACTGGTACAAGCACCCGTTACCAAATGAAAAAAGTAACTCAAAAAAAGGCACCACCGCGAAAACGCGTGCTTGTAGAAGCTTGGAATTTAGATGCACACTACTATACTCATGCAGTGCAAATGCAAATACTTGCATTAGGCTCTACTTCTCCTACGTTCCCGCTTTTTTTCCAACAGATTGAGAGAAAGTTGCAGGGTTACCGGGCGCAGGATATTGAGAAGAAGATTTTGAATGAAGGAGGGTTGGTAAAGATGGCGAATGTCCTAGATCTTTTAAATGAATGCGAAATGAAATGCCACTATTGCAAGATGCCGGTCTTTGTCTTGTACGAGATGGCGAGAGAAAATTGTCAATGGACGCTTGATCGCATTGACAATAAAGTGGGGCATAATTGTGGGAATGTACTGGTATCTTGTTTGCAATGCAATTTGAAACGCAGATGCCTTAATAAGGATAAATTTTTGATGGGGAAGGAGATGAAAATTTTCAAGGGAGAAGGAAACCCAGGTTAGCAGGGAACCATAGTAGCAGGGAACCTATATGCTACGCACCCCTGCGACCCCTCCTTAATCCCAACAAGAATGCTTTTTTTTAAAAACACATTTACTTTGCAGTAAATTTATTTTCTTTATTTTATGATTTTTCAAGATATTAAAATCCAGTAACCTACCGTTTTAAGCTATCCCGCTACTGGTCGGCAACCTTCTCTCTGAGCGCGCGTCTCATAACTGAGCGTTTCATAAAAAAGAACCAAAACAAAACTATTACAACGAGGCCAGTAATAGCCATCATTGTGGGGCGTTTTTCCATATGTTATATACTATACAATTATAGTAAATTAAGTTACTTTTTTGCTTCTGCTGCGTGTTGTTGCTTATAAGCTCCTGGGTTTTTATTCGGGTCTATTGGTACACCACTATCTATAAGTTTTTTCCTAGCATTATACTTATCTACTGCAGCCGTACCTGCGGCTCCCTCTACGAACCCTTCACTCATACTGCTTGAGCCACGCATAAAAAAGAAGTAAAACAAGAATACAATAACAATTCCAGTAATGGCCATCATCATTGGGCGTTTTCCCGCTTTGGGCATCTTCAACTTACTAAATCTGTTCATATTCATTTTAATTGTCTATATACTATACTTTTAAAATACTTTTAAAAAAATATGCTTTTGCAAAGAATGGTAAAAGCATGGCAAAATGGCAGGAATAGGGGAACCTACGGTTCCCTAATCCAGCGACTCCGTCTAGTTTACTATAGAGACAATTTATTCATTCTCTTGGCACAAGAGTGACGAAGTCGCTCGTCGTCGAAGACGACGTGCCATTTTGCCATGCTTTTTCTAAAAGCATATTATTTTATTATTATTGGTTTTTTTGGATCTTCAACCCCTTCTCTAAATCCCTCGCTTCTCTTAGAACGCAGAAAAAAGAACCAAAATAAAGCAAGTATTACTAAAAGGATGACAAGCATGCTTGTGAATCTTTTACCCATTTTTCGTGGACCTTTCATGATTATATATTATACCTTTAAAATACTTTTGCAAAGAATGGTAAAAGTATGGCAAAATGGCAAGCATAGGGGAACCTACTGTTCCCTAGACCAGCGTTTCATAATATTTCTTTTTTGCTTATTTTGCGGGGACAAAAGTATGCAATGGATTTAATGATGTGTTGCTGCTGCTGTTGTTGTTGGTGTTGCTGCTGTTGTTGTTGGTGTTGCTGCTGGTCTTATATTTTGCGCATAAGCTAGCGTTACCTTAGATGTTGAATTAGTTTGAGTAGCTGGCATACTATTCTTACCACCCGAGACAATACCAGACAAAACAGATGACTTTGAAGCAGCTCCTTTCAAAAATCCTTCTCTCCGTCTCATAAACAAAAACCAAAATAAAAATAAAACTATCACTAAAGTAAAAATCATACACATGGCTCTTTTTTTCATATTCATTCCCGTTTTCATTTTTCTCATTTTGTGACTATACTATACTACAGTATATTCACAAAAAATAACTAAATTTGTTTCTATTTGGGCATTCCTAAACCTCCCAACGCTTTCTGGGCCGCAGCGATCGCATCCATCGCGCTATCATTCGCTTTTGCCGCAGTCTCTACCGCAGCAGCGGCTTGATTACATTTTTTATTTGCACTATCCCAATTTCCGTTTTTGTAGGGATCACTTTTACCGCATGTATCCGCTGTTGCTTTGCTCCAGTCAGTCGCAGTATCCATTCCTTCTCTTCTTCCTCTCAAGAAGAAGAACCAAATCGCAAAGAGCAATACTAACGCAACAATAAGAAGGGGCATTTTTTTCATTCCAAACATTTTTTTGGGTCCTCTAAACTTCGCCATCTTCTATCAAGATATGTATATATTACGCAGATATTTTAAGCGGTCTAAAAGACCCTCTTTCCAAAAAATAAATAAATAAAATTTACTCTAATCTTTTCTCTCGTAATACAAAAAGAAAGACATTCAATTGAATGCTAGAATGGAAATGGAATAATGGAACGCTTTCTGAAAAGTCTCCTAGAATTGTTACAAAGAGAGAAAGGATAGGAACAGGAACAGAACCATCTATCAATATAAACGAGTCAACAGTAAGCGCAACGGAAATGAATGAAATTGCGGCGGCGGTATACCAGAATCCGGATCTTAGTTCTGTTCCTAAAGAATCTGTACTCAATGAAAATCAAGCGTATCTGCAATCTTTAGAAATGGAGCAGGGATTTAGGATAGCTACTACAAAAAGAGAAGAATCGTGGGAAAAAATGGCCTCGCGCGACATGATTGGGCAAATGGGCCAAAATCCCTTTTTTTATCAAGAAGGAAAAACAAACAGCTATGTGAATGATTTGAGTGCACTCAATCAATTTATGCAACCTACTAGGGAAACGAGCAGTGGTCCGGATTGATTTGATTGATTGAATTATTTTTGCTTTTGAGATAAATATTATAAAATAATATCTTTATTATATAAGTGAGTTTAGATGGCTACATATTCGTATAACGATTTATTGAAAAAAGGATCAAGTGGAATGTCAGTATGGATGGAATTGACAAATGATAACAAAAATATTCAACTTACAAAATTTGATAAACCTGTATTAGGTAAAATAGAAGGGTTGGATTATAATAATTCTTTAAAATTTGACACCAATAAATATATGGTTACAGTGGAAAATGATAAACTACGTCTTAGTGGTGAAGACTATAATGCAATAATAGGTAATAGTTTGGATGAAAAAATATTTTCAATTGCATCTAATGGAGGAAGAAGAAGAAGAAGAAGAAGAACCCGCAAAACAGTAAAAAGAAAAAGCAGAAAAAGTAAGAGAAAAATGTACTCTAGACGTAGATAAAATCAACGTAAAATATTTTAGCAGGGAACCATAGGTTCCCCAGTGAGCGGAGCGGACAGTGTATGGAGCCAGCTTTGCTGTCTCTAGACCCCTGCGATCCCTCCTTACCCCCAACCAGAATGTTTTTTAAACGCATTTACTTTGCAGTAAATTTATTTTCTTTATTTTATGTTTTTTCAAGAGATTAAAATCCAGTAACCTACCGTTTTATACTAAAATATTTACTCTTGGTACAAGATTGACGAAGTCGCTTGTCGTCGCAGACGGCATGCCATTTTGCCATGCTTTTTCTAAAAGCATTTAAAAGCATCTAAAAAGGATTTAAAAAAAACGCAATAGTAAAAATATGGCCAACGTCTACACTACTCAAAACGATTTACTTTTAAACAATTTGCTAGACTTTTACAAGAATGAAGAATACTTGAACAAGATGTTGCAAATTATTACAGGAGAGTCCAAAATTTCTTTGCGAATTGTTGACTGGTTTGCAACCAATTTTGCGAAAAAGTATTACACAACTTATACAATTGATGAGCAACGGCGATTCAAAGTATACGTGGATTACAAGTTGAAGCTAAAGGCATATAGCAAGCGCCGGTTTGATCCGTTTTGCAGGTGGGAGCGCATCAATATTCCTTACAAGGATGGGACTTGTATTGAGACGACAATTGGACAGCTCAATTTTTTCAAGTGGGCACTGGAGAATAAGGTAGTGGATTATATTGATGAGAATTATGAGATGATTGAGAAGGATATGAACAATCGCAACAGCACTGCAAAGAGAAAGGAAGCGACGACAAAGATGACACGGAAGAAGAGAGAAGAGCTGTCTGTTTATGCGTCAAAGAGTATTAAGAAGGAGAAGGTGGAAATTGTTGTCCAGTTCACAGTAGGGAACCAAGTAGGGAACCAAGGTTCCCCTACGACCCCTCCTTAGTAGGGAGAATGTATAACAGTGTAAAGTGAATTTTGAATCTCATTCAAAATTGACTTATAATAAGAAAGACGAAGTCGCTCGCCGTTGCAGACGGCGTGCTATTTTGCCATACTTTTTCTAAAAGTATAAGTATAGCAATGGGCAATAATCAATCAATTAAAAAAGTAAATTTTGAAGACGTACAACGAGTTGTAAAAAATCACGAGTCTTATCTATTAATCAATACATTTCCAATAAATGAGCAAAATTGTCTCATTACAAATTCCATATTGGCTTCGCAAGAAGAACAGATCATAAACAGTCATTTAGAAAAAGGCTCCAAAATGGTAAATATTATTGTATATGGCAAAAATACAAACGATGAAACAGTATATAAAAAATATCAACAGTTGAGAAAATTGGGATTTAGTAACGTGTATTTGTACTTGGGAGGAATGTTTGAATGGTTGCTTTTGCAGGATATCTTTGGAAGCAATGAATTTATGACGACAAGCAAGCAGTTGGATTTACTAAAATATAGACCACAGCCATCATTACATGTTGGGTTATTACAACAACATTAATCACATGTATGTAGTAATGGTGGCTTGCATAATGAGTCTTACTTATTTTACACACAAACATTTACTTTGCATATTATTTACACCGATAAATCAATTACACCATTGCACATTGAAAATACGCAACCAGCATCACATTGAACATTCATAACTGCAAACGAAGTGGGTATTTTGAATGTGCAATGGTGTAAATGTTCATCGGTGTAAATCTTCAAGGGTGTAAATATTTTATTATTTATATAAATTAAACATAATAAATACATGAGTAATCGTATTATTAGCACGCCTTATTCATGTACTTATTTTACAAATTCTACTATAACAGACGCTAGTTTGAATGCTCCATCCAGTATAGTAGGAAGTACAACTGGGTGTATCATTTTACAAAAAACAGGTTCCGATATTAGTAATAATATTTTTATAACAAATTCTGGAACAACAAGTGGTTCAATTACAACATATACTTTGAGTCAACCCATTACTTATTTATCGTCAACACTAAATCTATTCGCAGCCCCAGCACTTGTACAACTTAATGGCTATATTACGGACTTGTCATTTGTAGTTGTCTCGTGTCAAAGTGCATCTATGATATATCCGTATATGAATATAACCGGTGTCAATGGCACTGTTGTGACTCCAGGAACGTTTATAAGAAAATATGGTACTAATTCAACTGGAAAATTAGCAAGTGGATTGGCGGGAACTTATATTATAAATAATTCTCAAACAGTAGGATCTGCAGCGAGTCCAGTAAAATTTTCCTGCAGTCCACAACCCGCAGCATTTATTTGTGGAATAGATGCAAGCAGTAATATTTGGATAAACCAAGGGAATGCATATCAATCTGGAGGTGTTCCATTTTTAGGAATGACATTGACGGGATTAACTTTAAATGGTTCACCAATAAACACTGTAAAAATATATAATTTGGCTCCGGGGTCTCCATCAACTCCGTTTTTTGATATAAGTAATAACTATACAAGTACTCCTGGACAATTATTATTAACGAGTAATGTAGATGCAAGTGGTTGTCGTTTTAGAGGTACTGTAAGTGGTACTACAATCACCGCTACTCTAATATCTTTTGGTGTTATAAAGATTGGTCACTTTTTATCAGGATCTAGCAATGATAGATCGTCTGTAATCTCTACTCCAGCTCCCACAGTTACAAATTTTATTGCGGGTGGATCTTATTATTTTACCTGTGACGAATGTAATGTTTCAGCAAATTCAACTATTTTAAATATAAACAAAATAACAAATCCTGCTTATACAATTCCTAATTTTAATTCAAGTTCACCACAGTTTTATATATACATATCTGGTAAAGATGCATCGGGTAACAGTCTTGGATCAACAACATATTGGATATTAGGATACTCAACAAATCTAAGTGGAAAAGGTGAGACAGGAAATTATTACATCAATAAAGCTATTCCTGGTGGATTAAAAAAAGATTCAACTATTACATTAACGGTAGTATCTACGCCTGCTAATACTGGTGGAGGAATTGGGCTATATTCGTTATCTTCTAGTCAAGCATCTATTCCAATATCTACTAGTAGTTATTTAATAACTGGACCAATTATATCCGGTTCTCTACAGTAGGGGGAACCGGTATGCTACGCACCCCCCTGCCTACTGCGTTTGGCGTACCCCCTCCTTAACCCTAACCAGAATGCTTTCGCAATTATCCTTTTTTATTTTTTATCTCGTGAAAATCGGCGTTTGAAATGAAAAAGGTGTAAGCTACTCTACAGTAATATAGAGGAAACCTACTAATTTACTAGTTCTTCCTAATCTTGATAAATAAATTCTTCAATAGTATTTATCCATTCATTCAACTTGTATTTGATGTCTTGATTCCCATCAATCACCTTATGATTTATTTGTTTACTCAATTCAAATATCATTTGTCCGTGATAGTAGCTGCATTTTTCCAAGTAGTCAAAGGGGATTCCCTCTTCGCCCACGCGACTCCGCTTTTCAATCCGCCTGTTGCAAACATCTGGATCTGTTTTCAAGTAAATAACGCCATCCAACGGATAGTCTTTGACAAAGGCGTCAAACCATTTCAAGTAAATCGCATAATTCACGTCTTCAATCTTGCCGTCATCATAAAGCATCTTGGCAAACACCATTTTATCTGTATGCAAACTGCGTTCACATAAAATAATCGCATCCGGGTTCTCTTCCACCGTCTTTTTCAACAACGCGAGGCGAGAAATATACGCCATCATTTGAAAGGAAAACGCATATCTCTCTTGATCCTCGTAAAATTTCTGCAAAATCGTTTTCCCTGCTTTGTCTGTAATCGTGTCCCATTCTTTCACCGGTTCTTGTAAAAATACAACTTTCCTTGTCCCATTTTCCTCACTCTCAAAGTGTGATTGTAGCTTGGCAAGAAGTGTTGACTTACCGGAGCCAATATTTCCTTCAAGCGAGACAATTTTGACGGGCATCTCTATACTATATGTATGTATATGAAAAGATGTGTTTGATACATTTTCCAACAAGAATAAAAAGCAAATCAATTTTATAAGGGGGAAACCCCCTTAGACCCCCCCAAACTATCTCTTTAAGCCGGTAACTATAATATATATCAAAACAACTTAAAGCCGCGCCTGCTTTTTGAAAAAATCATATTTCAAGACTATTCTGGCCGAACTGAAAATGGACAAAAATAAATGTCCATTTTTGACTTGCCCAAAATAGTCTTGAGAAAAAAAAACCAAACTTTTCTGGAAAATCGTTTGTGAGCATAATGCTCTCGTTTGCATTTTTCGTTAAATATTTTGTTACGATACTTTTTTTGAGAATTTTGAAAAGTATATTTAGAAAAAAAACTATTAAAATTATAATGTTTCCAAATATTATAAATATGGAAACGAAAAATATGCAAAATATGCAACTTAAATATATATGTACACTTTGTAACTATAAATGTAGCACAAAATTTTGTTACAAACAACATAAATTAACAGCAAAACACCAAAAAAAAGAAAATGGAAACAAAATGGAAACAAAAATGGAAACATTGGAAACACAAAATATGCACCTTTGTGCATGTGGTAAACAGTATGAGTCCAGAAGTGGCTTGTGGAAGCATGCCAAAATATGTGAAAAATCAATTGTATATGAGACCATAGATATTTCAAACGATAATGCATTTTCAAAAATATGCAAAAATAGTACACACGAATCTTCGTCATCTCATGCAAATTTAGACATGAATGTTGTAACGAAGGTTTTATTAGAATCTATGAAGGATAATCAAGAGTTTAAACAACTCATTATAGAGCAAAACGAAAAAATTTTTGAACAAAATGAAAAACTTATGGAGATGGCAAAGAGTTGTGGAAGTGGAAATACCATAAATACCAATAGTCACAATACAAACAATGTGAATAGTAATAATAACTTCAACATGAATTTCTTCTTGAACGAGACATGCAAAGATGCCATGAACATAAAAGATTTTATTGATTCTCTCCAGGTTCATTTCAAGGACTTGGAATACAATGGAGAGAATGGATATGCTGCTGGCATTTCCAAGATATTTTTACGTGAACTAAAACAGTTGGATGTATGCAAAAGACCTATTCATTGCAGCGATCCAAAGAGAGAAGTGTTTCATATTAAAAATGACAACAGTTGGGAAAAAGAACGCGAATTATTGATCAAGTGCATCAAACAGATAACCCGGAAAAACGTGATTTTGCTGGCGGATTGGAGAGAAGCCCATCCCGGCTGCATGGACTTGCACAACAAACAAAACGACAAATACAACAAGATCAACTGCGAAACGCTGGGGCCTTATTTGGACGACGAGGAAGAAAAATGTTTCAACAAAATTATTAGTAGTGTGGCGAAAGCGACCGTTATACAGAAAAAATAGTCAAAATAAAAGGTATCAAATCCTTGTACAAGTTTTCTAAAAAAGGAGGGTCTAAGGGAACCTTGGTTCCCTTATAAAATTGAAATCAAATGTCAAACATATTTAAAGACAAACCAAGAAGTTAATAACTAGACAATCAGTCGCAACAAACCATGGATTTTAAACAACGCAAACTCACGAAAACGGAGTGGGAATCCATTGAGGTTCCTGTTTCCACAGATGAGGTGGAAGTTCTTGAATTGATTCGCGCAGGATATGCGAATGTCAGTATAAAATACAACAAGGCAAATTCTCTCTTTACGTTTATAAAGATAGAATATAGTGAGCCCCTGGAGGACTACTTGTATGGTAAGTACTTGATGCAAATCGTGAATGATATGGCGAAGAAATACAAGGCGGATTACATAAAAATAGCACTTGACTCCAATACAACCATCAAAAAGGCAGACATCATTCGCATCCAAAAGAATACTGTGGAGACTCTAAGAGAAAACAGCGTTTATGAATACTTGCTGCTTGATCACATGGAAAAAGCTCTCAAATACAAGAGTAAAAAGGAGGCAAAGTGGGAGCTTCATTACTTTACCTTGTACAAGTTGGCAAAATACAGCGTTGATAAAATCAACAAACACCTTGCTCAAGTGGTTGAGAACTTTTTGAGGCATTTGGAGGACTCGGTCAGCATCTCCAATATTATTGAAAACGCCGTTTCGTACATTGAGAAAAATGCGAGTCTTCTTAAATACGGAGATATGATGTTGTATGATCACCAAAAGGAAATCTTTACTTTGTGCAAGACTCCCGGCCCCAAGTTGATTCTTTATATTGCTCCAACGGGTACTGGAAAAACCATGTCTCCCATTGGTCTTTCGGAGGGAAACCGCATTATCTTTGTGTGTGCGGCGAGACACGTTGGTCTGGCTTTGGCGAAAGCGGCAATTTCCATCCACAAAAAAGTCGCATTTGCATTTGGCTGTGCAAGCGCAGATGATATTCGCCTCCACTACTTTTCCGCAAGGGAGTTTACAAAAAACAAAAAGAGCGGCGGTATTTGGAAAGTGGACAATACGGTTGGTGACAAGGTGGAAATCATGATTTGCGATATCAAGTCTTACTTGCCGGCGATGTATTATATGCTTTCTTTCAACAAAGCGGAAGAAATTATTACCTACTGGGACGAGCCTACGATCACTCTTGATTATGCTAACCATGAGTTTCATGAGATTATTCAGCAAAACTGGAAGGAGAACTTGATTCCTAATATGGTGTTGTCTTCCGCGACGCTTCCCAAACTGCATGAATTGCCCAATACAAGCAGCGATTTTATTGAAAAGTTTCCGGGGGCAAAAATCCATAATATTGTGAGCCACGACTGTAAAAAGTCTATTCCCATCTTGAACAAGGATGGATACGTTGTATTGCCGCACACTACAAGTGAACAATATGAGGATGTTTTGAAAACCGTTGCGCACTGCGAAAATTATTTGACATTGTTGCGTTATTTTGACTTGGATGAAGTAGTCAAGTTTATTGCTTATGTGAACAAAAATAATTTTGTTTCTGGTAGCTGCAGACTAGAGCGCCGCTTTGCATCGCTAGAAGATATAACAATGACAAATATTAAACTGTACTATTTGCATGCTTTGAAAAATATTAGCGGTGGAACCTGGGGCGCTGTTTACATGACTATGCGAAGTGTAAAGAAAAGGAAAATTCGCGAGAATGATACCATTGATTTGGCTGGAAATTCCATTAGAAAGGTTTCTAGTGTTGGACCCGGTACTAGCTTGTTTTCATCCTCTTTGAATAGTTTGGCGACTACATCTGGTAAACTTGTGAGAACGGTAAGCGATACGGTTGTAGGTAGTGGTAACAATGCTAGTCCTACTGTACCAAGCGGATCCTTTGCAATTTATGTAACGACAAAAGATGCCTATACTTTGACGGATGGTCCTACTATTTTCCTAGCAAACGATGTGGAAAAAATCGCCAAGTTTTGCATTCAACAGGCAAATATTCCTGCAAAAATTATGGAGGACATCTTGGAAAAAATTGAGTTTAACAATCGTATTCAAAAGAAAATTGTCAAGTTGGAACATGATATGGAGGACCAAATCCAAAAACAAATGGATGCTGGTGGAGCAACCAAAAAAGACAATCAAAAGAAATTGGCAAGAGTAGAGGATAATGCAGAAGCGACCAAAGTAAAGAAAGAGCTAGATGCCTTGTACAATTTGGTCAAGGTCGCAACTTTGAACGAGACCTTTATTCCAAACAAAAGTGCGCACTTGAAAAAGTGGGCAGATTCACTGGATGCGACAAATGCATTTACAAGCAATATTGATGAGCAAACGATTCATAGAATTATGCTTTTGGATGGCGTGGCAAATAGTTGGAAAGTGCTGCTGTTGATGGGGATTGGTGTTTTCACGAATGCGCTAGACAGTATTGATTATATGGAGATTATGAAGGAGCTAGCAAACCAGCAGAAATTGTACATGATTATTGCGTCTAGCGATTACATTTACGGAACAAATTATCAATTTTGTCATGGTTACTTGAGTAAAGATATGGATCTTACACAAGAAAAAATTATTCAGGCGATGGGGCGAATTGGCCGGAACAATGTGCAGCAGGAATATACTGTGCGTTTTCGTGATGACGACCAGATTATCAAGTTATTTAGTGCGGATACGGAAAAGCCAGAAGTAGCCAATATGAATCGTCTATTCTCTAGTGATTCTCACTAGTCTTTAAGTAGTCACCAGTTATAATATATTCGGCAAGGTTGACCATGTATTCAAAATTGCATCTATCAATTTGATGTATAATAGCATATTGGTCGCGGTTTTTATTCACGAGTAGTCCGGATTCGTCTCTTGATATATTTTCAAATTGTATTTTATCAAGTGTCAAAATTTTTGATACTTCTAGAGGAGTGGTAATAACGGAACTTTGTTCAGGGTTGTGATCGTGATTATATACATAAATATTGAGAGCGGCCTGGTCGTTCAAAAAGACGTAAATATTAGAATTAATTTTTTTATAGAAATCAAGGAAAAGCAACATTGAATCATATGCTCCTACTATTGTTCCAACACAAACAACACGCTTCTCTCTAAAATTATTTGTATTGATTAAAGAGACACCGTAGTCATTTAGATTCTTGTAGTTTGAATATTCATAGATCCATTCCATGTTCAAAACAGAACTTGAATTGTTTCCATCAGAGAGAACATTTATTTCTGTTGCACAATAAAGTGCGTTTTCTTGATAAAGTATTTTAAAAGGGTTTCTTTGAAAAATGACATCATTGACATCTGTCACCAAAACTTGGTTAATAGGAGAATCTGTGTTTATTTTTTTCAAAATATCATGAATAATAATGAAACGATGTCTTTGCATGACTGGTGCCTTTTCAAAACCATAAAGCTCTGGAACAGAAAAGTCATCGTAGAGGGTTGTACCAGTTTCATTACAAAGTTGTACCAACTCTTCAAATTGGTGTTCTTTTTCACAGAGAATGAATATCTTGCATATCTTGTTTACTGCTCTTAGAGTTTTTAAAAAATAATATATTCCGCCTTTTGGTGTTTTTGTTTTTTCGTATCCACTGTACAACCCAATAACAATATCTGTCATTTTGTAATTATAAGTTACAAAATGAAAATGTGTTTAAGTAATTATTTATCCTATAAGGCATGTAGTTGCCTTCAAAGGAACATCATATATATCGTCTACAATTTTTACAAAACCAGATATCCAGTTGTTGACAGTATATGATTTGATGCTGGTTGCTTTGGTCATAACAAAAAATTCAAAAAGAGTGTCGCGAAGTTTGTCCAAATCGTCGTGATATCCAGTGTGGCCAATATGCGTTTCAAATGTGAAAAATGTTCCATTATTTTTTACTGTATCTTTGAGTTTTTGCGAATCGCTAACGAAAATAATATTTTCTTCTTGATTTAAATCTTCTTTGATAATATTTTGCATTGCAAAATCAACTATTGACTTTTGTTCTCCGCGCACCATTTCTGCATCGCCTAGACGGTAATGAAGGATTTTGTACAAGAAGTATGGATTTTCTTGGTCTTTTTGGCGCATATATTTTTCAAATTCTCTATTTGGTATGAGAATGTCCTTGATGAAATCTTTACAGTTTTGTGTAATAGGCTCACTGTAATAATCTGTGGTGATGAATAGTAAGGGTTGCTTTAATGAATTTAAATTGTTGAGAATGTGATTTTCTACTTGATGGGGAAAAATGAAGGGAATATTGTCTTTTTGTCCATGGACAAACTCGCTAAAATCATGATTTCTCTCTTTCAAGAGGCTGGAGATGGGGTGGTGTTGAATATCAACAATGAGTTCAAAGTCGTGTTTTTGGGAGAGTTGATAGAGTTGAATGGTGCCGCGGATAAGATCGCCAATTCCCCAAAAATTGTTCACGTTGTCTGTGGTAAGGTTGGATACTTTGTGTGTCCAGGCTAAAATGACGGTTTTTTTAGTGGTCATTGCGTAATGAATATATTATATGTAATAGATTCATTTTATAAAAAAGTTTTAACTTGTTTTTTGTTATATTCATAAACTTTCTCTCTTAACTCTTGATAGTAAGAATATTTTTCTTTGGAAAGTTCTGTTTCATAAACCTTGCAATTTCCCGTAGCAATTTGTTCAACAGATTTTTTGTCTGTTTGTGAATTTTGATTGTTTTGAATAATTGTATTAAATATTTTAATAGTTTTCCAATCTTCCAGAATTTTTTCAAAAATAAAAATAACTTCATCTGCTGTTGTAGATCGTTTATCCGTTCGTTTTTTCTCTCGTCTATCTTTCTTTTTTTCAATAAAATCCTTTTTTGATAAATGAAACATAGTTATATATAACAAATCATTTATTATATTTTTCTTGATACTCCTCTACAAGTTCTGTATAATAGTTATATTCTCCAGGCGATAACTCTTCTGGATATAAAATAGGTTTATAGTTGATCAACTTTGTTTTAATACCCTTTACAATATGAATTGTAAGCTCATTTTGAATATTTTGTTGACTTCTTTTTAGAATCAAAAAGTCAAGTACTTCCATAGGTTTATATCCTTTATTAAATTTTTCAATAACTATAAATATTTCATCAACTGTGATTTTTCTTTTTGAAATATTCACTTCTTCTTGTGTCATTTTTGTATTTTCTTTTTTTTCTTCGTTTCTGCAAACTAGGTCACCATTTTTTATTCTTGTGACAGTGTGTCTTGGTAAGTCAAGTTCTTTTTGAATATCTATATTTTTATAATTTTGTGAAATAAGATCTCTTACTTTTATAATAACTTCGTCAGACACTCCTCCTTTTGCTTCTCGTATAGATGTTGACATTTTCTTTTTTGTTTCTTCACTAAATGATTTTCCATTATTATGATTTCCCTCGCCTGTCATTTTTTCAGATTTTTCTTTGTATAGTTCTGTTCTATGAATTTGTTTACAAACTTTTTCTTTTAACTCTTTCACTTTAACAGTTTCCAGATAACCTTCTTTTCCGTTGTCATTCTTATTAAGATTATTAAACATTTCAATTGCATGTTTTTCCTCATTACATATTTTATACATTTGTGTTTTTATATCTGGATTATCTGTTTTCAAAAAAGTCTCCATAGCCACTACTTGATTATACTTTACGATGACAAATGGTTTCATTAATTCAATAAATTTTAAACAGTCTAATTTGTTATAAATGATAAATTTATTTTCTGAAAGGTTTCCAAATGTCAAAAAACTTTTTATTTCTTCTAGTAATATTGGGTAACTTTTTTGCGCTATTGAAATGTAAAATTTATTAAAGTTGATTTTGTTTATATATATGCATCCTTCTGCATCAAATAGTCCTGCAATGTATTCAATATTTAATCTTGTAAAATTGGTTGTATTTATATTGCAGTTTTCTTTACATTTTGAAAATAGTTGATCTTTTTCTTCTTTTTTGTTAGGCAAGTTGGTTAACTTACTAAATTGATATAAGAATTGATACTTTTGTTCTTTAATTATAAAACTGTTGTGTAAATATTCCAACAATATTTGGTATTCGTTGCTGCGTATCAATATATTGTATTGATTTCTTGTATTGTGTTTATCGTAATATTCATTGGATTCATCCATTAGATTTTTAGTTTTATCATTTCTATTTGTAGATGAAGTAATGTTTCCTCCAAAATGGTAACGAATGATTTGTAATATATTTGTTCTACATTGTGTAATAGTAATTCCAGATTGATAACCATCTTTAATTTTCCGTATGAATACACAACCATCACCGTCAATAAATCCTGCTATATAAGACGGGTGTGGTGGATATATTTTGTGTTTATTCAACTTCTCAAGGTTATCTTCCGCTATGCTCATCTTATATTGTTACATATACTCTTTTCTTTAAGTCTTTTTCAATTTTATTTTTATAATGTCTCACAACATTATAAAAATTACTTAGACAATATATTTATAAATATACAAATAATATAATATGATATATCGTCTTAATTGGAGTAAGCGAGGCCGCCCCCTTGTGCTTACTCACTTATTAGGTTTCACTAATAAGCTGGACTATCCCTTAAGTTATCATTGAAAGTTGCTAGCTTTCTCAAACCCATTCCATTATAGTCTCTGAACCTTCTCCATATGCTTGCATTATCGCACTTAGGAGCTTGGCTGCGGATTGTCCAATCCTTTTCGTTATTACTATGCCCTAGGTCATTACCCCGGGTATTTGCTGTACTTTTACACAACAAAGTAGTAGAAAAGGCTCTCAGGATGTTCCTGCAATTTAGAAATGTTGCCTCCGTTTGACTTGATAGTCATAAAGAGACTAGCTGGTTATATGATGCGAATTGTAGGGATTCGCATATTTGCTTTACACTGTTTATCCATACTAGTAAGCAAATATCTAGTATGGCAGCCAACTGTTTGGGACAGGCGAGTACATTTAGTAATGTACTATCTGATCTAATCCCACTCATAATTCTTAGCACGTTGTAGTTTGTGGCATAGACACGAACCTTGGCAGTTTTGGTGCCCTCAACGGTAGCGTTGGAGAGCACAAGCTGTAAGGTGGCATTGTCAATGCGCGAAAAGTTGCACGTACCGCTGGGCTGATGTTCCTCAGGTCTCAAGGCAAAGCTGTACACGTTAATACCCTCATCAGGGTTGCGGGTGTGCGACTGGTAAGGCTGGACCCACGAGAAGTAGGTTCCTTCGCGCTCAGAGAAGCGATCCTGTCCGTTGAGCTGGAGCTTGGCAGTGACGCAGGGGTTCTGTCCCCAACAGTGCATGTCAAGGGAGGTCTCAGAGAGCACGAAGGTGCCGGCGTCAGAAACGGTGGAACCCTCGTTCATGGCAGGGCCAATGGTGGGCTGTCCAAGGCCGGTGGTGCCGTTGGATCCAGCGTTGGGGTAGCTCAATGTGGGGCCACCAAGGTTGGCCTCGTCATACGGGTTGTTGGGGCCGTTCCAGTAGCCAGTGAAATTCTCACCAGCTTGAACGTCAAGGGATCCCGCCTGCTGGAAGAGACCGTTGGCATCAATAAAGGCGTTCTGGCCAATGAGGGAACCGGCACTGGCAGCGGCGAGCTCCTGGGGTCCTCCAAAGGCATGGATGGCGTTGGGAAGAGCATCAATAGCGTCAGTGTAGTTGAAGGGCTGGGCGCCAAGAACCTTGAAGAGAAGAGCATCGCAAGCGAGGGACGAGCAATAATCTACGTTTTGATCGGGCTGGACGACCCAGATAAGCTCTTTCACGGGGTGATTGAAGTTGAGCTTGATCTTGTTGGAAGAGGAACCAACAGACTCGTCACCAGTGAACTGGAGCTGTGTGATGAGGTACTCGTGGGGGTTCTGTGCCATACGACGGCGCTCGTCAGTGTCAAGGAAGACGTAGTCAACGTAGAGGGAAGCGGCAACAAGGGACTGGTTGTACGCAATGGTGGCGGGAACGGGGCGGCCAGTGGTGGCCTGGACGCCGATATTCTGACCAGTAGGGTTTCCAAGGGGTGCTCCAGTGTTGCAGCTCAAGGTAGTGACGGCCCAGAGGCACTCGTCAATGGGGCGGATATCAAGGTTGATCTTTACTTCGTGGTACTGTACGAACCACTTATACCCCCTCTTTCGAGGTATTTATCTGCTGTCTCATTGCGATCAACTATTACAAAAATGAGACTGTTGCAGGGGACTAGACTATATCTTAAGTCTTCAATGAAGTTGATTAAACTTCTAAGACCCATAACCATTTAGTCGTTGAACCTTCCTCATGTCCTTATCATAACGGATTTAGAGGCTTGGCTGCGGATTGCCGATTTCAAACACATACAAATATGCATTGTCATATAAAAGATTTTTACCATACCCAAGTTCTATTCTTGGCCATCATAGTGTTTCCACCATGATTTGGTACTTTTATCTTTACGGGTTTCCCGCAATTTGGATATGTCGCAAACTCGTTGCTAACCCCAGCATTAGGAAGGGGTCGTAGGGGAAACCTAGGTTTCCCTACTTAGCAACGAGCTACTAGCATCTGGGAATGACAACGTTTGTTGTCCCGAGACCACAACAAATTTTTTCTAAAGCAGGGCTCGGATGCTTTAGGTTGGATACTTTTCTGCCCTACAGATTTTAAGGCGATCAAA
>Ga0208621_1000018_pt1 | contig 62185 bp, 61 predicted proteins | sample CryBogCBH26May08_FD_184617 | JGI IMG/M metagenome (GOLD analysis project Ga0208621, IMG submission 184617) | Freshwater microbial communities from Crystal Bog, Wisconsin, USA - CBH26May08 (SPAdes) (version 2) | ecosystem: Environmental > Aquatic > Freshwater > Lake | place: Crystal Bog... | reverse complement strand
TTGCCTTGCCTTGACGATGCCGTCTTTGGTGCAATCCGCCGACCCACATTTTGGACAATTCATAGGGGCTTTTTCCTGTATAAATTGAGCCAGTATAATGGATGCTATACTAAATTAACAATGCCAAGCTTTCTTTATGACTGATGTTATGCAGTACCTGGGTTGGGCTAAATGCAAGCGTTCCCTGAGCGTACGAAGCCAAGACTTGACTACGCTCAGGGAACGGACGGTTTTATCTTGGCCACCTTTGTACAAACAGATGGCCTTGATACCAAAACAGTCACGCATCAACCACTACCAGATATTTTAATGTGATGCCCTTGCTAATAATGCCGTGATAGGCAGGCTATCACGGCATTGGCTAAGGTGACAACGCACGGGTGTAGGCGGCAAAATCGAAGGCAATCCGTTGTTGCCGGATGCCTGCTTTAGAAAAATCCGCCCACAATTCTGCGTAGGTTTTTTGTAACTGCGGGTGTTTCAATAACGGGGCAATTTCTGCCAAGGGTTCTAGCACAAAGGCATAACGGGTAATATCGGCCCGCGGTATATGCAGGTTGCCGTCATCAATAATGGTATCGCCATATAACAGCAAGTCCAAATCCAGGTTGCGTGGCGAAAATTTCTGGCTATCGGCACTGCGCCCAAAGGCAAATTCCATTTGCCGCAAATGCCCCGCAACGGTTTGCACATCCTGTGTATCGGTGAAGCCGACCACCAAATTATAAAAAGGCGCGCCGGCAAATCCCACCGCTTCCGCTTCATACACACTGGACACCAGCAACTTGCCAAAGCGTTGCCGTAAGGCAGCCACCCCGCCTGCGATATGCCTGTTGCGCCCGATATTGCTGCCGATGCTGATAAAGCCTTGGGTTACGGTCATATCAGTGCGGCTTGTTGCCACGTTCAATACGGATGCCCACATCAATGCCCGCGCCAATGGCGCCTTTTTTGTTGAGGGTGATTTTTACCCACGGCACATTAAATTCATTGCGGATCAGCTCGGCGATTTCAACAATCAGGCGTTCCACCAACAAACATTCGCTGGCTTTGACAAAACTGACAATACGGTCAGAGACGGTCTTGTAATCAAGGGTGTATTGGATGTCGTCGGTAGTGGCGGCCTGTTGTATGTCAAAAGCCATTTCTACATCTAAAATAACCGTTTGCCGCTGTTGCCGTTCCCAGTCGTAAATGCCGATAAGGGTGTCAATTTCGAGGCCGCCAAAAAAAATAATGTCCATGTTCAGGTGTTGGATTAGGTCAGGTTGATGTCAAAAGGATGTCGGTCGTCGCTGCCTGATAAAAAATATGCTTGTGGCTACAGCGGCCCTATTCCCCATAGCGAACTGGTGCATAGTTTAGCGTATTGCGGACTATGGGCGGTTAAAATATCTGCAATCCGACAAGATGGGGGAATGGGCTGGATGCGCAGTAAGGCAAGCCGCCGCCACAAGGCCAATGGGGTGTGGGTTATTGCGGTTATTATCGGGGCAATAGGGAAGGGTGGTTTGCTGGTGCTAAACCATCCTAGGGCTGTGACGACTAACTGGCAGGCCGTCACAGCCCCAGGGCAAAAAAATCGCCCGCTTCGCGGGAAAAGCAAATGGTTAAAGGGTTAAAGTGTTAAAAAGCCCTAACAGCGCGCACTGCCAGCGTTTCGCTCTTACTGAAGCTGTACGGGTAGCCACTGCCAAAGGACTGGCCCAACGCGTAGTTGCTGTCGTACTCACTAGAACTCCAGTAATCGAGATAGGCAAAACCACCCACAACGGTTTGATTGAGATACAGTTGGTTCAGCTCATCCCTGGACGGCAAATACCAGTCGCTATAACCGTTTAGCACCAGGTCGTCGCATAGCTTGGCGGCAGAGTTGCCCGGCCCTTGGGCTTTGACAATGGCGGCGGTGTTGGCCTGCCCAGTGCCGATGGCGGTGCCGGTCGCGCCAGTGACGTGGTCATTGGGGAAAGTGCCGTTATCCCATTGGATACCCGCGATTTGGTCGCTCGGTGCGGCAATCAGGCCGTGTTTGCCTGTCTTGTCAATATAGGCTATTTTTCCGCCTTGGTAGCTTTGGCCAAGGGTCAACTTGGAAGTGGTGTAGCTTGCGAAAACCACCTCGCCGACGCCCAGTTGTTGGCTGTTGCTGATGCCGCTGGCGTTGGTGCTGACCAAGCCGGCTTTAGTGAACACCCAGCTGGTGCCGACATTGTTGTTGAGCATCAGTTGCGCCCAGCCGTTGCTGGCGGTGGTTTGGTCAACGGTCACTTGGAAACAAGGGTAAGTGGGATCGGTGCTGGAACAGGCAGTGTTGCCCACAGCATTGCCTTTGGGGTAAACATTATAGGTGGCGTTGGTAGAGCTGCTGCTGGCGGGTATTTGTACCCACAGTTGGTAAGTGCCCGCCTTGGGGGCTGTCCAAGTGACGTTGCCGGGACTGCCGCCGACCAGTTCGACGGTTTGCAGCTTGCTGAAAGCCGGGTAGACCGGCGTGCCGGCGGGTGTTGCCGCCACGGCGGCGGTCAGGTTGAAAACCACCAGCAACAGCATAGTGCCAAGACGGGTGATAGCATTTAATCGGGCGGTTTTTTGTTTCATATATATCCTTAATGGCATGGTATGACAAGGGTTCGCCTTTACGGGCAGTGTTAAATAACCCATCTCATCAAGCAATGTCAAGATTTTTGTGCGGGGGCTATTGATATCCTGCAGCCATCTCGGTTAATGATGCACATGTGCCGCCAGCCAGCGTGCCGCCACTTCTTCCGCAATGCCTTTGCGCCGGGCATAGTCACTGAGCTGGTCGCTGTCAATTTTGCCGACGTTGAAGTATTGCGCGTCAGCATGGGCAAAATACCAGCCGCTGACCGCCGAGGCAGGGTACATGGCATAACTTTCGGTCAGCACAATACCGGTGTGGGCAGTGGCATCGAGCAGTGCGAACAACTTTTCTTTTTCGGTGTGGTCGGGGCAGGCCGGATAGCCGGGGGCGGGGCGGATGCCCTGGTAAGCTTCATTAATCAGTTGCTGATGGTCGTGAGATTCTTCTTCGGCATAGCCCCAATAGGCTTTCCTGACCAACAGGTGCAGGTATTCGGCAAACGCTTCGGCTAGGCGGTCGGCGAGGGCTTTCAGCATGATGGCGCTATAGTCGTCATTTTGCTGTTCAAATTCCGCCAGCTTGGTTTCAATGCCAATGCCCGTGGTCACGGCAAAGCCACCGATATAATCGGCTACGCCGCTGTCCTTAGGGGCAATAAAATCGGCCAGACAATAGTTGGGGCGGCCCGGGGCCTTGATGTTTTGTTGGCGCAAATGGTGCAGGGTTGCCCTGATTTCAGAGCGGGTTTCGTCGGTGTACAACAACACATCGTCGCCGTCGCTGTGGGCGGGGAAAAAACCAACCACGGCACGAACGCCTAGCCAGTTTTCGGTGATCAGTTGTTGCAACATGGCTTGCGCGTCATTGAACAATTTGCGCGCTTCATCGCCGATGATGGCATCATCGAGGATTTTCGGATAGCTGCCCGCCATTTCCCAGGTTTGGAAAAATGGTGACCAGTCGATGTAGTCAACCAAGCTGGCCGCCGTCACATCGTGAATGACTTTCACGCCTAAAAAGGTGGGCTTGACCGGCTCATGTGCTAGCCATTGGTATTTGTTGTCCCGGGCTGTCGCCAAGGGATGTTGTTTGGTTTGTGCGTGCTTACCTTTGTGGCGTTCACGCACTTCGGCATATTCAGCACGTAACTGGGTTGCATAATCGTCCAGTGCATCGGCACTTAATAAGTTGCCCGCCACGCCGACGGCGCGGGACGCATCACTGACATATACTGTAGTGCCGGTATAATTCGGTTCAATTTTAACGGCGGTATGGGCGCGCGAGGTGGTGGCCCCGCCGATCATCAGCGGAATGGTGAAACCTTGCCTTTGCATTTCTTTGGCAACATGCACCATTTCGTCGAGCGATGGGGTGATTAGGCCGCTTAGGCCAATAATATCAACATTTTCCAAGCGGGCGGTTTGCAGTATTTTTTCCGCCGCCACCATCACGCCCAAGTCAATCACTTCGTAGTTGTTGCATTGCAGCACCACACCGACGATGTTCTTGCCAATGTCGTGGACATCGCCTTTGACGGTCGCCATTAAAATTTTGCCATTGGTCTGGCGGTCCCCAGCCACTTTGTCGGCCTCCATGAACGGCATCAGATAGGCCACTGATTTTTTCATCACCCGGGCTGATTTGACGACTTGCGGCAGGAACATTTTGCCCGCGCCGAACAAGTCGCCCACCACGTTCATACCCGCCATCAGCGGCCCTTCAATGACGTGCAGCGGTCGGGTGGCTTCCAGCCGCGCCGCTTCGGTGTCTTCGTCGATAAAGTCCGTGATGCCTTTGACCAGTGCATATTCCAAACGCCGGGCAACCGTCCAACTGCGCCACGCCTGTTCTTCGGGCTTGGTTTCGTTGCTGCCATCATCTCGGTACTTTTCGGCAAGTGCCAGCAATGTTTCCGTTGCATTTGCACTGCGGTTCAAAATAACCGCTTCAACAGCATCCCGCAACTCGGTGGGTATGTCTTCATAAATCGCCAATTGTCCGGCATTGACAATGCCCATGGACATGCCGGCCCGTATGGCATGGTACAAAAACACTGCGTGAATGGCTTCGCGCATCAGATTGTTGCCACGGAATGAAAAGGACACGTTAGAAACGCCGCCGGAGATCAGCGCGTACGGCAGGGTCTGCTTGATAATGCGGGTGGCCTCAATAAAATCCACGCCATAATTATTGTGTTCGTCGATGCCAGTGGCAATAGCGAAAATATTGGGGTCAAAAATTATGTCTTCTGGAGGAAAACCCACTTGTTCGACCAAAATTTTATAGGCACGTTGACAGATTTCGACTTTACGGGCTTGCGTGTCCGCTTGGCCTGCCTCGTCAAAAGCCATGACAATGATGGCGGCACCGTAGCGTTTCACCAATTGGGCTTGGCGGATAAAGGCTGCCTCACCTTCTTTCATAGAAATTGAATTGACCACCCCTTTACCTTGGATGCATTTTAAACCAGCTTCCAGAATATCCCATTTGGAAGAGTCAAGCATGATGGGGACTTTGGCAATGTCGGGTTCGGAGGCGATCAGCATTAAGAACCTGACCATTGCTGTTTTGGAGTCCAGCATCCCTTCGTCCATGTTAATGTCGATGATTTGCGCGCCGTTTTCCACTTGTTGCCGAGCCACATCCAAAGCCGTTTCAAAATCCCCCTCGATGATCAGGCGTTTGAATGCAGCCGATCCGGTGACATTAGTGCGCTCGCCAACGTTGACAAACAAGCTGTCAGTGCCGATGGTCATAGCTTCCAAACCCGACAAGCGGCATTGTTTGGGCAGGTCGGGCACGGTGCGGGGCGGATAGTTTTGTACTGCCTGGGCTATTGCCTGAATATGTGCGGGGGTCGTGCCACAACAGCCGCCGATGATATTCAGGTATCCGCAGGCCGCCCATTCGGCAATTTCTTGCGCCATGGCTTCTGGCGATTCGTCGTATTCGCCAAATTCGTTGGGCAATCCGGCGTTGGGGTGGGCGGAAACATGGGTGTCCGCAATTGCCGATAATTCGGCAATATATTGGCGCAATTCTTTTGCCCCTAAGGCGCAGTTAAAACCAAAAGAAATTGGTTGTACATGCTTTAGCGAATGCCAAAACGCGGCAACGGTCTGCCCTGATAGGGTGCGCCCTGAGGCATCGGTAATGGTGCCGGAGATCATCACCGGCAATTGATAGCCTATCCCGTCAAAAACATTGCCGACAGCAAAGGCGGCGGCTTTGGCGTTGAGCGTGTCGAAAATAGTTTCAATCAAGATGATGTCGGCCCCCCCGTCAATCAGTCCCCGGGTGGCCTCGGTGTAGGTGACCACCAATTCATCAAAGGATATGTTGCGGAAGCCCGGGTCATTGACATCTGGCGACATCGACGCGGTGCGGCTGGTGGGGCCCAGAACACCGGCGACAAAGCGCGGCTTGTCGGGGGTTTTGGCGGTATACTCGTCAGCCGCTTGCCGTGCTAAGGCCGCGCCCGCCACATTCAGTTCGTACACCAGCTGTTCCATGCCATAATCAGCCATGCCAATGCTGTTGGAGTTGAAGGTGTTGGTTTCGACAATATCGGTGCCGGCGGCAAAATAGGCGCAGTGGATGGATTTGATAATATCCGGTTGGGTCAGTGCCAATAGGTCGTTGTTGCCTTTTAAATCCATCTGCCAATTGGCAAAGCGGCTGCCGCGATAGTCTTTCTCTTCCAGCTTGTAGCTTTGGATCATCGTTCCCATGGCTCCGTCCAAGAACAAGATGCGTTTGGACAAGAGTTGTTTTAAAAGTGCAGTGTTGTTCATGAGAGTGGCTTTGTTAGGGATGAAGTCGGTTTGCGGTTGCTTAATATAACGCCAAAGATTATTATTTTCAGCTGTTTTTAATGGAGACCAACATGTCAAAGCCAACCATCATACAGGTATTCAAAAGCGTGCTCGCTGCATTTATGGGCGTACAAAGCGAGGAGAACAGAAAAAGGGATTTTGAACAAGGCTCACTAAAAACCTACCTGATAGCAGGCATTGTGTTTACGGTGATTTTTATTGGGGCATTAGTGGTATTGGTTTCAATCGTTTTGGGATAGGCTGCCGGTCAAGACAATTAGTGTGGCACAAAAAATAGCATAAAAAAGCCCAAGCTTGCTTGGGCTTTTTTTACTGTCCGAACATTGCGTACGGCTTATTTTTTTAAGCCTTCTTTAAAAGAATTGAGCATGGCGGCAAATGCTTCGGTGAACATTTCTACTATGCCCCCAAACAAGGTGTTAATAGATATGCCTTGTTTCAGCATAAATACAGCACGGATAACAGCGGCAAGCAATAAGCCAACGACAGGCGGCATAAATTCTAACAGCAGCGACAAGAACACCCCCGCGCCGGATTGAAAGCCGCCTTCATTTTTTCTGTCGCCAATGCTGGTCAAATCCCTTTCGTAATTTTCACCACCTTTGTCGGCTCTAAATTCTTCCAAAAGAAAGACTTGGAAATTTACCAATAACAATTGTGCAGCCATAAATACGCCAGCGGCGATACAAGCCCACATCACGGCATTGCCCGTGTTATTTTTTATAGCCGACTGATAAATCCAGATAGCTACAAAAATCATTACCATCGCACCAATCATAGTTGTACCTTTATAATTTTATTATAGTTTTGTTAGGAAAAAGTAAAGATATGTACATTTTAACACCATGTTAGAGCCTTCTTTTTCGATGACCTTGCATGATTCGTACTTTTCGCGTCCTGGGGTTGTTTGCTTTTTAAGCTCGCCATTTTCAACAGCATATTTAATGGCTATTTTCATTTCCTTGGTACGCCCCACTGAATCGGTGGAGATGGTCTCCAGCGTTCCGTCTTTTTGGAAATCCCATTCCACCTTAACAGCTTTTTTTTCGCCGTCAAATTTGGCAGCCTCTGCGTAGAGGTTCCATTTTCCTACCAGTTCAGAGTTATCCTTTAGCGGGATGTCAGCGCTTGCAGTAAGTGACTGGAAAGCTGCTGCTAACAGCAATATTTTAACGCAATTTTTCATTATATTCTCGCCCCGTGCCTGACTATTAGTGAAGTTTAAGTTTAAACTATCCCATGCCTGCTATCGAGCTTTAATTTTTGTGGTCACGTGCAGGCTGTTTTTTGGGTGCGGATAAGGCGAGCCACCCTGGTTTATGGGGTGTCCAGCACTTGCTTTATGCGATGGCATTCAAAAAATGGGCAGAAGGTATTGACATTAATTACCGCTAAAGTATCATGCAAGTTCCACAAGCTATGAATTTAGCGATTTTCAAAATACAAATAATAGGTAGGAACATCCATGGGGTTCATCTTAGATCTGACTTCAATGTTAAAAGAACCAGCTGGCATGGTCGGCGCGGTTGTTGTAATTGCTGCTGTGTATGCTTTAGTTAAATGGGTATTTGCTGAGCATCCAGACGACAAAAAATAAGCAGTACCAGCACGTCATGTTCAAGGCTGCTACCAATGCAATATTGGTAGCGACCTTATAAAAAGGCAATTGCCGCTGTTTAAATTTTTAGTTTCTTCTATAATTTATACATTTTGTTTTTAAATGTATAAATTCATCCTCGATAAAATAAACCAAGCCATCGCCTTAAAAGTACCTGCTACAGGTATAGGTTTGTTCCGCATTTTTTACGGGCTCATCACCCTTCAAGAGATAGCTTTTCTGTTTTACTTCAGTCACCTGATTTTTGACCCCATCCCTTTCATAGACGTCGAATTTCCTACTATCCCTTTATTTTTGACCCTTTGGGCGATTATTGCTGGTTTTATAGTGGTTGGCTACCATTATCAGTTTGCCGTTTTTTGCAACTATGTTTTTTGGATCGTTTTCGTCAATTTCACCTCGATGCAGCGGGATTTTGATGGCGGTTTTGATCTGTTTATGGTGGGGGCGGGGTTTTTTCTGCTGTTTATGCCGGGCGACAAATCATTCTCAATTGATGGCCTCAGGTACAAACTGAACTTCCCGTTTAAGCACTACAGCACTTATCAGCCCGCCACGGTTTCGGCACTGGCGTATTATTTGCCCGTGGCGATATGCCTGGGTTTCTTGTATTTCGATTCTGCCGTCCACAAGCTTTTTGCCGAGCATTGGCGTAATGGCTTGGGTTCATGGCTGCCCGCCACCCAACCCTATTACGTTTCGGCAATCGATATGTCGGTTATGCTGAATAATGAAGTGTTGGAAAAAATCATTGGCTACACCGTTTTGGTTTTTCAGTTCACCTTTGTTTTTTTCTTCGCTAAACGCCATTGGCAAGTTTTTTACTTGTTGGTCGGCATAGCATTGCATTTAGGCATAAGCCTTTCCTTAAACATTTACCCTTTTGGCATGGCTATGCTGGCGTTCTATCTGCTTGTAGTGCCATTTGCATGGTGGGGTGTGCTTGGCTCTTTGCTCACTGCCAAACAGCCCGCATTGACGGTGTTTTATGACCAACAATGCCCGTTGTGTAACCGGGCCGTGTTAATAATGAACCACTTTGACGTGTCCAACAGCGTGGATTTTAAAAGTGCCCAAGCGTATGCCCAAAATTACCCGGCATTAAACAACATCAGGGCCGATGACTTGCTGCAAGATTTATATGCCTTAGATGCCCACGGCACTGTTTATAAAGGCTTGGACACTTATATCAAAATACTTAATAAAATATGGTATTTATCAGTTTTTGCGGGATTGTTGTCCTTGCCGGGCATTTACCAACTGGCCGCCCATAAGTACCGGGCCATTGCCGATAACCGCACCCGTTTGGCTTGCGACCTGACCTGCCTTCCCCAAGCAGCGTCGACTGCCGTGGGCGGCACGCTGTACTATAGGCTATTTGAAGGGTATGGCAGCGAAAAACCAAAGGGCTTAGCAAGAAAGCTAGCGAAAATAGTGATAGTGTTTTTGTTGTTGCAATTAAACAGCACAATCCATTATGGCATTGTCTATCGGCTTCATTTGGACAGCAAACAGAATGCGCTGACCGACACCTTAAACAAGGCCAGCAATGCTCTACTGGAAGTTTCGCAAACCTTTTGGGGAATTGCCCCCCATGCCCTATATCTGCACGATCATTTTGCCGGTTATGACCATATCTTGGCGATCACTTACTTGGATCGGCAGGGTGCAGAGCATTGGCTGCCTTTTGTCAATCAAGAGGGGCGCTTGTTGGCCCCCAATTGGGGGCGGGTGCAGTCCATGTGGGCTAATATTGCCGTCACACCCACCATCAATAACGTCCGCCTGCAAAAATTTATCATGAAAGTGACTGCTTTTTGGGGGCAAAAAGTGGGTTTAGACCTTGATAATGCTCAGTTTATTATAAAAATGAAGAGAATTGATGCGCCCGACACTTGGGTGTACGACCTGCGGCATAAGAATTTTGCTTCCGAGTGGACAACTATTGGCTCAGTTAAATGGAACAACAAGGTGGTGTCGTTTGATTTGCCTGAGAATATCAATTCGCTGTGACAGTTGTGCAACAGGAACTGCTTTTTTATTATTGCATCATCAAACGAGTCATGATATAAATTGCCCGTGCTTTATGAATTGGCGCACAATAAATAAAATAAATTAAACCGTTTGGAGGATATTATTATGAAAAAAATCTTAGCACTTTTGGCTATGGCATTGATGGTTGTTGGTTTGACTGGCTGTTTGGACAACCCAGATGGTTCAAAACAAAAAGTTTCAAGTTCAATCGAACTGTAAGTAAAATTTTTGTAGGAACAAAAAACCCAGCTATATGCTGGGTTTTTTGTTGGTGGGGACTAGCAAAAGCAAAAAGGCTAAGCAGGGCTTATCAAGTGTCCCCATAAGTCGTATTCGTCCGCTTCTTCCATTTCCACGTCGACAAATTCGCCCACTTTCAGATGGGTTGCCCCGTCTATAAATACTTGCCCGTCTATTTCTGGTGCATCGGCACGGCTTCTGGCCACAGCCCCTTCTGCAACCACCTCATCAACCAATACCTGCTCGATTTTGCCGACACGGTGTTGCAAGCGTTCCGCACTGATGCCAGCTTGATGTGCCATGAAACGCGCCAAGCGCTCTTGTTTTAGCGGCTCAGGGATTAAATCCGGCAAACTGTTGGCGGCTGCCCCTTTGACTGGGGAATAAGCGAAACAGCCCACCCTATCCAACTGTGCGGCACTTAAAAATTCCAATAACTCCTCAAAGTCACTTTCAGTTTCCCCCGGAAAGCCGACAATAAAGGTGCTGCGTAATGTTATATCGGGGCAAATGGCCCGCCACGCCCGTATCCGTTCCAGGTTGTTTTGGGTTGCCGCCGGCCTCTTCATCATTTTTAAAATGCGGCTGTTGGCATGTTGGAAAGGGATGTCCAGATACGGCAATATTTTGCCATCGGCCATTAAGGGGATGACCTCATCAACATGCGGATAAGGGTAAATATAGTGCATCCGCACCCAGATACCCAAATCCCCGAGAGCTTCCGCCAAATCGTAAAAACGTGTTTGGATAGGCCGATGCCGCCATTGGCGGGTCTGATATTTCAAATCCAGGCCATAAGCGCTGGTGTCTTGGGAGACCACCAATAGCTCTTTGACCCCCGCATTTGCCAAACGCTCCGCTTCCAGCAACACATCGTCTATCGGTCGGCTAACCAAGTCACCGCGCATAGAAGGGATAATGCAAAATGTGCAGCGGTGGTTGCAGCCTTCAGATATTTTTAGGTAGGCATAATGGCTAGGTGTCAATTTAATCCCTTGCGGCGGCACCAAGCTAGTGAAAGGGTCGTGACGGGGCGGCAGATGCTCATGTACGGAGGCGATCACTTCATCAATAGCATGTGCGCCAGTCACTTTTAAAACTTGTGGGTGGCGGGCGCGGATTTCGGCTTCGCGGGCGCCTAGGCAGCCAGTGACAATCACCTTGCCATTTTCAGCCAGTGCCTCACCGATACTGTCCAGTGACTCTTCTACGGCAGCATCAATAAAACCACAGGTGTTGACGACCACTAGGTCGGCATTATGGTAACTTGGCGATATGGTGTAGCCTTCCTCGCGGAGCTTGGTCAATATACGTTCGCTGTCAACCAGGGCTTTAGGGCAGCCTAGGCTTATAAAGCCTACGGTGGGGGTTTTGCTCATAGTCTATAGATAGATTGTGGGGTTAGGGCATGGGGAAGGGCAGCTGCGGACAAGCCCGTTAATGTGAAATTATCAATCCATTGTAATATATTGATAAGCGATTTAATATGATAACGCTTTATGGCGGCGGGTTTTGCCGCGTGCCAGAATTTTTCTTGAGCGGGTGTGACGATGGAATTCAAACCAAGCGTGTTGCCGGCCCTCATTGAGGCGGTTGCTGAAGCAGTGGCAAACCATGCGGAAGAAGTGACCGCATTGGACCAGGCTATCGGTGATGGCGATCACGTCATCAATTTACAACGTGGCTTGCAGGCGTTAATGGAGCAGCGTGAAGCGTTGGAGCAATTGGACTGGTGTGCCGCGTGGCAAAAAATAGGCATGATTTTGATGTCCACAGTCGGAGGTGCGTCGGGTTCTTTGTTTGGCACCTTGTTTGTTGCAATGGGCAAGGCGGCACATGACCAGCCATTAGGTTTGCTTGGTTTTGCCGAGGCATTTGGTCAAGGTGTTGCGGCTGTCAAGTTACGGGGCAAGACCGAAGTGGGCGAAAAAACCATGGTGGATGTGTTGCAGCCTGTTGCCGATTACCTTCTGGCGGCAGCCAACACGCCGACCGGATTACAGGAACTGTTGCCCAGCATTGACCGTGTTGCCGTTGCCGGTATGGATTCTACCCGCGCTATGGTGGCTACTAAAGGTCGTGCATCGTTTATGGCTGAGCGCAGTGTCGGCCATATTGATGCCGGTGCCAGGACTAGCCAGCTAATGATTGGCGCGATTGCCGCAGCATTGGCTACTCAGTTAGCATCCCCATCTTAAATGGGCGGTATGGACAGGGGTATCCCAAAGCTTTAACAGTTCTTCATCAAGCAACGTAACCGTCATAGAGCAGCCCGCCATATCCAGTGCAGTGGTGTAATTGCCCACTAACGAACGGGCGATAACAACCCCTTGGCCCTGCCAGTATTGTGCTGCCAACTGGTAGACCAGATAGAGTTCAATTAAGGGCGTGGCGCCAAAACCGTTGATGTGCAGCAAAATGGCTTGGCCTTTGACCGGTTTCAGCTCAAGCTGGATGGCATGGGCCAAGGTTTCGACAATTTCAGTGGCGGTGCTGAGCGGTAGCGTTTGCCGTCCGTGTTCACCATGGATGCCTACTCCCATTTCCATTTCCGCATCACCTAGCGTAAAGGTAGGTTTCCCCAGGGCGGGAACAGTGCAGCTGCTCAGGGCCACCCCCATGGAAGCGGTTTGCCCGGTGATTTTATCGCCTAGTGCTTTGCAGCTGGCAAGGTCTAGGCCCAGTTCGGCAGCTGCCCCCAGCATTTTCTCTACGATGAGTGTGCCAGCAACCCCGCGCCGCCCAATGGGGTGGTCTTTCGGCAAGGCAACATCGTCATCAACCACGACACTGGCGTGGGCGCACCCAAGCATCTCGGCGGCTATTTCAAAGTTCATGACATCCCCCGCATAATTTTTCACGATGAACAGCACACCACCGCCCGACTCCACTGATTGCGCGGCTGCCAATAGCTGGTCGGGGGTGGGCGAGGTGAACACCTGCCCGGGACAAGCGGCATCCAACATACCAAGGCCCACTAAACCAATGTGCAGAGGCTCATGGCCCGAACCGCCACCCGACACCAAGGCCACTTTGCCGGGGGTAATGGGCGTTGCGCGTTTGACAAAACGGGGCTGGCTGCTGAACGTGACAATGTCCGCGTGGGCTAGTGCAAAACCGAGCAAGCTTTCATCGAGTAAGGAATCAACACCGTTAATGAATTTTTTCATGGCGTAATAAGTCAGTTGTTAGTGGATTAAGGCTGGTTTGCCAGTAATGCGGCGGTGACAGCGGAAAGATCGCGCTCAACCCAAGTGGGTTGATAGCTCGAGCAGGCCAAATCCTGTTCATCAGAAATACCGGTCAATACCATCAGGCTACTGATACCTGTCCGAATAGCCCCTAAGATGTCCGTTTCGAGGCGGTCGCCAATGGCAAGCGTATGCTCCGGTTTGGCATTGAGCAAGGCCATTGCCTGCTGGTAGAAAATAGGTTCCGGTTTGCCTATCACGATAGGGGTGACGCCGGTGGCCACTTCCAGCGCTTTTAATATGGCGCCGTTACCGAGGATAACGCCGTGTTCAGTGGGCAAGGAGGTATCCGCATTAGTGCCGAAAAACTTTGCACCTTCCCTGATATTGATGGATGCCGTGGCAAGCTTGTCCCACGTTAGCGTGGCATCTTTTCCGCACACGACAATATCGGCACCTTTTTCATAAAGGCCAGTGAGCGTAAAACCTTCGGACAGCAAAGGTTGGGTTGCGCCGTCTTCACCAACCACAAACACTTTTGTGTCCGCTGGCGGGTAGTGTTGGGCAAGATAATGCGCGGTCGCCATACCTGATGTAAGTATCTGACCTGCCCCAACCGAAACGCCCATGGTAGCGAGCTTGGTCACGTATTGCTCCGCAGTGGCGCTGGCGTTGTTGGTTGCCAAAATATAATCGGCCCTTAGTTGGTGTAATGCGTCAAAAAACGCTACCAATCCCGGCAAAGGCTTGGCTCCCAGCCATAAAACCCCGTCCATGTCGATAATAAAGGCCTTCATATCACTTAAGTTTGGCATGTTTACAGTCCTGTATAGGGTAATGTTGCAGTGTGCCACAATTTGACAGGGCAGGGCAGTGGTGAGCCAGGTTGTGTGGATAAACTAAACCAGCACTTGCCATACGGGTAACAAAACAACGGTACTTGCCTGTCTGAATCGAGGGTGGCGCAGGGCTGCCTGCAATTGAAGTAAGAATGACATAAGAATGCAACAAAATTATGAAAAAATAGAAATAAAAGAGAGCATCGGCAAGGCAACGCCCCTTCCGGTGAGCAGGCCGTCAACGCGTGATGAGGCGCGATAATCATTGGGCATTGACATCCGTCAGCTTTCTCTTTACAGTTATCACCGCAAAACAATTATGTACAAACAATAAATACTATATATAACCCTTCGGAGCAAATATCATGGCAAAACCATTAATTCAAATGGCATTAGACTCATTGGATTTTGACGCAACAGTAGGATTGGCTACGCAAGTAGCTCCTTTTGTTGATATTTTTGAAATTGGAACTCCATGCATCAAACACAACGGTGTCAATCTGGTAAAAGAACTGAGAGCCAGATTCCCAGACAAATTGATTTTGGTTGACCTGAAAACAATGGACGCTGGCGAATACGAAGCGACTCCTTTCTACGCAGCTGGCGCAGATATTTGTACAGTGTTAGGTGTTTCTGGTTTGGCCACTTGTGTAGGCGTTATCAAAGCAGCAAATGCGCATGGTGCAGAAGCTCAAATCGACTTGATCAACGTAGAAGACAAAGTGGCATGTGCCCGTGCAACTGCTGAAGCAGGCGCACATATTATGGGTATCCACACTGGTCTTGATGCCCAAGCCGCTGGCCACACACCTTTCTCAGATTTGAACGACATCGCCGCTTTAGGCTTGCCAGTCAGAATTTCTGTTGCAGGTGGCATTAAGCCAGCCACTGTCCAAGACGTGGTACGTGCAGGTGCAAACATCATTGTTGTTGGTGCTGCCATTTACGGCGCGCCTTGCCCAGCTGAAGCAGCTCGTGAAATTCGTGAGTTGGTTGACGCAACTGAGGTGTAAGTAATGCATCAGCAGCTTGTCATAGAAAAAATTTCAAGCATTCTTGAAGCAACAGACGACTCGTATGATGTAAGGCTAACTTCCCTGCTGGATGGTGCCAAGCGCATCTTCATAGCAGGTGCAGGCCGCTCCAAATTAGTGGGCAATTTCTTTGCAATGAGATTGGTGCACGCCGGATATGATGTCAGTGTCGTAGGTGAAATCGTAACGCCTAGCATCAAAAGCGGCGACCTGCTGATTATCATCTCTGGCTCTGGCGAAACGGAACAGCTAATAGCCTTTACGAAAAGTGCCAAGAAAGTTGGTGCCAGTATTGTGTTGATATCAGCTAAGGCTGAGTCAACCATTGGTGATTTGGCTGAGGCCGTTTTCCAAATTGGTCGTGCCGAACAATACGCAAAAGTGTTCGGTATGCCAATGGGAACAGTCTTTGAGTTATCTACATTGCTGTTTTTGGAATCAACCATTTCCCATGTGATACATGAGAAAGGCATTCCAGAAGAAGTGATGCGGGAAAGACACGCCAATTTAGAGTAAGACAATTAAGAACGGGTGGTTAATCGTCACTCGTTCTGATATTGCAGCCGTTAATCACATTGGCTGAGTAGGCTTGTCGGTTTACAAGGGCTAATAATAAAACACTAAGAATCAATATAATAGTTTAAAGGAGAATAAAATGACTTCGCGCCGTGAACTAGCGAATGCCATACGCGCTTTAAGCATGGATGCTGTGCAAAAGGCAAATTCTGGTCATCCAGGAGCCCCAATGGGTATGGCGGATATTGCTGAGGTATTATGGAATGATTACATGACCCATAATCCGACCAATCCAAAATGGCCTAACCGCGATCGCTTCGTATTATCGAATGGTCATGGGTCGATGCTCATCTATTCCCTACTGCATCTGACTGGCTATGATCTTCCTATTGAAGAATTACAAAAATTCCGCCAACTTCATTCCAAAACCCCAGGTCACCCTGAATATGGTTATGCGCCTGGCGTAGAGACCACCACAGGGCCTTTGGGACAAGGCATAACCAACGGGGTCGGCATGGCCATTGCTGAAAAAGCATTGGCTGCACAATTTAACCGGGATGGACATAAAATTGTTGATCATCACACCTATGTGTTCTTGGGTGATGGTTGCTTGATGGAAGGTATTTCCCATGAAGCGTGTTCGTTGGCCGGCACATTAGGCTTGGGCAGCTTGATAGCATTCTGGGATGACAATGGCATCTCCATCGATGGTCATGTTGAAGGCTGGTTTACCGATAATACGCCGAAACGTTTTGAGGCCTATGGCTGGCATGTCATTGCCGATGTCGATGGCCATGATGCTGACGAAATAGCAAACGCCATCCAAATGGCAAAAGCTATAACCGACAAACCAACCCTTGTTTGTTGCAAAACAACTATTGGTTTTGGCTCGCCCAATAAGGCGGGTAGCCACGCTTGTCATGGTGCACCATTAGGTGATGCGGAAATCAACCTTACCAAAGCGGCACTGGGTTGGGATCACGGTTCGTTTGAAATTCCTGCCAATGTCTATGTCGGTTGGGATGCTAAAGCCAAAGGTGCGGCAGCAGAAGCGGCATGGAATGAAAAATTTGCAGCTTACCAAACCGCCTATCCAGAATTAGCCAGTGAATTTGTAAGGCGCATGTCCGGCGAATTGCCCGCCAATTGGTCGGAGCAAGCGGCCAGTTTTGTTGCCAGCGTAGATGCGGAAGCTAAAACCACTGCAACAAGGCTTTCTTCATTGGCATCAATCGAAGGCTTCGCCAAAATATTGCCAGAAATATTTGGTGGTTCTGCTGATTTGGGTTGTTCAAACATGACCGAATGGACAGGTTATAAACCCATGCGCCATGACAAACCGGATGCCAACTACGTCAACTATGGCGTACGTGAATTTGGTATGTCAGCCATCATGAACGGTATTGCATTGCACGGTGGCTTCATTCCATTTGGTGCCACTTTCCTGATGTTCTCTGAATATGCAAGAAATGCCGTACGTATGGCGTCATTGATGAAAATCCGTTCGATATTCGTCTATACCCATGATTCAATTGGTCTTGGAGAAGATGGCCCGACCCATCAGCCGATTGAGCAAACCGCAACATTGCGCATGATTCCAGGCATGAATGTTTGGCGTCCTTGTGATGCTGTAGAAACAGCTATCTCTTGGCAATTGGCTTTGGAACGTAAAGACGGCCCATCAGTATTGGTTTTCTCGCGCCAAAACTTGCCACATATCCCCCGTACCGCTGAACAGCGGGCATTGGTTGCTAGAGGTGGTTATGTGTTGAGCGATTGCGACGGTGTTGCCGATGCCATTATTATTGCCACAGGCTCCGAAATTGATTTGGCACTCAAAGCAGCGGCCCAGCTTGCTGAAAGTGGCAAAAAAGTACGCGTGGTGTCTATGCCATCAACCAATGTGTTTGATGCCCAAGATGAAGCCTACAAAGAATCAGTTTTGCCTAAGGCCATAACAAAACGCTTGGCTGTTGAAGCAGGTGTTACCGATGGCTGGTGGAAATATGTGGGTACCAATGGAAGAATATTGGGTCTCGACCGCTTTGGCGAATCAGCACCAGCGGGCGAGTTATTCAAGGAGTTTGGCTTCACTGTTGATAACGTAGTGAAGAACGTAGAAGCATTATTTTAATTCTAAAGCAATTCGGTCAAGGCTTCTGTAACGGTAAAGATAATAAACAAAACAAACAGTTGCAGAACCCCTTAACCACTTCGTCCGACTCATAGGTGAACAACGTGAAAAACAAACATTTGACGAACAGTTTATTGGCAGCAGTGTTGTTAGCTAGTCCTCTAGTTAATGCAGATTCAAAATATCCGGCAGCGGATTTTCAACCCGAAATTGTTTATCAAGATAACGACTTGATTGCAAAAGAAGGAAAAGCGGAAGCAGCATCAGTTGCGGCAAAGCCAGCCGCTAAAGCAGTTGAAGCGACAGCAGTCGATTCTAAGTATCCAGCCGCTGATTTTCAGCCGCAAGTGATCTATCATGACGACAGCTACAAACCCAGTGAAACTGTAAAAGCCACGGCAGCTAAAGCTACTGAAGAAAAAGTGGCCCAAAAATTAGAAACAGAAACTGCTGATGTCGCAGTAACCAGTGAAACAGCCAAAAAAGAAGACACTTCGCTTAACTATATTTTGGGCTTGGTGGGTTTGATTGCAGTAGGTGGCTTTTTGTTCAAAAAACAAGGCGGTTGTGGTTCAGCTAAAAAAGTGGCAACCAACACAAGCGTTGTTTCAGCAGCCACTAAAATTGCCAACACCGGTGTTGCCAGATATTTGAACAAAGTGTCAGGTACCGGCGTATCCCGCTATCTTGAACAAAAAGTAAAAACAAGCACACCAGTCACCGGCGTAGCCAAATATGTCGCTAAGCAGGTTGTAGCGGCAAAAACAACAGCAGCGCAAACAAAAACGACTGGGGTTGAAAAATACATGCGCGATCGGGGGTAATGAATGAGCCATGACAATTCGGGTGTTTTTTTTATGCCTGCAGTAGCAGGTTTGTTCTTTTTCATGAAACGGCCAAAAATTGAGGAGATTGAGCCTGTAGCCGCTGTTGTATACCAACCGCACTCATCGGGTCTGACTGGCGTGGCGAGATATTTGCAAAGCCAAGTTTTTGTTGCTAATGAGCAACAGACACTAGTCGAAGATGATGCTTTTGTATCCATTTCTACAGGTGTTGCCAAATACCTTGAAAAAGTGGAGCAACATAAAATAAGCGGGGTAAGCAAATATTTACTCAGGCAGTCACTCGCAGAAAAGCATAAAACACATGAAATTGTCATGGATCAGTTAACTGGTGTAGAAAAGTATTTAAAAAATGTAAAGCCACTGGCCAAGGTGACAGGGGTAGCCAAATACTTAAAGCATCAAGATTCATTGCCTAAGCCGAGCAAAGTCGAGCAATATCTGGCCAGACAGGCCATATTGGCAAAATATAATATCAAGCAGCCAGTGCCTACTGAAACAAAGTTTGAAATGTCGGGCGTTGCCAAATACTTTTTAAGCCAAGAAAACCAACCCAAGCCATCAAGAGTCGCCAAGTATGTCGCTAGGCAAGCCGCTTTGGCATTGTTGCAAGACAAGCAAAAAGCACCAGAAAAGAAATTGACCGGTGTGGCAAAGTATCTTTCAGTACAAGATAGCCTGCCGCAGCCTAGCAGGGTAGCTCGCTACATTGCTAAACAGTCAGCCTTGTCAGCTATAGTGGCGAAAGAAAGCATTACTGCAAAAGTGACTGGTGTGGCCAAATATTTGGAACAGCAAGATGCCCTGCCAAAAGTCAGTCGAGTGAGCCGATATGTAGCCAGACAAACACTGGCAGTGGCCAAGCAACAAGTTGTCTTAAACGAAACAGGCGTTGATAAATACGTCCGCCAGTTTGGTTAAAAACCTAAAAGATTTTTTTTATTACAGCAAATTAATTAAAGGGTAACACTCATGGGTAAAAATTTATTGGAGCAACTTAAAGAAGTCACAATTGTTGTGGCGGATACTGGTGATATTGAAGCAATTGAAAAATTTACACCCCGTGATGCAACAACCAATCCTTCTTTGATTACGGCAGCTGCACAAATGCCACAATACCAAGGTATTGTTGACGATACATTGAAAGGGGCAAGAGCAACATTAGGTGATTCAGCCGCAGCGGCAGAGGTCGTGTCCTTGGCATTTGACCGCTTGGCAGTATCTTTTGGCCTTAAGATTCTTGAAATTATCCCAGGACGAGTTTCAACGGAAGTTGACGCACGTTTGTCTTTCGACACAGACGCAACAGTAGCCAAAGGTCGTGAACTCATTGCCCAGTATGAAGCACAAAATGTAAGCCGTGAGCGGGTTTTAATCAAGATCGCGGCGACTTGGGAAGGTATCCAAGCAGCGGCAGTGCTGGAAAAAGAAGGCATTCATTGTAATTTGACTTTGTTGTTTGGCATTCACCAAGCGATTGCATGTGCCGAGAATGGCATAACCTTGATTTCTCCTTTCGTCGGACGGATTCTTGACTGGTATAAAAAAGACACTGGTCGTGACTCTTACGAGCCAGCAGAAGACCCAGGCGTTGTTTCAGTGACAGAAATTTATAACTATTACAAAAAATTTGGCTATAAAACTGAAGTTATGGGCGCCAGTTTCCGTAATGTCGGTGAGATTTCCGAATTGGCAGGTTCTGATCTATTGACCATCGCGCCATCATTATTGGCCGAACTACAAGCCACTGAAGGCGAACTGCCAAGAAAATTAGACCCTGCAACGGCTGCTGGTTTGGAAATTGAAAAAATATCAATTGATAAAGCAACCTTCGATCGTATGCACGAAGAAAACCGTATGGCCACTGACAAGTTGGCTGAAGGTATTTCGGGCTTTGCTAAGGCATTGGAATCGCTTGAAGAATTATTGGCAGCAAGATTGGCGAGTTTAGAAGCTTAATCAAGTCAGGATGTATTAGCGTTCAGGGACGAATGCATCTCCGCAAACCTAGCAATTAACATTAATTAGGTCTATCAATGTCACAAAAAATTTTAGATGTCGTCAAACCGGGTGTGGTGATTGGCGACGACGTACAAAAAATATTTGCTATCTGTAAAGCAAATAAATTCGCTTTGCCAGCTGTCAATGTCATTGGCACAGGTTCAATTAATGGCGTATTGGAAGCTGCAGCAAAAGCAAAATCAGCTGTTATCGTACAATTCTCAAATGGCGGTGCCCAGTACGTTGCGGGTAAAGGCTTAAAGCTTGAAGGCCAAAAACCGGCTATCTTAGGTGCTATTTCAGGGGCACAGCATGTTCATACGGTTGCTGAGTATTATGGTGTACCGGTTATCCTGCATACCGACCATGCCGCTAAAAGTTTGCTGCCATGGATTGACGGTTTGTTAGACGAAGGGGAAAAACGCTTTGCCGCCACCGGAAAGCCACTGTTCAGCTCGCACATGCTTGACCTTTCAGAAGAAAACCTGAAAGAAAACATTGAAATTTGTGGCCAGTATTTACAACGCATGTCCAAAATGGACATGACTTTGGAGATTGAATTGGGCGTGACTGGCGGTGAAGAAGATGGTGTGGACAACAGCCACATGGATCATTCCATGTTGTATACCCAGCCTGAAGATGTCGCTTATGCCTATGAGGAACTAATTAAAATAAGCCCAAGATTCACCATAGCAGCTTCATTTGGCAACGTCCACGGTGTTTACAAACCTGGCAACGTTAAATTGACACCTAGCATTTTGGACAATTCACAAAAATACGTATCAGAAAAATACGGTGTGCCTGCCAACAGCTTAAATTTTGTCTTCCATGGCGGTTCAGGTTCTAGTGCAGAAGAAATTGAAGAATCCATTAGCTATGGCGTAATCAAAATGAACATTGATACCGACACCCAATGGGCTACATGGGAAGGCATCATGAATTACTACAAAGCCAATGAAGGCTACTTGCAAGGCCAAATCGGCAACCCAGAAGGCGATGATAAGCCCAACAAAAAATACTATGATCCTCGCGTCTGGCAAAGGGCAGGGGAAGTGGGCATGGTAGTCCGATTGGAACAAGCATTTAAAGAGCTGAATGCGCTAAATACGCTTTAAGAAATAGTAACTGATTCATGGGTTATTATTAAATAATCCATGAGTTCTTTAGATAGGTGAATAGTTCAAGAATAAAAAATAATGCCCAAACAGCTTAGTTGTTTGGAAACTCCATGTTTATCAAGTCAAATTTAGGAGGTTAATGTAGAAAATACTGTTAAAAGTAGGTCATTTGCCATTAACGCGTTTCAATTTATTTGAGCATACTATGGACACCTTACAATCAGCACTCTACAGCCGTATCAATAATTTTAACTTGGATGTGGCGGGCGTACAGCTACCATTCAGCCAGCGATTAGCAAGAGAAAACAAGTGGTCTGAGCCGTATACATTACGTGTGATCGAAGAGTATAAAAAATTCACCTTCCTCGCTATGGTTGCAGGACATCCTGTGACACCTTCCCAGCAAGTTGATGCCGTATGGCATTTGCACCTCACCTACAGCCAATCCTATTGGTTGGAATTTTGTCCCAATATTTTGGGCGCGCCATTGCATCATAAGCCAACTCAAGGAGGAGTGGATGAAACTAAAAAATTTCGTGAATGGTATGGCAATACCTTAGGCAGTTACCAAATATGGTTTAAGGATAAACCACCAGCCGATATATGGCCATGTGTGGACGAGCGATTTTCCTGTAGCACACCCTCTGTTTGTAGAAATAAAAGAGGGCTTAACAATTTGCAAACCAGCATACTATTGACCTCTTTGTTTTTGGTGACCAGTTGCTCCAATCGTACACAAGATAGTGCGTTATTAATTTTTTTGGTATACATTTTTTTAATTTTTATTAAATTACGGGGCAGTTGGAATTCACGGAAGTCCAGGTCAGATTGGAATGTCGATTCAAATGACGGGAGCCATGGTGGTTTCGGTGATAGTGATTCTGGTGATAGTGGCTGTGGCGGCTGTGGTGGTGATTGATAATGTAATTGCAGTTTATTGAATATGTGAATAAACGAAGCACCAAAAATAATATACAGGCAGCTTAGTCGTTTGTGAATTTTACATTGTTGATATGTTAGACATTATAGCTGGGAGGTCAGTGTAGAAAAATACTGTTTTATGTAGGTCATTTACCATTAACTCGTTTCAATTTATTTGAGCATACTATGGACACCTTACAAGCAGCACTCTACAGTCGTATCGATAATTTTAACTTGGATGTGGCGGGCGTACAGCTAACGTTTAGCCAGCGTTTAGCAAGAGAAAACAACTGGTCGCAATTGTTCACATCACGGGCAATCGACGAATATAAAAAATTCACCTTCCTCGCCATGGTTGCAGGACATCCCGTCACACCCTCCCGGCAAGTCGATGCCGTTTGGCATTTGCACCTCACTTACAGCCAATCCTATTGGCAAGACTTTTGCCCCAACATTTTAGGCGGGCCGTTGCACCATGAGCCAACCCAAGGCGGAACTGATGAAGCCGATAAATTCCGCGAATGGTATGGCAACACGCTGATAAGCTATGAAACTTGGTTTGATGAAAAACCACCTGCCGATATCTGGCCCGATGTGAATAAAAGATTCCGTAGCTCCAAGAAAATTAACTTTTTTCTGATTTTGTCAGGTCTTCTATTTGTAACAAACTTCTTATTAGAATCTCAAAATAAATCTGCAATCGCTGTTTTTATAGGCTTATTAGTTTTATTTAACATAAGTTTGATGCGAAAATCCAATTCAAAGTGGGATATGGATTTTGATGACGGTGATAGCAGGGGCGGCTATGTTGGCGATTGATGACTTCTGTTGTCATTTTAGGATAAACATTACACGGCATAACGGCTTACAAATTGTGTAATTGTTTGGGAATACCTTCGCCCTGATGTCAAATTATGGAGGTTCATGTAAAAATATTTTTATAAGTAGGTTATTTGCCATTATCGCGTTTCAAATTATTTGGGCATACTATGGACACTTTACAAGCAGAACTCTATAACCGTATTGATAATTTTAACTTGGATATGGCAGGTACACAGCTAACATTCAGCCAGCGCTTGGCAAGAGAAAACCAATGGACTAAGCGGTATGCATTGCGTGTTATCGAAGAGTATAAAAAGTTCACTTTTCTTGCCATGGTCGCAGGTCATACAGTTACCCCGTCTAAGCAAGTGGGTGCCGTTTGGCATCTGCACCTTACCTACAGCCAATCATATTGGCAAGATTTTTGCCCTAACATTTTAGGCAGGCCGTTGCATCACGAACCAACCCAAGGCGGCGAAATCGAATCCCAAAAAATCCGCGAATGGTATGGCAAAACCCTGGCCAGTTATAGAACATGGTTTGATGAAAAACCACCCAGCGATATCTGGCCGGATGTGGATGGGAAATTCCGGAGTCGACTAACCATCATTGATAACTTTTTGGTGCTTCTGGCAGGTTTTGTAGGTATAACAAACGTCATGTTAATTGAATTTCAAAATGAAACTGTAACCGCGCTTATCCTAGGCGGTTTAGTTTTATTTAATATAAGTTTGTTATGGAAGTCCAAACTAGAGCGGGATATAGATTTTGATTTCGATGGCGGTGACGGCGATAGCGGTTGTGGAGGAGGGTGCGGTGGTGGTGATTGATAATGTGCCAGTAGAAACGATTAATGCTGTTCATGGCTGTTGCAATTAAACGGTAACTGGAAAAAATAGGGCAAACCGTCTGCGCTTTCTCGCTGAGTAGCCATCCCATAGACGCTAAGCGCTTCTATGGGTCGGTTTAGCACAACAGCGCAGCAATAACCACTTGTTATAGTGGGCATTGCAACTGACCAATGTATAGCATTACCAAATTCACAGGGTATTCTCAAAAAACCATTGCCTTGTAAAGTATTAACCACACACTGTGTCAAACCCAAGCCAATTCCACGTCCCGTGGCTTTGACAAACGCTTCTTTTTTAGTCCACAACCCATAAAATCCCGCCAGCTTTTCTTCCTTAGTCAGGTTGTACCAGTAAGTTTTTTCCTCTTCAGCAAAGCATCTATTGACCAGTGCAGCAAAATTATTTCTAGGTCGGCAATATTCAATATCTACACCCAAAAGTCCTGAACGGCTAACTGCTATAACCCACTGGCTAGCGGAATGGGAAATATTAAAGGCCAGATTAGGGTGATTTACCAAATAGGGCTTACCATAGGGGTGGCGTTTGATAAATATATGCGAGGGCGGTTCATCCAAATAGTACGACAATACTTGCCTCAACCGGCCTTGAGATTCTAAATAGTAGCTTTTACGAGGCTCTGCTAGCTGTTCAGCCTTGGTCATTTCGCTTGCATCAAGGAAAGTGCGAAAATCCAGTGTAGGCTCTGAGCCAGCTTCCAAGTTAATCTTAGCGTGCCAAATGTGCAAGGATTCTCTGTCAAGGGGTAACAACAGCGTATCCTTCCCCTCTAGGGTCGCTGGCGGCAAACAAATCCGTTGTAGACTTTTGCCATAACACTGCTTGCATATTGCCATAAAGTACTGGGCTTTCGTTTAGTTGATGGCCCATTGCCGACAATTGGCTGATTTCTTCGGCAGTCAATGCCGCTTTTTCGTATTCTATGACATCTGGCATAAATTGATGATGGAAGCGGGGGACTTTTACCCAGGCATCGGGATTGTGCCCTTCGGTAAAATCCAGCACAGCCAATAAAACCATAGAAATAATACGGCTGCCGCCCGGTGTGCCTAAAGCCGCAAGTTGCCCCGGTGTTTCCAAAAAAGTCGGGGTCATGCTCGACAACGGGCGTTTGCCCGGGGCAATTGCATTGGCCTGTCCTCCCACTAGACCATAGCCGTTCATCACACCCGGTTGGCTAGAAAAATCATCCATTTCATCATTTAATAAAACGCCCGTGCCTTGCGCCACTAAACCAGAACCAAAAGCTTGATTAATGCTTAGTGTTGCCGCCACTGCGTTGCCTTGATCGTCTATGATAGAGAAATGGCTAGTGTTGTTGCCTTGCGTTTGGACATCGTTTTCGCCCGACAGCAGGCGGCTGGGCAAGGCAGCATTGCTATTTATGCTGGCACGCAATCCCGCCGCATAATCGGCACTGAGTAATCGGCTGACCGGCACGGCATTAAAAGCAGGATCGCCCAAATATAGCGCGCGGTCATGATAAGCACGGCGCATAGCTTCGATGATGAGATGCTTACGGGTCACCGAAGAAACTTTGGTTAAATCATAGCCAGCAAGAATGTTAAGCGTTTCCAGCAAAACGACACCACCTGAGGACGAGGGTGCGGCACTGGTGATGGTGATGCCCTGATAGTTACCGTGGATAGGTTGGCGTTCAATAATATGGTAGCTTTCCAAATCTTGTTGTGTCCAGACACCACCGTTGGCAGCAACGCTTTTTAATAATAGCCCGGCAGTCTTGCCTTTATAAAAACCATCATGCCCTGAAGCTGCCAAGCGGGATAGGGTATCAGCCAAATCAGTTTGTTTTAAAATGCTGAAACGCTCAGGCAGGGCATTTTGACTATTCAAAAAAATATGCGCGCTAGCCGGAAAGCGGCTAATGACCTCGGCACGTTGTTGCAAGTTTCTTAGATAACGGTCGCTAATGGCAAAGCCGTACTTGGCATAGCGGATGGCGGGCGCAAGGCTTTGTGCCAAGGGCAGCAATCCATAGTGGGTGGATAAATGCACCAAAGCGGCAGGCAGGCCCGGAATAGCCGCAGCCAAAGCACCATTGAGCGATAGTTGTGGGGTGCTGTTGCCCATATTATCAAGGTACATAGTGGCATGGGCCAATAATGGGGCGGTTTCCCGCCCATCTATCATGGTTTCAAAAGCACCTTGGCTATGGGGGGTGGGCGTAGCGCCTCGCAACAGCCAATAACCGCCACCTCCCAGCCCGGAGCCAGCCGGTTCTACCACTGCCAATGCGGCACTAACAGCAACCGCAGCATCATAAACATTGCCGCCTTGTTTAATAATTTCCAGCCCAGCTTGAGTAGCCAACGGATGGGCGCTGGCAATGGCCACTTTAACATCTTGGGCAAAAGATGCAGAATGCCAAGACCATAATAAAACGAACAAATGTAGCTGTTTTCTGAAGACCATGGCAATTTACCTAAAGTGATTGGCTAACAGTAGGATCAAGAGCCTAGGTCGAATGCATCAGACAAATCGCCTACTGATTCCCTGACACCGGACAGTGGTTGTAAGCCAAAACGGCGCGTGATAAATTTAATGATGGAGGTGGTGTCGTAAGCCGTATGGTCGATATAGCCCCGTTTGGCAAATGGCGAAATGACCAAGGCAGGAATACGGCTGCCAGGCCCCCAACGGTCCCCTTTAGGTGGCGCGGCATGATCCCAAAAACCACCATTTTCATCATAAGTGACGATAATGGCAGTGCTTGCCCAAACGGGGCTATGTTTGATGTGTTCAATCAGTTTGGCAATATGGGCATCGCCTGACATTACATCGGTATAGCCCGGGTGTTCGTTGACGTTTCCGGCGGGCTTATAGAAAGCCACTTGAGGCAGTTCGCCCTTGTCAATGCCTTGCAAAAAAGCATCGGCATCCAGTAAGTGACGGGCTCGGTCAGCAGTGCCTGGAGCAAAACGTTGGTAATAATTGAATGGTTGGTGATGCGCTTGAAAGTTAATGGCATCGTCGCCGCTATTGTAGATGACCGTCCGTTTGGCTGCAGGCGATTGGATGCCATCATTATTGGCCGCATTCCAGCCCTCAGCGTACCAACCCCAAGTGATGTTTTTTTCCGACAAGGTATCGCCGATGGTTTTGGCCGTTTGTGCGGGCAATGGATATTGCTCGGCGTCTGCGAAGTGCCGGTCGCCCGCCAACGGTGGTTTGATGCCTGATGGCTGGAAAGGCGGCTGGCGCGTGTTGACTGCGTAGCCATCTGGTGTAAAAGGGCCATCAAGCAATTGTGGCGGCCCTTGCATTGCCGATGCGGGCGAGTTGGCTTTTCTTTTTAACCGGCCATTGGCATCAATTTGCGCCCTTAAATTTTCTGGGGCTTGGCTGTCTTGCAAGGTGCAAGCACAAATTAGCCATTGGTGATTAATATAAGACCCGCCATAAGCAGCCATAAAAAAATTGTCCGCCAACACATACTCTTTGGCCAGTTGCCATAGTGGCAGCTTAGAACCGTCGTAATAGCCCATAGTCAGGCCACCCGCATCAGAAATGGCGGCAAACTTATTGTTTTTGCCGCCATTGATTTGTTCTTGGTTTTGGTAAAAGCTATGTACCAAATCACGCGATGGGGTCGATAGCGGCAAGTTGACCGGCGGCGCGTCAAGCTGGAACGGTCGGTTAGGCAGCTTGGCATCTATAGCAGGGCTAGCACCTTTAGCGGCAATCGGCGGCAGAATTTGGAATGGCTTGCCATCATGGTCAAGCTGGGTAGTTTGCTCGGGCGTGGCTTGGTTTATGCCGTTGGCATGAGGGAACAAACCATAGAGATTGTCAAAGCTGCGGTTCTCTGCATAGATCACAATGATATGTTCAATTTTACTAAGTGGTTCTTGTGCTGGCACTGCTAAGCGGGTGGCATTGCTGCAGCCCGGAAGCAGCGTGCCGGACAAGGCCATCATGGGCAATAACGGCAGCACTGTTTTCAGCAAGTGTTGCTTGCTATTGGCATTTAGATAGTGAATAGGCATGTGAAAGCTCTCTTTAAGGCGGCTGTGGAGGTTGGCAAACAATATAAAAATGGAAACAAGGTGCAACAATAACGCAAGTGGTACGCCCAATGACAAGACCTTAATACTACCGTAAATTGTGTGTCAAGCCGACAGCTTGCCGGTAAAATCATTGGGCTTTACTGATTCACGTATAATATCAGCCAAACGCTGCACGCCCGGGCCCGCGCAATCGGCATCGGCTAAGATCAGGTAGAGTGGCACCTCGCGCATACTACCCGCACGTAGGGGCAGTTGCCTTAACAACCCAGATTGTAATTCTTCGTGGATATGCCCTTCAGGTAGCCAAGCAAAGCCATAGCCCATACAGACAGCTTGGATAGATGTGGCCAGCTGGCTGACCGTCCAACGCTGGTCAACTTCAACCGATACGGAACGGCGGTCGCGGTTGACACCGGAATCGCGCACCACCACATGACGGTAAGCGCGTAAATCAGCATGGTTTAGCTTCCGTCCCAAATGATGCAGCGGATGATCGCAATGGGCCACCGCACGAATCCGAGTCCGCATCAATAGGTCGCCCAAAAAACCCGGCGGCAATTGCGGCGAAATTACAATTTCAACCTGTTGTTGCAACAGCGCGTCGGCAGTGCCACCCAGCACCGATTCGACTAATTCCAAGCGGGTGCCGGGGCTTTCCTGTCCGAACTGTTCCAGACAAGCCAACAGCAACCTCGACGGGAACAGCACCTCGGCAACAACAGTTATCTCAGCTTCCCAACCCGCCGATAATGCATGGGCAGCACGTTCCAGCTTATTGGCTTCGTCCAATAAGGCCAGTGCCCGTCGGTAGAGCATTTGTCCGGTCGGTGTCAGCACCGCTTTGCGCCCTTGGATACCGAACACATTAACCCCTAATTGGGATTCAATTTTTTGCACCGCATAAGTGACCGCCGATTGGCTCTTGTGCAGTGACACGGCGGCTTGGGCATAGCCTCCCATGTCCACCACAGCGATTAATGACCGCCATTGTTCAAGCGTTATGTGCGGCATAAGCCAACCTATCTAAAATTTATATTAAAAGCAGCAGATTATTGTACTTTTTAATCTCAAAAATAAATAGTTTAATAAAGACACTTTCAAGCAACCAGAGATTAGGCCATGAATAATTTACTCCAAATAAACACCAGTATTTTCTCCTCCGACGGGCAGTCCAGCCAGCTTGCCGACCAATTTGTCGCCGCTTGGCGCAAAAATAATCCAGATTCACAAGTGATTAGCAAAGACCTTGCCCAAAATCCTTTGCCGCATTTGGATGCCCAGCGGGTAATGGCGTACTTTGCAGCAGCAGAAGCGCGTACCTCAGAGCAACAAGCTTGGGTTGATGAATCGGATGCTTTGATTGCAGAGTTAAAGCAGGCCGATATTATAGTATTGGGCTTGCCGATGTATAACTTTGGCATCCCTTCAACATTAAAAGCGTATTTTGACCAGATTGCTCGTGCGGGGCTCACTTTCCGTTATACCGAAAATGGCCCGGAAGGCCTGTTGACCGGCAAACAAGCCTATGTTTTTGCAACACGGGGTGGCTTGTATGCCGGAACGCCTTTGGATAGCCAGACCTCCTATATACGCGACTTTTTGGCTTTTCTGGGTATCACCCAAGTGGAATTTATCTATGCCGAAGGGCTTAATATGGGCGATACCGCCAAAGAAACGGGCTTGGCCGAAGCCACACAACGGCTTATTGAGTTGGTAGCTTAATAAAGAGACTGTCCCCCTAACATTTACCCCCCCCCAATCAAAGGAACATTACCATGAAACGCACACTATTTTTAGCCCTGACCACACTGATGTCCGCATCTGTTTCAGCCGTACCAGAAACCTATGTGATAGACAATAGCCATACTTATCCGCGCTTCTCCTACAGCCATTTTGGTTTTTCGACGCAATTAAGCCGTTTCGACAAAACTTCTGGCAGTATTACAATAGATCGTACCGCGAAAACCGGTTCCGTCAATGTGACAATCGACACCCCGTCGGTTGACACCGGACATGCCGTATTTAACGAACACATCCAAGGTGCAGATTTTTTGGATACCGCCAAATACCCTACAGCCACCTTCATTTCTGACAAAGTCAACTTTGCTGGCGATAAAGTGGCTTCTGTTGAAGGTGTGTTAACCCTCAAAGGCATCAGCAAGCCGGTCACACTAACAGTGACTTCTTTCCAGTGTATGCCGCATCCTATGTTGAAAAAAGACGCTTGTGGCGCCAATGCGACCGCCACCGTCAAGCGGACAGAGTTCAACATGGGCAAATACGCCCCCCATGTGGGTGATGAGGTGACCTTGTCCATTGCCGTGGAAGCGGTCAAAGAATAACGCTATCACATTTTTCAACAGTGGCTGCAGGGTGGTTGCGCGCCAGCAAACCATTCTACAACCATCTAATTTCCCTATGAACAGTAACACAAGCAGTCCCGACGGCAGCGTCATTTACCTGTCCCACGGTGGTGGGCCGCTGCCCTTGCTCGGCGACCCGTGCCATCAGGAGATGTTGGATTTTATTAAGACAGCAGTGCCACTGCTCATCGAACCCACGGCAATAGTTGTGATAAGCGCACATTGGGAAAGCTGGGTGCCAACAATCACCAGTGCCGCAGAGCCTACCCTGCTTTATGATTACTTCGGTTTTCCTGAAGCAGCCTACCAAATCCAATATCCTGCACCGGGTAGCCCAGCACTGGCGGATAAGATTTTCCAGCGGTTAGAAAACGTCGGTATCACCGCCGAGCTAGATGGTCAGCGCGGCTTTGATCATGGTGTATTTGTTCCGCTGAAGCTGATGTATCCACAAGCCAACATCCCCTGTGTGCAGCTGTCTTTAGTCAATGGCCTACAGCCAGAATTGCACATCCGGTTGGGCAAGGCATTGGCAGGGTTGAAAGATGAGCGGGTGTTGATTATAGGCTCTGGCTTGTCGTTTCATAATATCAACGCATTTTTTGCACCGTCAACATCGGCAACAAAATCGATGAATGCATCTTTTGAGCAATGGCTGCTAGAGACCTGCAGCAGTAGCCAACTGACCGAAAGTGAACGCACACAACGCTTGCTCAATTGGCACAACGCACCAGCAGCAGACTACTGCCATCCCCGAGCCGAACACCTGTTGCCGCTGCATGTGTGTTACGGTGCCGCCAGCAGCGCAGCCAAGCAGGTGTTTTCTTTTGAAATATTGGGCAAAAAGTGCAGTGCTTATATTTGGTGATTTGGCTGGCCTGTATGCTGCGCGGTGTAATAAGGGGCAAACGTGCCACGAAGCCAAGAATGCCGCTACATTTCATCCAGGCTACCTTGCTATCAGTTCTAATGCCTTACGCGACCGCACCGCCAATTCCGCTGGCATAAAATCTTCACCCAAGGTATTGGGGGCTGCCTGATAGCCCACTGCCAATACGCTCATCGGGGTGCAATCTGCCGGTAGCACAAACAGTTCTTTTGCCTTGTCGGCATCAAAACCACCCATCTGATGCACCACCAAACCTAATGCGGTGGCTTGCAAGCTAATGCTTAAACAGGCTGCGCCGGTATCGTACTGGGCATGACGATTCGGTTTGCCGTTGTGGGCAAAATTGTCCATCGCCGCAGCCACTATCAGCACGGGGGCATTTTTTGCCCATTGCTGGTTTTTTTCTGCGAGGATGGAAAACGCTTGCTGCCAATTTAAAGTATCGCTCGCTTTGGCACAGACCACGAAACGCCACGGCTGGTCATTAAAACACGATGGTGTCCAGCGGGCAGCTTCCAGCAATGCCGTCAAATTGGCCTGAGTAATGGTTTTGTTGGGGTCAAAAGCGCGCGGACTCCAGCGTGTTTGCATAAGCTCATGAATCTCAACGCTAGTGATGGCGGGTTTGTTAAGCATGGGGTATCTCTCTTAAAATCACAGGGGCAATTATAAGTCATTTCGTTCGGGTCGCCCTATAGGGATTTAGGAATTCCACATCAGCTTGGCTTGGTTGGCTAACAAAAAAGAAAATGGGCATAAAGAAAAACGGATGCGCAATGCATCCGTTTTCTGCGAGGGTGTCACCTCAATAAGAGCAGACGGGATCAATAGTTTTCCCGTACTTTTTGACAGTCGTTCCCGACTAGGGTGAAAATGCCACTTAATGGCAAAAGGCTTGCGTTGCGCTAAGCCCAATAATTTGACCCAATCAATAATGGTAAGCCGATTCGCCATGCTCGGCAATATCCAAGCCTTCGCGTTCAGCATCTTCAGGCACACGCAGCCCGATCAGCATATCGACCAGCTTAAAGGCAATGAACGAAACCAGGCCTGACCAAATTAGAGCCACCCCAACCCCCCATGCTTGGCTGGTCAATTGGGCGGCAAAGTTATATTCAGCTACGCCGTTGGTCACATAATCCCAAACACCGGTGCCGCCTAATGCCGGATTGGCAACCACCGCAGTACCCAATGCGCCGATGATACCGCCTACACCGTGAACGCCGAAGGCATCCAATGAGTCATCGTAACCCAACAAGCTTTTCAGGCCAGTGACCGACCAGAAGCACACCGCACCGACCACTAAGCCTAAGAAGATAGAACCCATAGGGCCGGCCCATCCGCAAGCAGGGGTAATCGCAACCAGACCGGCAATGGCACCGGATGCGGCACCTAACATACTAGGTTTGCCGCGTGTTATCCATTCCGCACCCATCCAAGATAAGGTTGCCGCTGCACTAGCTAATAAAGTATTGACGAAAACTAATGCCGCCAAGCCGTTCGCTTCCAAATTGGAGCCAACGTTAAAGCCGAACCAGCCTACCCATAGTAAAGACGCGCCGACCATAGTCATGGTGACACTGTGTGGGGCCAACGATTCTTTGTTGAAGCCAATACGTTTGCCTACCATCAAACAGCCAATCAAACCGGCGATACCGGCGTTGATATGCACCACTGTTCCACCGGCAAAATCCAACGCGCCTTTTTGGAACAAGAAACCGGCCGTGGCCAATGCTTTTTCGCCTGCAGTGGCATCGGTGTAAGCATCCGGGCCTGCCCAGTACCAGACCATGTGTGCCATAGGCAGATAAGCAAAGGTGAACCAAATCAGCATGAACAGCAAAATAGCAGAGAATTTGACCCGCTCTGCAAAAGAACCAATGATTAATGCTGGTGTAATGGCGGCAAAAGTCAATTGGAAAGCCACATAAATGTATTCCGGCACATAAGCGCCTTTGCTGAACGTGGCGGCAAGCGAATCAGGCGTAATGCCTGCCAAGAACAGCTTGCTCAAACCACCGAAGAATGGCGTTCCTTCGGTAAATGCCACACTATAACCATAAGCTGCCCAAAGCACTGCCATCATAGAGAAGATGACAAACACCTGCATTAAAATGGACAGCATGTTTTTGCTGCGCACCATGCCGCCGTAAAACAGCGCTAGGCCAGGGATCACCATCAGGATGACCAGCACAGTGGCGACGATCATCCAAGCCATATCGCCTTTGTTCATAGTCATGATTGGTGTAGCTGGGGTTACAGGTGCTTCCGCTACAGCCGGGGCAGTGGTTACGGCGGTGACAGTTTCCGTCACAGTGGTGACGGTTTCTTCAGCCGACGAAAAACCGGAAAAACACAATAAGGTAGTCAGTGCAAAAATAGTTATAAGTTGTTTCATGAAGTCCCCCTGAATGATTACAGCGCTTCGTCGCCGGTTTCGCCGGTACGGATACGCACGACCTGTTCTAATGTGGTGACGAATATTTTCCCGTCTCCGATCTTGCCCGTGTTGGCCGCTTTGGTTATAGCTTCAACAGCCTGGGCAACCAAGGCTTCGCCAACTGCCACCTCAATTTTGGCTTTTGGTAAAAAATCGACCACGTATTCGGCACCACGGTAAAGTTCAGTATGGCCTTTCTGGCGACCGAAGCCTTTCACTTCAGTGACGGTCACGCCCGATACACCCACTTCTGAAAGTGCCTCGCGGACATCATCCAGCTTAAAGGGTTTGATAATTGCGGTTATTAGTTTCATTGGTTCCTCTTGGGTGAATTAATGACTCAAATAATAATTAAGCATGGAATGTGCCAATATTTATTGAGTGGCTATTGGCTTTCACTGGCTTCATAACAGAAGTTTGGTCGGGCTTTGTTTGCACCAATATTGAATCAATGGTGGTATTGTTGTTCTATTATGGTGCGTTATTTACGGCTGATGTTGCGCTGCCTGTTAGCTGGGCATTGCCGAAGCGATGCGCCGCTAAAACTCGACGCTTTAAGACTAAAGTCAAAAAAAATGCGCCCGCAGGCGCATTTTTGTTGTTATGCAAGCTCAAGCTTAGCAAAGCCCCATAGCTTGATAAGGTAAATTAGAAAGTGACCGTAAAATCGTTGGAGAAAGTGATCTGATCATTAACTGTGGTTGCTGTGGCGGAGCCAGGATTGCCATGGATAACATAAGGCGAATAACCATGAGCGTCACCAACCACATCATAACGCAAGTTAGGACGCAATCTTAGCCAAGGCAGAGGTTTCCAAGTTAACCCGGCAGTAAATTCGTAATACGTTGCACCCACACCTGGGGCTGCCCCACAGCTAGATACAAATTGGTTGTTTGCTGCATAGCTATTGCCAGAGTTATCTGTGGCGGCACTCACTCTGCCGGGTGCGCACACCCTTAGACCATTCTGGTCGCGGAACCATTCGGTACGGAGACCGGCGGTCAGCTTATCATTTACATCATAGTATAAATGCATGTTAATACCATACCATTCAGCATCTTTATGAATACCAACGCCCGGGGTGCTGCTGGTGGAAAAAAATGCGTTGTTGGCAAAACCATGGTCGTGTTGTAAAACCAAGTGAGTTTTGTCGGTGATGTTATGCTTCAAAACAACGCTATAGATGGCCCACTTGGCATTGCTGGTCTCGTTGGTGTTGCCATAAGTGCCGGCCACATTCAAAGACGTTGCTTTGTCAGTAGTGGTGTAAGTGACCCCGCCTATCCCGGACCAGTTGCCCATTTGTCGGTCAAAACCACCATCCCAGCCACCGGTGCCGCTGCCTGTGAGCAAACCGCCCATCAATGCCCAGTTAGGGTCAAGATTGTAGTTGCCTAATAGGCCGGTGTGCGTGAAAGGCTCCCCGTATTGCATGGTATAAGCATGGGTGTAAAAGAAGTTGTCCGGTGCTGGTACGGATTCATAACCAATCGGCGTATAAAAATGGCCGAGTTTCAGGTTTAAGCCCGTGCCGATAGGCACATAAGTTTCCAAATAAGCTTGTGGCAAGGCGATGTCGTAAAAACGGTTGCTGCCACTGCCCAGAAAGTTCAAGTCCCAGTTGCTACGTTGCTGGGGTAAACCATTGTCTGCGCCGAATGAGGGTACACCGTAAGCTTGGGTAAAAATGGAATCGGAGCCATACATAAAGTCAAAACGGCCACCGAAATCCCATGCTTTGCCTTCAGCGGCAACCGCTTTTTGGATAAACAAGTTTAACTGGTTGACCTGAAACTCACTGGAACGGTCACCAAAAGTCACTGGGCCGTTAAAGCCGTCTGAGGGTTGGTTGCCGTTGTAAGTGATACCGGCATTGGCCCAGCCACCGACCACAATGCCATAACGGTCAAACAGGTTTTCAGTTTGTTTAAAAAAACCGTCTGCTATGGCGTTGCTTGCCATGCCCGTAGATAGAATGCTCACGACGGCCATTTTTAAAATATGGCTTTTGCGTTTTGCGTTAATTTTCATTTTCAGGTTCCCCTTGCTTAGGATTGAATAGTGTGTGTTGTTAAAATGCAACCATTAGCAAAGTGCGCGAGATGGCTTTAAAAACAACTGTAATAATTTAAGCATAAATCGTACCAATTATATTATTCAATATAAAGCAGTTGGTTATAGTTTTGTTGTGGGCGGATAGTGATGTTGGCTTGCACTGTGGTGGTGCATTTTATGGGGATTGGTGTTGAATTGAGTGCAAGCCCTGTTGTGTGTTGGCAACGGGCCGGATGGCTTGACAGGGTGGCCCGAACCCGTTTGGCCTGAAGGCGGCTTCAGAAATAGGACGGCATTAGAAGTGCTGCTTTGCTCCTCCAATGTTCCCTGTGGCACACCAAGGCTTGAAAATATACCCGGTTCATCTAAGATTTTTTATTGGCTAACGCCACAAAAAAATGTATTGTTACAGGTGTTGGACATAACATTGACTTTTAAAAAAACAGGAGATAATAACAATGTCAGTTGAAAACGTACTAAAAATGATTGAGGAAAACGATGTTAAGTTCGTCGATTTCCGTTTTTGCGATACCCGTGGCAAAGAACAGCACGTCACTTTCCCTGCCCATACCATTGACGAAGACACCTTTGAAGAAGGCAACATGTTTGATGGTTCTTCAATCGCCGGTTGGAAGCATATCAACGAATCCGACATGATTTTGATGCCGGATCCTGAAACGGCCGTTATGGACCCTTTCTATGATGAAAACACCCTGATTATCCGTTGCGACATTATCGAGCCGAAGAATATGCAAGGCTACGAGCGTGACCCGCGCTCCTTGGCAAAACGCGCGGAAGCTTACCTGCAATCAACCGGTTTGGCCGACACCGCATTTTTTGGCCCTGAAAACGAGTTTTTCGTATTCGACGACATCCGTTGGGGTGTCAGCATGAGCGGCAGCTTCTATAAAATTGATTCTGAAGAAGCCGGCTGGAACTCAGAAAAAGTCTATGAAGACGGCAACATCGGTCACCGTCCTGGGGTAAAAGGTGGCTACTTCCCTGTGCCGCCCGTTGATTCATTGCAAGACATGCGTTCTGCCATGTGCTTGACATTGGAACAAATGGGCATGCAAACCGAAGTTCACCATCATGAAGTGGCGACTGCTGGGCAATGCGAAATCGGCGTTAGATTCAACACTTTGGTAAAAAAAGCTGACGAAGTGCTGACACTTAAGTATGTAGTGGCCAACATTGCCCATGCTTATGGCAAAACCGCAACATTCATGCCAAAACCTATGGTTGGCGATAACGGCAGCGGTATGCACGTTCACCAATCATTGGCTAAGAATGGTGCCAACCTGTTCACCGGTGATCTCTACGGCGGCCTGTCCGAAACGGCTTTGTACTATATCGGCGGCATCATCAAACACGCCAAAGCAATCAACGCGTTCACCAATGCTTCGACCAACAGCTACAAACGTTTGGTGCCAGGTTTTGAAGCACCCGTTATGTTGGCCTATTCCGCCCGTAACCGCTCCGCTTCAATTCGTATCCCTTTTGTCAACAATCCTAAAGGCCGCCGCATTGAAGTGCGCTTCCCCGACTCGACTGCTAACCCTTACTTGGCATTTTCAGCCATGCTGATGGCCGGTTTGGATGGTATTCAAAACAAAATCCATCCGGGTGAAGCGATGGACAAAGACTTGTATGATTTGCCGCCTGAAGAAGAAAAAGCCATCCCGCAAGTCTGCCATGCCCTTGACCAAGCCTTGGAAGCCTTGGATAAGGATCGTGACTTCTTGACCCGTGGTGGCGTGTTTACCGATGACGTGATTGATGGCTATATCGCCCTTAAAATGGAAGAGGTGACCCGTCTGCGTATGAGCACCCATCCGGTCGAATACGACATGTACTACAGCCTGTAAAGCTTAGGCCTGTTTCAAGCAGGCTTAGGTTGGTTGCAAAGCCCCGCAAGCCATAAGGCTTGGCGGGGTTTTGCGCGTATTGGGCCGTGGCCTGGTTGCTGGGTTTTAGAGGCCATTGGCAAATGTCAGTTTTAGTGGCTGCCTAAGGCTGGGGTCAAAATAGCCAACTGCAGTTTTTTTATGTAATATTCCTTCACATATCAGAAATTTCGCGTAAAATAGGCAGATTAATAATTGTTGAATGTTTTTGAGGATCATAGATGGTAACCATTCGTCTTTCCAGAGGTGGTGCAAAAAATCGCCCTTTTTACCAAGTTGTTGTCACTGACAGCCGTAGTGCCCGTGATGGACGTTATATCGAACGCGTAGGTTTTTTCAACCCACTGGCGCGTGGCAATGAAGAACGCTTGCGTTTGGATAACGAACGCATCCAATACTGGCAATCCCAAGGTGCGCAATCTTCCGAACGCGTTGCCAAATTGATCAAAGATTCCTTAAAGGCAGCCGCTTAAGCTGTTTTGCCAAAACAAGGGCTTATCAAAGCCGGAAAAATTTCCGGTGTGTTCGGTGTAAAAGGCTGGATCAAAGTTTACTCTTTTACCGATATCCGCGAGGACATCATCCGTTATTCACCCTGGTTACTTTGCAAAGCCGATGCCAGCCAGTCGGTTGAAGTGCTTGACGGGGTCTTGCAAGGTAAGGCTCTTATCGCTTCGTTAAAAGGCGTCAACGGCAGGACGGAAGCAGAAGCTTTGGTTGGTTGGGAAATTTTCATCCGTCAGGAGCAATTGCCCGAGCCAGTGGAAGGTGAATATTATTGGTCTGATTTAATTGGTCTCAATGTCGAGACCTCCCTAGGCGTTAAGCTAGGCGTTATTGAAGACATGATGGAAACGGGTGCCAACGATGTGGTGATTGTAAAAGGCGAGCGTGATCGTGCCATTCCCTTTCTGCAAGGCCAGACCATACTGAGCATTGATCTAGCGGTCGGCAACATGATTGTCGATTGGGATCCAGAATTTTGATTATCCAGTATGCGCTTTGATGTTGTCACATTGTTTCCAGAAATGGTCAAGACTGCCGTTGCTTACGGTGTTACCGGTAAAGCGCTGGAACGGGATTTGGTGCAATTGTCGGTGTGGAATCCCCGCGATTACACCCAAGACCGGCATAGGACGGTGGATGACCGCCCTTATGGCGGTGGCCCGGGCATGGTGATGAAATACCAGCCGTTGCACGATGCACTGATGGATGCCAAACAAAGCAGCACTATATGCGCAAAATTGGATGGCGTGAAAGTGGTGTATTTAAGCCCCCAAGGCAAACCGGTGAACCAAGCCTTGTTCAATGAAGCGGCGCAGCTTTCGCAATTGGTTTTGGTTGCTGGACGTTACGAAGGCGTTGATGAGCGGTTCATCCAATGGGATTGCGACGAAGAATGGTCAATCGGCGATTATGTCATTAGCGGTGGTGAATTGGCGGCACTGGTGGTGATGGATGGCATAACCCGACTGCTACCTAAGGTATTGGGTGATGACCAGTCGGCGCACCAAGACTCGTACAACGAGGGTCTATTGGAATACCCACATTTTACACGACCAGAACACTTGCCTGGCTGGTCAGTGCCCAAAGTCCTGACCGGCGGCAATCATGCCGACATAGCTCGCTGGCGTTTAAAACAGGCATTGGGAAGGACTTGGCAAAAAAGGCCAGATTTGTTAAAAAATAAACAATTGGATGTAGAACAAGCAAGTCTGCTGCAACAATTTAAAAATGAACTAGATGTTAAAGGGTGTAGTGATGAGTAATATTATTGATGTATTGGAAGCGCAACAACTAAAGCAAATCCCTGAGTTTAACCCAGGCGATACAGTAGTTGTGCAAGTTAGGGTAAAAGAAGGCGAGCGTGAAAGGATACAGGCCTTTGAAGGCGTTGTCATTGCCATACGTAATCGTGGCTTAAATTCAGCTTTCACGGTCAGAAAAATTTCCCATGGCACGGGCGTGGAACGGGTGTTCCAAACACACAGCCCCATGATCAGCGAAATTGTGGTCAAACGTCGTGGTGCTGTCCGTCGTGCCAAATTGTATTATCTGCGTAATTTGACTGGTAAGGCTGCACGTATCAAAGAAAAACTGTAAGTTTTTCCCATTACGGCATAAAAAAAGCAGCTTAAGGCTGCTTTTTTTATGCCATACAACTCTTACGCAAAGGCAAGCAGTGTAGGAGCGGGCCACTCCCGTGACCAGCGGGGGGAAGCCAGTGCAGCAAAATACCAACTCCCCAGTGCTAGCCCGGCAATCAATAACAGGACTCCAGACAAAACCACCGCCATGATTTTTCAAAACGAATTCATTAATTGGTTTAGGTCTTCCTCCCCCTACATCCACGCGCACCGCAACAAAACCTTTGTGGTTTGTTTTGGTGGCGAGGCGGTGTTGGCAGAAGATTTTTACCATCATGTCCATGATTTCGCCTTGTTGGACAGCTTGGGGGTCAGATTGGTGCTGGTGCATGGCATCCGTCCGCAGATTGATTTAAGGCTCGCCAAGTTGGGGGTTGATGCTAACTACCATCATAATTTACGGGTCACTGATGACACCGCATTGCAATGCGCCAAAGAAGCCGCCGGACTGGTGCGTGTCGAAATAGAGGCCTTGTTGTCCATGGGTCTGGCTAATTCGCCTATGGCTGGGGCGAAAATTAAAGTCGCGTCGGGCAACTTTGTCATGGCTAAGCCCTTAGGTGTTATTGACGGTGTCGATTATGTACACACCGGCGAAGTGCGCCGCATCGACAGCACTGCCATTCATCAGCTATTGGATCAAGACAGCGTAGTCCTTATGTCACCGGTCGGTTTCTCCCCTAGCGGTGAAGTGTTCAATTTGTCTGCGGAGCAAGTGGCCACGGCTGTGGCTATCGCCTTGAAAGCGGAAAAGCTGATTTTTTTGACGGAAGGCAAGTGCATCAGTCCCGAGACCGGCGAAACCATTGCCCAAATGACCGCAGACGAAGCCCATACCTTCTTGTTGCAGCACAATAACAGCATCCCCGACACCAGCCGTTTGCCCCTGTTGGCGGCCATCCAAGCCTGCCAAGCGGGTGTCTTGCGCACACATTTGGTAAGCCGCCACCAAAGCGGGGCGCTACTGTTGGAACTGTTCACCCGTGATGGGGTCGGTACGCTGGTCAGTTCAACACCGTTTGAAGAACTCAGGGCTGCAGCCTTAAATGATATCGGTGGTATTCTAGAACTGATCCGACCATTGGAACAACAAGGCATATTGGCAAAACGGGCACGCGAAAAAATTGAAACAGAAATCGCCGACTATATTGTTCTGGAACGTGACGGCTTAATTATTGCTTGCATGGCATTACACGCCAATCGGCAATGCCGTGTCGGCGTGATCGCCTGTTTGGCAGTGCATCCAAACTACCGAGGCAGTGCCCGTGGTGAACGGATGCTCAACTTTGCTTACCGCAAAGCCTGGCAAATGGAACTGCAGCGGTTGCTGGTGTTGTCCACACGTACCGTGCAATGGTTTATTGAGCGGGGCTTTGTGCCAACCGCACTGGACAATCTACCCGAGGCACTAAAAACGCTTTATAATCCGCAGCGTAATTCCAAATTATTGGTTAAGGACATTGACTTAAGCCGCCATCATGACAAAAATACCTAGCTATTTGTCCATTTTGCAAATTTCTGATTTGCATATCTTAGAGCGGCCTGAGCAGAACCTGCAGGGCATGAACACTGCCTATTATTTCCAAGCGGTGTTAAGGCAAGCGTTTGCGGAGCTTGACGGAGTGGATTTACTGTTATTGACCGGCGACCTGACCCAATACGGCAGCCTGCAAGGCTACCAGTTCATTTTGGATGTGCTGCAAGCCTATCAAGTGCCAGCCATGTGCCTGCCCGGCAACCACGACCATCACCCATACATGCAGCAAGTTTTTGCGACCGAATGGGTCGATTGCCACAAGCAAAGGGTATTTGAAAAATGGCAGCTGATATGCTTGAACAGCCAAATACCCGGAGAAGATCATGGCACGTTAGAGCCGGAAGAGTTGCAGTTTTTAGAGGCCTGTTTACAAGCGCACCCTGACCATTACGCACTGATCGCTGTACACCACCCCTGTTTTAAAACACAAAGCGCCTGGCTGGATACCATGATCATCAACAACAGCCACGACTTGCAGGCCATAGTCAGCCACTACCCGCAAGTTCGTGCTATCACTTGCGGGCATATCCATCAGCGTGCCGATGTGCAGCAATGGGGTATCCAACTATTAGGTGCGCCGTCAACCTGTTTCCAGTTTAAGCCCGATAGCCAAATGTTTGCCTTGGACGACACCATGCCCGGCTATCGGCTAATACGGCTGTATGCGGACGGCACCCTGCAAACGGAAGTCAACCGCTTGCCTGGCAAGTTGCCAGCGGGATTTTATCGCGACGTTTATGGCCGTTAATTTTAGCGGCGGGCATTTTCTTGTCTTGCTTCAAATAGCCGGTCAAATTAACCGGAATGCCATTGTCAGGCAACACCGCACCCAATTCGCGCATAGCCTTTTGGTAAACCTTGCGCTTGAAATACACCACGTCATTTAACGGTTCCCAATAGTCCACCCAACGCCAGCTATCAAACTCAGGCTTGGCACAATGGTCAAAATGGACATGCGTATCCACTGTCAACATACGCAACAAAAACCAAATCTGTTTTTGGCCTATGCACACTGGCAGCGAATTTTTCCGTATATAACGTTCCGGCAATTGGTATCTTAGCCAATAGCGGGTACGCCCTAATATCTGCACATGTTGCTGCTGTAGTCCGGTTTCTTCCCACAATTCTCGATACATCGCTGTTTCAGGGTCTTCATCGTCATTAATGCCGCCTTGCGGAAATTGCCAAGCATTTACGCCCATCCGTTTTGCCCAGAACACGCGACCCTCGTCATTGCAAAGGATGATCCCGACATTAGGCCGGTATCCTTTAGAGTCTATCATGTTAAAACCTTTCATTTTTCCTGCCCCGTATCCTAGGGCCAGTTATGGTAAACTTAGCAGTGATAGGGGCGATTGGTAATTTTCATCATTGTTCCATAAAAATGAACCGGATGCCATAGGGCAAGCCTTTTTAATTGGTTATGACAAGACGGCCATGAGTTTAGCAATTTTTGATTTGGACAATACCTTAATTGCCGATGACAGCGATTATTTATGGGGACAATTTCTGGTTGACCTAGGCGTGGTGGACAAAAATGAATATGAAGCGGCCAATACCAAGTTTTATGAACAATATAAACAGGGTTGCCTGGACATCACCGAATTCTTAGGCTTCTCTTTACGCCCCTTGGCGGCACACAGCACCGCCACCTTGTTGCAATGGCGCGAGCAATTTGTCAAGGAAATCATCACCCCCATTTTGCTGTTACCGGCGCAACAACTGATTGACCAGCATAAAGCCCGTGGTGACACCTTACTGGTCATCACCGCCACTAATCGCTTTGTCACCGAACCTATCGTAAAGCATTATGGTATCGGCACGTTACTGGCGACTAACCCGGAATTGATAGCAGGCCGTTACACCGGGCGTTATGTGGGTGTACCCTGTTTTCAGGAAGGCAAAGTCACACAATTGCAAGATTGGCTGCAGCAGTCCGGCGAATCACTGCAAGGCAGCTGTTTTTACAGCGACTCCCATAATGACTTGCCGTTGCTGAAGTTGGTCGATTATCCGGTGGCGGTTGATCCTGATGACAAGCTTAGGCACTATGCCGAACAGGCAAGCTGGCCGATCATCAGCTTAAGGGGCGGACAATGTCCCCTCCATTTAGCCTAAAGCCAGCAGGCTAGGGCAGGGGATAGGTGGGCGATTTGCCCATTTCCGGCCAAGCCGTTAGCACCGCTTTGACCACCGTCGCCAATGGGATGGCAAAAAATACCCCCCAAAAACCCCATAACCCACCAAAAAACAAAATGGCGATAATAATGGCGACGGGGTGCAAATTGACTGCTTCGGAAAACAAAAAAGGGATCAGGAACACTGCATCCAACGCCTGCACCACCAAATAAGCAACCAGCAAATAAGTGAAAGCGTCACCTTCAAAACCCCACTGCAAATAAGCCACAATCAGCACTGGAAAAGTGACTAACGTGCTACCGATATAGGGGATAATCACCGAAATGCCCATCAACACCGACAGCAGCATCGCATAATTCAAGCCAAAAGCGGCAAACGTGATCAGGCTAGCCAGCCATAGGATAAACATTTCAGAAATCTTGCCACGCACATAATTGCCAATCTGTATGTCCACTTCTTCCCACACACGCACTGTCAGATTGCGCTCCTTAGGCATAAAGCGCATCCCCCAAGCAAGGAACACGCTTTTATCCTTTAAGAAAAAAAACACCATCATAGGCACTAAAAACAAATAAATCAGGGCGCTCGCCAAACCCACCACCGAGGCGGCGGAAACCGATAAAAAACGCTGCCCATAAGTCAGTAGCTCCAATTGCGCGGCGGTCATCAGCTGATAAATTTTTTGCTCAGTGATCAACTTGGGGTAAAGCTGCGGCAAACGCAAAATGTTTTTTTGTGCACGGTTGAAAATGTTCGGCACATTGAGCACCAATTCAACCGATTGCTCGTAAATGATCGGTAGCAAATACAGCAACACAAAACTCAAGCTGGCCAAAAACACTGCAAACACCATCAACACCGCCAAGGTGCGCGGAATGTGCAAGCGTTCCAAGTTGACCACCAAGCCCTCCAGCAAATAAGCCAGCACCACCGAAACAAAAACAGGCATCAGCAGCCCGCCCAAACCATAAATCAACAAAAAGCAAACCACTAAAAAAAGCACTAGGGAAAACGCCTGCTCGTTAGGGAGAAAACGCTTAAAAAAAGTGGTTAGAGTGGCCTTATTGATGGATTGGTTGTGGTTTGTCATGATTACGCTAAATTTCGGCATCGGCCGTCTGCAGCCACAGCTCACGACTGGAGATAGGCTAAATGAGATAAATAATGGGTAAAAGCACTATGTTAACAGGGGTTGCAAAAGGAGATGGGCGCCTTAACCTAACACACCAAGCCCCTTCACGCTTCCTGGGCGTTAAACCGACGTTGCCTTAAAAAATTGTGGCAGCAGGTGGGTGGCGTTTATGCAGCAAAGCGGATACGGGGCACCAGTCTGTCGGCAAGGAGACGAGGGAGACCGCCCATGTGGAACGCTGGGGTAACACGCTGCGACACCGCCTGGAACGGTTTGTCCGTAAATCCTTGGCTTTTTCAAAAAGTGGCGAGTTTCTCCGTATTGCCCTGACACGTTTTATACATGAGTACAACTTGGAACATGCCCGGTAGTATTTAGCCACTACCGCAATTCAGATAGCCAGCACTTTGCTGGATGTTCTTTATAATGCAGCACTTGCCGCCAAACCGGCCTGACTGAACGGCAAGTGGCACAGATCAGGATTTAGCCAATCCGTAACTGTTTAAAGATAGGGCAGCAACGCCAGCAAGCTGGCATCCGCCACATAAACATCGGCCAATTCGCGTACGATAGGCCGCTCTACTACACCACCAAAGCCGATGGTGAAAGCCCCCGCTTGTTTCGCTTCCATATCAGTGTTGCCGTCACCTATCATGACCAGCTTGCCGTGCCCTGCCAACGCGCCCGCGACGAGTGCTTTGCCGCCGCTTTTTGCCAATGGCGAAGTGTTGTCAAAATGGCTGTAACTGCCATCGCTGTTGAAGAAAATATCAACGGCATGGACTTGCCGTGCGGGTATCGCCAACAGTTGCGCGAGCGGCAAAATGGCTTGGCGTAAGCCACCGCTGACAATATGGACGGTTTTGCCTTGGGCCAATAGAGTGGCAAACAGTTCTTTGGCCCCTTCAACCATTTCGGCGATGTACTGTTCCGCCAATGCCGCCACGCTGGCTTGGTCGGGTCGAATAAGTGACAAGCGTTGCCCGTATACAGCTTCTAGCGGCACCTCGCCATTCATGGCCAAGTTGGTCAGCTTAACCATTGCCTCGCCAAGGCCGACACGTTTAGCCAGCTCATCAATGCCTTCTATCTTGCTTAAGGTGCTGTCGCAATCAAAGCAGACGATCTCAAAGCTCATAGGCTGATTTGGGTGGCTTTGTGTACGGCTGGAATGGCGGCAATTTTTTGTAGCAAGTCTTTACTTAGCGGTTCGGACACGCTGATGACCGCCATGGCTTGTTGTTGTTCGTCAGAGTTGCTGACTTGCATCCGCGAGATATTGATGTTGGCATTGCCCAACACGGCGCTAATAGCGGAAATCATGCCGGGTTTGTCGTCATGACGGGTGATCAGCAACGTGCCTTCCGGCACCACTTCAATATCAAAATGGTTGATGCAGACCAGGCGTGGTTGGCGGCCGCCCAATAATGCGCCCGACAAGGTGATTTTTTGGTCGGCGGTAATGCCGGTCAGTTTTATCAGAGATACATAATCATGCGATTCTTGCGCCATGGATTCCACTAAGGCAATGCCTTGGCGTTTGGCTAGGTTTTCGGCATTGACACGGTTGACAGGGGTGGACACTTTGCCAGATAACACGCCCACTAAGGCTGCCACCGACAACGGACGCACTGCCACTTCGGCGGCCTTGCCAAAGGTGGCCACTTCAATTTTGGACAGTGGTTGGCTTGCCAACCCTGCCATTATTTTCCCCAAAATGGTGGATAGAGCCATAAATTCATGGGATTTTTTCAGTTCTTCAGCGGACAGCCTAGGTAAGTTCAAGGCATTGACGGCTTCACCTGTTTTCAGGAACATCACGGCTTGCCGGGCAATTTCAACGCTGACCGCCACTTGTGCTTCGGTGGTTGATGCGCCTAAATGCGGCGTGAACACGATGTTGTCCAGTTCCAGCAATGGCGAACCGGCGGGCGGCTCATTTTCGTAAACATCTAGGGCGGCACCGGCAATTTGGCCGGATTTTAGGGCCAGGTAAAGGGCTTCTTCATCAATCAGGCCGCCACGGGCACAATTGATGACCATAGTGGTTTTTTTCATCATAGCGAATTGTTCGCTGCCGATGATGTTACGGGTTTTTTCAATCAACGGGCAATGCAGGGTCAGGTAATCGGCCCGTGACACCAACTCGTCCAAACCAACGGATTCCACGCCCAATTCGGCAAAAATTTCCGGTGCGACAAACGGGTCGTAAGCAATGACATCCATTTTTAAACCCAAACCGCGTTGCGAAACAATGCGCCCTATGGTGCCGAAACCTAAAATGGCGAGGGTTTTGTGGGCGACTTCAGTGCCCATCAATTTGGAGCGCTCCCATTTTCCGGCGCGTACTGAACGGTCGGCAGTCGGCAAGTGGCGGCTTAATGACATCAGATGGGCAACCGCCAGTTCGGCGGTGGTGGTGGCATTGGCATCGGGGGTGTTCATCACAATCACACCCATTTCAGTGGCAAATGGAATATCAACGTTATCCACGCCTATACCTGCCCGACCAATCAATTTTAAGCGGGTGGCTGCTTGCAACACCTTACGGGTCACTTGCGTGTCACTGCGGATCAGCAAGGCATCAAAATCGCCGATAATGGCGCACAATCCGTCTTCATCAAGCCCTGTCTGGATGTGGATTTGAATGCCGGATTGTCCGTTTAGGTAGTTGATACCAGCTTCCGCCAGTTTGTCGGAAATAAGGATTTTTTTCATGTGATTTTAAATGGGCCGGTGGCGTGCAAGCTAAAAGAATATATTTTAACAGCTTTGTTATAATCCTGATATTGGCTTTAAGAGTCGGCAAACCTTGGGTGCTGGCTTCCCACTTTCGCAGCTTTGCCCTATGGAACATGATGCCTATGCAGTTTAAAAAACTCCTGTCGCCATTGGCTGCCGTTGCTGTGTGCCTGGGCATTGTCTGGGTAGGGTGGCTTGTACAACCCCACCAAGCCGCACCTGACGAAGGCTTTATCACGCTGACAGGGCAGGCCATCACGCTTAAACAGTTGCGGGGCAAACCGGTGTTGGTGGTGTTTTGGGCAAGCGATTGCCCAAGTTGCCTGAAGGAAATCCCTGATTTGCGTTCGCTGTATCAGCATTATCATCCACAAGGATTGGAAATCATTGCGGTGGCAATGGCTTACGACCTGCCTAGTGAAGTGGTGGCGGTATCGCGGGTCATGCAGCTGCCTTATCCGGTGGCACTGGATTTAAACTCGGCACATGCCAAAGCGTTTGGTGATGTGCAGTTGACACCCAGCACTTTTTTGATAAACCCTAAAGGGATGATTGAGAAAAAAATAACTGGCCTGTTTGATAAGGATGAAATGCAGGCCACCATTGAACAATTTTTGAAGGAATAAGCCATGCTCTGGTTAAAAGCGCTGCATCTGATTTTTATGGTCACTTGGTTTGCGGGGTTGTTTTACTTGCCGCGTTTGTTTGTCTATCACGCCATGAGCGAAGACCAAACCAGTAAGGAACGCTTTAAGGTGATGGAACGCAAATTATATTTTGGCATTATGACACCGGGCATGGTGGCCACTTTTGTGTTTGGCATCTGGATGTTGCATGATTATGCCTGGGTCATTTACGGCACTAGCGGTTGGTTGCAGCTAAAACTGGCGTTGCTGGTGCTGCTGGTGGGTTACCATGTGCTTTGCGGCATTTGGTTGTCTGATTTTAAGCAAGACCGTAACCGCCATTCCCATGTCTATTACCGCTGGATAAACGAAGTGCCGGTGTTGTTTCTGGTGGCCATTATACTGTTGGCCGTCGTGAAACCTTTTTAGGTGGCACAGCTAAAGCCAAGATCATTTAAGAAAAGGGAGACAAGCCATGTTTGAAATCATTAGGCTGTTGTTTGCCGTCTGTCTGTTGCAAAAAGGGCCGCAAGATTTGCCCTATTCGCCATTTCTGTTGAAGCTGTTGTTGGTGGGCAATTTTTTGGTCGGAGTTTTAATCGGCAGGTTAGATTCAAGTTGGCTAAGCGCCGTCCTGCAATCGATCACTAGCTTATTAGTGGCTTGTGTTTTCTGTTGGCTGTGCCTTAATCTGAGCAGAAAACGCCCCCGGCTTAACCAAACCTTGGGCGCAATACTAGGGATTGATGCCATGATTGGCTTTTTCTCTTTGCCCGCCATAGCCACCTTGTCCATTAATCAGGGCGGTTTTACCATCGTACTGCTGCTGATTGGCTTAATAGGCTGGCATTGGGCAGTGATTGGGCATATTATCCGCCATGCACTGGATCAGAGCCTAAGCTTCGGTTTGGGCGTAGCATTACTATATTTAATGGCAAGCTATCAAATTATGGCTTTGCTGTTCCCTGAAATCCCTAAAACCACCTAGGAGCAACCATGAACCACTATCAACACATTTTGCTTTCCGTAGATTTTTTCGCGCAAGACAACTTGATTGCCGAACGGGCGAAAGCCATTGCAGAAAAATTTCAGGCAAAACTAAGCATTATCCATGTGATGGAACCCATGCCCGTCAATGATGCCGGTCTTGGCGGAGAAATGCCGGTCAACTTTGATTTGATGAACGCGTTGGAAGACACGGCAAAACAAAGCTTGGAGCGGTTAGCTGTTAACTTAGGTGTCCCTAAAGAGCGGCAGTGGTTGGAGATAGGCAACCCCAAATACGAAATTGTCCGGGTTGCCACTGACAACGATGTGGATTTGATAGTGGTCGGCTCCCATGGTCGGCATGGTTTGGCATTAATGCTCGGTTCAACCACCGATGGCATAGTCCATAAAGCACCTTGCGATGTGTTGGCGGTGCATTTGCCTGACACGCACTAAAAATATTTCAATACCGCTTGCTTAGACTTTCAAAACAGTTATGGCGGGGGTGTTGGTTTACCGGATGCTGCCTTAATAAGCATTCCAGTTTTTAGCAGATATTTATGGGTAATTAAGAATGATAGGAAAAGTTGACCAATTTGGCACTGACACGCAAATGGGGGAAATAACCAGCGAAGACCAGCGCTATAGCTTTGCATTGCAAGATTGGCTGGCAGATGTGCCGCCAGAGCCAGGGGATGATGTGATTTTTGAAGCGGAAGGAGGCGGCGCGAAAAAAATCAACTTGGCGGGTGCTTGTCTGGCAAAACCCCAAGCCGTCAAGTCCAAGTACCTGGCTGCGGCACTGGCCTTAGTGTTTGGCTTTGCCGGTATCCACCGAGTGTATTTGGGTCATTACAAGCTGGCTTTTTTCCAATTGGCTTTTACCTTGTTGACAGCCGGTTACGGGGTGCTTTGGGGTTTTGTGGAATTTATCCTGCTGTTGGCCGGGCATATTGATAAAGATGCCAAAGGCAGGCCACTAAAATAGCGGATTGTTTTAAACCGATAGCAACAAAAAAGGCTCAGGTACTGTAGGTACGGGAGCCTTTTTTGGAATCTGGGTGATGTTAAGCTTTATTTGGTGTTGACATTGGTTGCTGTCAATCCTTTCGGACCGGACTCAATATCAAAAGTGACCGTTTGGCCTTCTGTTAGTGTCTTAAAGCCTTCGCCCTGAATCACCGAATGATGGACAAAAACATCTTCGCCGCCTTCAGCCGGGGCGATGAAACCGAAACCTTTGGTATTGTTGAACCACTTTACCGTGCCTGTTGCCATTTCCAAACTCCTAAAAATAAAAATGTACTGTTACAAAATTAGCAATTTGATGTCCCTGCAAGTTGCCAATCCGGCACACTTCAAAACCAACATCCATCCTCTAATCCTGCTATTGTAATTTTTTTACCGTACGCTGTCACTCGCAGATTTTAAAGGCATACATCAAGCCAACGGCAGGGATTGTGGGTTGGCGGGCAAGCACCAGAACAGTTGCCCGCCAATGTCCGGCAATTTCTTAGGATTTAGGAATATACAGGAGAGTCAGCCGTACGGGCTAAATTTTGCCTGAAGCAGCCAAACCTTTCAGATAAACGGCAAACTCATCTTTCAAGCCCGGATGCAACAGCCCCAGCTCCACATTGGCGACCAAAAAGCCCAATTTTGCGCCGCAGTCATAACGTGTGCCTTCAAATTCAAAAGCCAATACCTGCTCGTCTTTCATTAAATCAGCAATACCATCGGTCAGTTGGATTTCGCCGCCCGCGCCGCGTCCGGTATGTTTCAGTTTGTCGAAAATTGCGGGGTTTAATATGTAGCGGCCAATAACGGCAAGATTGGAGGGGGCCACATCGGGTTTGGGCTTTTCTACAATCAAATCAATAGGGCTGTACGGGCCGGTTGATTCGCCGGTTTTAACAATACCATAACTGCCTGTTTGTGAAGGGTCAACCCGCTCGACCGCCAAAATGGAGCATTGTTTTTCAGCATACAGCGCGGTCATTTGTGCCATACAGCCGCGTGTGCCATCCTCAACCAAATCATCCGGCAAGATCACCGCAAATGGTTCGTCGCCGACGACAGGGCGGGCGCAATATACCGCATGGCCCAAGCCCAACGCTTCCGGTTGGCGGATAAATACACAAGAAATATGCGATGGCAGGATGCTACGCAAAACTTTCAGCAATTCATCCTTACCACGAGCCTCCAGTTCCACTTCCATTTCATAGGCTTTGTCGTAATGGTCCATGATGGCATTTTTGCTGCGCCCAGTGATGAAGATCATGGTGTCAATGCCCGCTGCCATAGCTTCTTCAACGGCATATTGCATTAATGGTTTGTCCACAATAGGCAACATTTCTTTGGCCACCGCTTTGGTGGCGGGCAAAAAGCGTGTGCCTAACCCGGCGACAGGAAAAACGGCTTTTGTCACTTTTTTGTTCATTTAATGGTTTCCTTGGCTGTTAACAAAAATTTGAAGGGATAAACGGCACAGTTTGTGCCAGATTACAAACTTGGCACGGGGGTTAAGTACTAAAGCACCATTTCCGTGGCTATTTTAAGGCAATATGCCTTACAGCAATATGAATATTATTTGTTCAAAGGCTCAACAATAATTGCCATTGGTTGCTAGGGCAAAGGGGAATCTTGCAGGCGCGTACGCCAAGGCTGCTTACAATGGATGTCAACATGAAAAGCCAAGGTTTCCGGTTTGTGCAGCAGGCCAAGCTCCCCGGAAGCATTGGGGTTAAGTTGCCTTTTCTCGATAAAATCGACCAACCTTCTAGTATTGTATATCGCTAGGACTCGGTGGCCATATTTGTTGCTGTATATTTGGTAAGCAATATTGCTTTCATTAAATAGCGGGTTGCGCTCCAGTAGCGCGTCCAGTTTAGCGCAATCCCCACCAGCAATCAGCCTTAACACGGAATCGCGGCGTTGCCTGATGAGTTCGCTGAAATATCCGGCCAAGGAACCTAGCAATTGATGGCGGTGCAGCATACGAATTTCTTCGTCGCTGAAGGTGAAGCTTTCAGCGACCAAATAATGGCGGTCGCGGTCGCCATCGTTGGCAAACAGGGAAATTTTTTCTAGGGCCAAATGCTGCAATGCCACTAAAAACGAGTTGGGGGCGCGTAGGTGTTTGTCTACCGTCACAACCCAAGGCAATGCCCTACCGGTTTCTGTAAATCGCTTTTTAACACTGGTGATGACTGCCGAGCGGGGCAATTCATCATCACGGCCTTCAGGCTTGACGATAAACGCATCGACCGCAGTCACTTGGGTGTGGAAGCCAGATACTTTAAACTGTTCAACAATAGTGGCGTAGCGGGGTTTGTAAGGAATGCCTGTGCCATCGTACAGTATATTGACGCGTTGCCCTCGCGCATGGCTGGCGACTAAGCCGCGCAGCCGATTGGCAAAGGGTTCCACATAAATATAATCATCGCTGTGGTGGCCAGCCGCTGTCAGCACTTGATATAAATCGCTGAGTTGGCGGAAGGCATCCAATGAAGCGATCACAAAATTATCGCCGCATTGGGCGGCGGCTATCTCTTCCACGGCGGTTTTGCCGGAACCAGCCCCACCCATGGACATAAATAACTTGGGTTGGGCATCGGCGCTTTTGCCCTGAAAAATGGCTTGTTTGGCAGCTTCCAATTTTCGGGTGATTTTATCCAGCCGTTCATAGGCAATTTCCACGGCACGCACCAAACGAAAATCTTCCGAAGCCGCCAACAGCATTTTGGCTTTTAATGGTTCATTATTAGCCAGATCAAAAATCTGCGCCCCTTCACCTTCACACTGGCGCAGCAAGTCCAACAGCTCGGAGTGGCCGGGCGAACGCAAACCGGTCAGCATGTTGGTGTCCAAGCAAAATAACGGGGCCACACCACCCGCTTCTATGATAATGCCGTCAATCTCGTTTTTGCCGGGCTGGCGCAAGGCTTCTGTACCGGGCAAATAGGCAATCACATGGCTGGCGGCACTCAGTGGATAGTCCGCCAAATGCTTGCCGGCGATAAATAGCTCGGTGCGGATGCTGTTCAATGGTACTAACCCGCCATTAACGGATACCAAGCATTCGATACCGTCGCTGGTGCGGTGCGACAAGAAAGGGATGCCGAAGATAAATTTTTTGTTTTCTTGCCATTTGCCATAATCATTGGGCAAATTTTGCAGGCTTTTGCAGCGGGTGGGGTCCAGAGCGCGGCGGAATGCCATAGTCACCGCTGCCGATGGGCTGTAAAGGTCATGCAGGGCCATGGGGTCGCTGGCATCTAAACGGCGGAAGTCGATGCCCGGCTCGTAAACGGCTTTAAAGGCAGGTAGGTTGCCCAAGGCGGTCATGAAAAAATCCAAGGTGATATGGTTGCCATAATGGAATGGCCTGACTAAACGCATCCGCTGATAAAACGCACTCAGACGATCGGCGATGTCTTCCTTGTGGATGACAAAGCCATTATTATCAAAAATGGCGGTGGCACTATTGTCATCACCATCATCCAGCACCAGCCTTTCAATGGCTTCGCGGAAGCGGGTGCGTTTTTCAGGGTCGGGCATAGTGCCGGGACGGTGGCTGACATTGGCCTGTTCTTTCCAGTCGTAAAACAATTCCCGATGGATACGTGAAAACAACGTGGTCAAATAGGTGACGCGCTTGGCTTGGTCTTGCGATACGGTCTCTTCAATTTCCTGTTTCAGCGTTGAGGTCAGTCTGACCGCTTGGGCAATAGCCAACGCCGTTCGTAACTTGATTAATTGCCGATAGCCTTGGATATGCAGGTTGGTGTTTTCGTTCATCATAAATAAGCCATACTTGACGGCAAGGCACTCTGCTTAAAGTGCCTTGCCAACCCTTAAATAGTTTTAGCTGATAATAAACGTTTCAAGTTGCTATGCACAATAGCCAAGCCGATTCTTTATGTTGGCAATGATTGCTTGCAGCCGCTTGGGCAAATGGCCTAGCCCGAAATCCTGCCAAAATATTGTTTGGGTGATGTGGTGGTAAAAAAAAGCCAGTGGTGCATTTCAACCATGCAAAAGCCAAGCGTTGTGGTCAATATTTTTCTAAGGCTATTGCGCTGTGTTAATGTTTAATTTAAATTCAGCCAGTTGGCATATAAAATCAATAAGCCTATAAACATTATGTTTGTGGTATATAAATTGCTTAAACAACCGTATGCAGGACGCTGTTTTAAATCGCGCAACTACTGTACTGCCTGACTAACTACACTATAAGGTTCAAATCATGAGCGAAACAAATTTATCAGCCTTACCCAAAACGGGCCTGGCTGGCTTGAAAGAAAACTGGCGCAGTGACTTATTGTCCGGTTTCTTGGTATTTTTAATTGCTATGCCGTTATGTCTGGGCATTTCTTTAGCCTCTGGTTTTCCACCTTCAGCGGGCATCATCACCGCCATTATTGGCGGCTTACTGGTGTCGCGGCTAAGTGGTTCATTTGTTACCATCAATGGCCCCGCAGCAGGTTTGATTGTCGTGGTGTTAGGCGCAGTGCAGTCTTTAGGCAATGGTGACAACATGGTTGGCTACCGGTACACCTTGGCTGCCATTGTTGTTGCCAGTGCGTTCCAAATTATCATGGGCCTGTTAAAAGCCGGCCGATTAAGCTCGTTTTTCCCCGCATCGGTGGTGCATGGCATGTTAGCGGCGATTGGCATCATTATTATGACCAAGCAAATTTTTGCTGTGGTAGGCAGTGCGCCGGTCAAAGGTAGCAGCCTGCTTTCAACCATGGCTCAGATACCTGAAGGCCTCATGAATATGAAGCCGGAAATTGCCATTATCGGTTTTAGCGGTTTGGCGATATTGATTGCTTGGTCGCTGATTAAAAACAAGACCATAAAAATGATCCCCGCACCATTGATTGTCGTGGTGGTAGGCATTGCCTTGGGTCATTATTTTAATCTAAGCACAGTTTATCCAAAGTTGTTGGTGAATATTTCCGATGACTTTTCATCCGGCTTTTTCTTCCCTGACTTCGGTAAAATTGCCACTGTTGAATTTTGGGGCGCGGTGCTGAGCATCTGTTTGGTAGGTAGCTTGGAAACACTGTTAAGTGCCATGGCAGTGGACAAACTGGACCCTTATAAACGCCATTCCAATCTGAACAAGGATTTGACTGCAGTAGGGGTGGGCAATTTGTTGGCCGGTTTGGTAGGTGGTTTACCGATGATTGCAGAAATTGTGCGTAGTTCGGCAAATGTCACAAACGGCGCCAAAACCGGTTGGGCCAATTTTTTCCACGGCCTGTTCTTGTTGATGTTCGTGGCATTGTTCCCTGCACTGATCCGCAGTATCCCCTTGGCGGCATTGGGTGCATTGCTGGTGTTCACTGGTTTCCGTTTGGCTTCGCCTAAAGAGTTCGGTAAAGTGATGGGGCTTGGCAAAGAACAAATGGTAATGTTTGTCGCCACCATTGTCGGCGTTATTGCCACTGATTTGTTGGTGGGTGTGGCTATTGGTATAGTCACCAAATTTATCATCCATTTGTTGCGCGGTGTAAAGCCCGGCAATTTGTTCAAAATTGATTTTGCCATTACCCCCGTTAGCGATAACAACGTGTTGATTGAAATACGCGGTGCCGCCATTTTCTCCAACCTGTTGGGGTTAAAAGATGCCCTAATGGCTTTGGAACCCGGAAAAACCCTTGTTTTTCAATTAAACGACGCTTATTTGCTTGACCATACCATGATGGAATTCTTCCATGACTTCCAACATGACTATGAGGCCGAAGGCGGCCATTGTCAGTTTGTGGGCATGGAATATCATGAAACCTTTGCCGACCATCCATTGGCGGCACGCCGTAATAAGCAAAATTTGGCTTAATGCCACTTTTAGGGTTAGGGTGGCGAGCGCCCCTGCCCCGTTGTTAGTTGTTGGGGTGTCGGTTCCGCCCCAACTCAAAAAATTGACTGGGCTTGTTTCGGGCCCAGCTTGACCGGACTCTGTCATGACCATAGCAAATGCTAGCCACTCCGCAAACTTCCAGCTTGATGAAGCCATAAACCGGGTTAGCCGATGGCTGCCCATCCAAGGGCCGATAAAGGATTTCATCCATCACAACATCTTGCACGCCGTACAACAGTATCCCTTCCATAAAGGCGTGGCAATAGCCGCTAAAGTGTATGGTGCAAGAAGTTATTTGTCGGCTGCAGATTATCAGGCTATGTATAGAAAAGGCCGTATTAAAGATTTTGCAGTTGATTGGGCGATCAGGCAATCCGGTTATACCTTAGAGCATTACCCGTTGCTACGTACCAATTTGTTTATTGTAGATGATACCCAGCATTATCCGCCCGTGTCGTTGGCAAACAACGGGATACGCAACCATTGGCTGAGCCACCTGGAAACTGACCTTAATTCTTTAGTACACCCCATTATGTTTCGGTTGCTGGGCAATTTTCTTGACCAAGGCATCAGCCGCTGGACGCTAAGTAAAAAAGACGAGCCATTTTGGGCCTGTGTATGGCGGTTAGCGCAAAATAGCCTGTTGCCACTGTATCCCTTTGATACAGAATGGGCGCAAACCATGCTGGATAAGTCACCCGATGAGGTGATCTTGGCCTGTCTGCAGCAGCTGGTGGGTGATGAAACCCTGTATGAGCAATACATTTTGGAGCTGTTGCTGGGGCATCCCGGTTGGTCTGGTATGGTGCGCTTGATTGAATTGCGTCCCAATGCCCTGCTGAAACCCCGTAAAATTACCCTTAAAGAGCTGATAGCCATTGAGCTGTTGGCGGAATGGTCGGTTTTACAAAAGAAATTTGGCAACAGCTTTAGTGCCGTCCGGCAATTGCCCGATATGAGCAACATTCCCTTGCTCAGTGATTACGAAGCCAAAGCGAGCGTTCCCTTGACTTTGCAAATTTGGCATGAGGCAATGGAATATTCCCGTTATGCGGAGTTAATGGTGGCGATACGAGACCAACCCGCACCGCAAAAAAGCCCTGTGACACCCATTGCACAAGCTTTTTTCTGCATTGACGACCGCGAATGTTCGGCACGCCGTTATCTGGAGGAAGCAAACCCTGCCATTGAAACATTTGGTGCCCCCGGTTTTTTTGGCATTGATTTCCTCTACCAAGGTTATGATAATGTTTTCGTCGTAGCGCAATGCCCCAATATTTTAAGCCCTAAGCACCTGATTCTGGAAACCAGTACGCAACCGTCGTTGGAAAAGCACAACTTGACTGATGGATTGTCCGATTTGCATATCCAATCGCATTCGTTATTGTGGAGCTGGTTGTTCACGCAAATATTAGGCATTGCCTACGCGGTCAAGATGGTCTGGGACACGTTCCGCCCGGGTGCGCAACTGTTGCGGTTTAAAACACTCAGTGAAGTGAGTGAACAAACCCATCTACATTTGTTGCGTGAAAATGACGAGCCTACCGAAGACGGCCGCTTACTGGGCTTTTCATTCACTGAAATGGCTGACAAAGTGGAAGGCTTGCTCAGGAACATTGGCCTGACCAAAAACTTTGCCCCACTGGTGGTGGTGGTTGCACATGGCTCCAGCAGCACCAATAACCCGCATTTCGCCGCTTACGAATGTGGTGCTTGTGCAGGCAAACCGGGCGCACCTAATGCGCGGGCGTTTGCCTGGATGGCCAACAGTGATGCCGTCCGTGTCATACTGCGCGAACGCGGCATAGACATTCCCGACCAGAGTTTTTTTATCGGTGCCATGCACAACACCAGCCGTGATGAAATCACCTACTTTGATCCACATTTGTTTGAGCGATGCCAGACTGAAAATTTTGAGGCCTTTAAAAAAGCCATGCAGCAAGGATTACATAAAAATGCTTGGGAACGTTGCCGCTGGTTTGAATTGGCGCCTGATAGCAATAGCTATGATGATGCCCATGAACATGTCAGGGCGCGTGCATCGTCCATCTTTGAGCCCCGCCCCGAATGGGATCATTCCAACAATCTCTATTCCATCGTGGGCAGACGCCAATTGACCAAAAACCTGTTTTTGGACAGGCGTTCCTTTTTACAGTCATACGACCCCAATAGCGATCCCGACGGCACTATCATTGTAAAAATCCTGTCTGCCATTATCCCCGTGTGTGGCGGCATTAACTTGTCCTATTTTTTTTCGCGCATGGACAATTCCGTTTACGGTGCTGGCACCAAGCTGCCTCATAACGTCATAGGCTTATTGGGCGTTGCCAACGGCGTCGAAGGCGACCTGCGTACCGGATTGGTATCACAAATGATAGAAGTGCATGAACCGGCACGATTATTGATTGTTATCGAGCAAACCACCGCCATACTGGATGTGGCTTTTGCAAAATTGGGTGACACCTTAATGGAATGGCTGGACAACAATTGGGTGCGTCTAGTGGCTTGCCATCCTGAAACCCGCCAATTGTTCTTCTATCATCATAGTGGTTGGGAGGCGGTGGAATTGCCTGGGGATTATGTTGCGCCAGTGGCGGATTGCGCAGAAACCATCTTTACCGGCAAACACCGGACTATTCCTGTGCATGTGATCACAAAAGCAGTGGCAACTGCTTAAAAGCCCCCCGTTTGCCCTTGCCCAGTGCAACCCATGAGTTTCGTCAATAAGGGGCCAGCTTCCCGATTTGCCATTTGATTTAAGAGAGCATCATGAACCTATTGTTACTCAGCTGCGAATTGTTGCCCTTGCTCGGCATTGTATTGATCACCTTATTTGGCAGAAAAGAAAAGACCATCGCAACAATCTCATTCTGGATAACCCATGCCATGGGTTTAAGCATCTTCGGCTTGCTGGCGGTTTGGGCTAGCACTGGTTTTGCCGCCCACGAGTTCGAGTTGTTCAGCCTCTACAGACAGGGCAGTTACCATTTCCCCGTGTTGTTTTTTTTGGACCGGGTCAGTGCCGTTTATTTGTTTGCAGTTTGGGTGATTTTCTCGGTGATTGTCCGTTATTGCCGCAACTACCTGTATCGTGAACCGGGTTACAAACGTTTTTTTATCACCATCTTTGGCTTTGCCTTTGGCCTGAACATTGTAGTGATGTCCGGTTCGATTGACATGCTGTTTGCAGGCTGGGAGATTGTCGGCATCTCATCATTCCTATTGATTGCCTTTTACCGGCACCGAGTGCAACCAGTACGCAACGCCTTGCGGGCCTATACCGTCTACCGGTTTTGTGATATCGGCCTATTGCTGGGGGCGTTGCTCAACCATCAAATGTTCCACGAAAGCGACCATTTCAGCAACCTGAGCGTGCTGTTTGAACACGCCGCGCCCCAGCCCGCCAGTTATCTTGGCTTATTGATAATGTCCCTGATGATATTTGTCGCCGCAGCGGGCAAATCGGCACAATTCCCTTTTTGCTTTTGGTTGCCTAGGGCAATGGAAGGGCCGACACCCTCCAGTGCGATTTTTTATGGTGCGTTGTCCGTGCATTTAGGGGTGTTTTTGCTGCTCCGCACCATGCCTATTTGGAGCTATCACATATTGATGCGTTCCATTTTGTTTTTGATCGGATTTACCACCCTGATTATTGCCAGCTTGGCGGAAAAGACCCAATCCAATATTAAAGGCCAAGTGGCCTACGCATCGATAGCCCAAGTCGGCTTCATGTTTATGGAATTGGCCTTGGGTCTGGAAACCTTGGTGTTGGTGCATTTTCTGGGCAATGCTTTCTTGCGCTGCTACCAGTTACTGGTGTCACCCTCCATTGTTGCCCATGCCTTGCGGGTGGAGGGTGCCATTGACACCAATGTGATGCCAACCAATCCCGCATCCAAAGTGCGCCTGCCGGTATCTATCCGCGATAGCTTCCCCGAAGTGCTGCAAAACACCCTGTATGTTTTTGCCTTGCAGGAGGGCAATCTGGAATTATGGGTACGTTCACTGTTATGGTCGCCGCTCAAAAGATACGGTGCCCAAATTAATGCCAGCAAACTTTGGCAATTCTTACTGACGGGTGGCGTACTGATTGGCTCATTACTGATCCTCAACCAAGGCGGGTTTGTCAGTGCTAGCGTGTTTGCTTTTCCTTTGGCTGGGGCAATGGTGTTGGCTTCGTTAAGTGCCTTTAGCCAAAAACATAATTTTATCGGCACATGGAATGCAGTAGCGCTCAGTTTTACTTTGGGCGGGGCTTCCGTTTGGTTTTTACAGCCCCAAGCCAGCGAGGAAATTATCTTTTTCACTTCTGGGATTATTCCTTCTTGGCTGTTAGGGATAGCCGTACTGTTAAAATTACCCAAGCCAGAGACGTTTAAAGATACCCCGTTTGCTTACCGGGCGATGTCAGAAACCAATCCGTTGTTGGCGTTGCTATTGTTTTTTAGTTTTTTGGGGCTGATTTGTTTTCCTATTTCGCCTGCTTTTATCGGCGAAGATTTGTTGCTTTACTATGCCAGCAAGGAATACACCTTGATTGCTGCACTGATAGCCGCTTGTTTCGTCATCAACGGCATTGCCGCCGCGCGGGTTTATCTTCGCCTGTGCATGGGCAGGCCAGCAGACTTTGTCAGGGGGCGTTGATCTCTGCCGGGTATTGGTCTTGCCGTTGCAAAATAGGGCGGTTTGATCTGCCCCATTCGGGGTTATAATGGCTTGCAACAAACCGACAGGCTGTCATGGCTGGCGGTTTTTTTATTGTCCCATCAATCTCTAAAAATCAACAAGGGTAAGCCATGCGTTTTTTAATTGCAGTCATCAAACTGGGTGTCAAATGGGCGCCTAAATCCATTGTGCTGAAAGTTGCCAATTTTAAGTTGAAAGGCATTGCAGAAGTACATGATTACGCAGTAGATTTAGATGCCAGGACAGTCTATGCCAATACCTTATTATACGGCGAGACAGAAGCGATAGAAGTATGGGCTGAGCAGTTTGGCATAATTTTAGACAATGGCAGTTACAAGTTTATCTTACAACAAGCCCATTCCAATAAACCGTGGTTGAACAATTCGTTTGCTTTTGTATTGGGTAAAACATTCCCAATTCCGGTGGTGCCGAAACTGACCCGTTTTATGCCGTTGGCTTATGAGTTGTTGAAGATTGAGCTGGCATTGCCCGGACAAAAACAAATTGACTCAATGTGAAATAGGTGGGTAATCGGATTTTAATCTCAAAAAGGCAATAAATCATGTCAATGAAATTTTTGATATTGCGGTAACCCTGTTTGGCCAGCTTGAATTTGACGGTCTTGGCGAGCTTTATAAAATTCATCTGAGTAGATTACCGATGTGAAACAGATTGCTGTAGGCAATTGAGGGTGTGCATGGTTTTGATGTGTCAACACTTTTCCGGACACATGATTAAGCAGCTATTTGCTGCAATTCGTAGTCAACTGGCGACACATAGCCATTTGCCGAATGCATTCGTTCCCTGTTGTAAAAGACCTCAATATATTCAAATACAGCCTGCTTAGCCGCCGATCTGGTTTGATAGGCCTCATGATGTATTGGCTCGGTTTTTAGGGTATGGAAGAAGCTTTCTGACACAGCATTGTCCCAGCAATTGCCTTTACGACTCATACCCTGGCGTATACCAAACTCCTTTAACAATTCCCGGTGACTATCCGAAGCATATTGGCTGCCTCA
>Ga0208621_1000012_pt1 | contig 75333 bp, 54 predicted proteins | sample CryBogCBH26May08_FD_184617 | JGI IMG/M metagenome (GOLD analysis project Ga0208621, IMG submission 184617) | Freshwater microbial communities from Crystal Bog, Wisconsin, USA - CBH26May08 (SPAdes) (version 2) | ecosystem: Environmental > Aquatic > Freshwater > Lake | place: Crystal Bog... | reverse complement strand
AAAAAAAAAAAAAAAAAAAAACCGCTAGTCTGTCGGGTGCGGTGTCCGCTTCTTGAGGAGATTTCGAGGCTCCTAGATAAAGCTTAACCGCAACCGATAGTGTTTGTCAAATGTTAGCGCCCAAGTGGTTGGTTTTGTCCGCCCAACAGGTTGTTTCCGCCAAAATTCGGTTGAGAACCATAGCCATTGTTATAGCCAGAATTTGGGTTTTGTGTGCCTTGCTGCCCCGTGTACGGGTTGGTGTTGCCTTGGGATGAGTAGTTGTTGTAACGTGAACTGTCTGGGCTTGTGCGTTCGTAGCCTTGCACATAAGTGCCGTTGTGCCTTTCATAACCCTGAACATATTCGTCCGCATGGACAAAACCTGTTGACAACAAAGCCATTAATACAATTATTTTTTTCATTTTTGATTCCTGTTTTGGTTGGTTGAATGGGCATTCTATCACCTACAACACCACCATTCCTTGCCACATCGCTTGCGGCGGCGTTTGTCAAATCAGGATACTTTGTAGTAATCCGATTTGCACAACGCCCCGCCGTGCCCTATACTTTAGCTTCATAAAACATCGGCCTCCTTACGTGCTACAATCCAAGAGGGCTTCGGCTCCGCGCGCATTGTAGGCCACCCTTTTTATGGAAAATCAAAAGAACGTCTTGACCACAATGGTCATCACCGCAGCGATCAGGAAACCCAGCATCCATTTGAGCAGGTTCAGTTCACCGCACAAGCGCGCGTCCGCATGGTCGATCTTAGCGTCCACATGGTCTACCTTGGCGCCCAGGCCGTCCAGCCCACGCTCAACACTTAGCAGGTCAAATTTGGTGGCAAGCTGCGAATCCCGCGTTTCGGCAAAGACGCCTTGGGCTTCGGCGATCACTCCGCCTCCCCGCGGTCACGCACGTAGGCGGGGTCATGTTCGTCAACGTCCTTAACGGGGATTCCCCTTTCGTTAAGGGTTTTGTCCCGCAGAATAACGCTGTAAATTATCAGCAGCGAATCAAGAGGCAAACCTTTGTTAAAGGCTTCATCTTTAAGCGCGTTGATCTCGCTTTCGGAAAGCAAACCTAAAAGGTGGTCACGCACCACAGAAAATGCCGCCTCTTGGATGTCATAAGCTGTTTTTGGTGCGTATTGTTGGATAAAAGCATTTAAGGCCGGGTAAATCCTGTCCAGGGTGGCGGGGATGTTGATTTTTTTGGAAAGGTTTTCCCCTTCCGTCGTCAAGGCTATCGGGCTTTGGGTTTGCGCAAACGGGTTGGGGCTGACTTTCTGGAAAATCAAATCGAGTTTGGTCTCTATCCGGACTATCCGCTCGCCAAACTCCACCGCCTTGCCGACGTTGGTCTCCAACGCGATCACCTTGTCCTTCACCTCACCGGCGCTCGTCAGCTTCTTTTCGTGTTGGTCGTGCTTCATCTCCCATTTGGCCTTGAACGCGCTCACCGTCCACAACAAAAAGCCGATGGCAACGAGTGCCACCAGCAGCACAAAAACGCCGGTGTTAAGCTGGTCGATCAAAAGTTTTACGATGGCTTGCATGGTGGTGGCCTCAAACGGGGCTATTCATAAGCATTTGCCGACAGTATAGCAAAACCGAATACTTAAGGGTAACTGCCGGGTTTGCGTGGCCAGTGCCGGGTCAGTTTGCAGATGATGGATTTAAACATCTATGTCACCGGGGTCGGTGTTGCAGTAGCGTTGTAGGGTCGCCCATGTGCTATGCAGGGTGATTTGCTGCACCTGTTGTATGGACAAGCCCTTTTCAAACAAACGGCTTGTGGCTTCGTGGCGTAGGTCGTGGAAGTGCAGGCCGTCTATGCCAAGTATGTGGCACGCACGGGTGAATGTGGTGCTGATGCTTTTGGCGTTGTACGGGAATATGTACTTGCTCTGCTTAGGTTGCCGCAAGATTATTTTGTAGGCGTTCCTTGGCAGTTTGAAGCGTTTCTTTATGCCTTTGCGCCGTGGGTCTTTCAGGTTGTTGACGGCGCAGGTGCGTTTGTCGTGGTCGATGTCGGCCCATTCCAGTTTGGTTATTTCCGCTTGCCGCCGTGCCGAGTAGATGGCGAACCACATCACATGCAGCATGGGGTGTCCGTGAAAGTGCCGTGACAAGGCCCATAGTTCTTTGCGGGTCGGGCGGCGTTCCCTGTGTGCTGCCTTGGCAACCAGCCCCTCGGCTTTCAGCACTTGCCGCGCTGTGTCCACGATGGCTTGCGGGCAGTCGATTTCTATCACGCCGCGCATGGTGCGCAAGACAACGCCTATCCATATCAGGTCATTCTGGGCGGTTTGCGGGGTGCATTCTTTGTTGCGTTCCCGCACATGGGCTATCAGGTCTTTGGCGGTCAGTGTGTGTACGTTGCGGCTGGCTATGTCACGCTTCAAAAGCTTGCTGATGTCAAACAGTTTGCTACGGCCTTCGGGCGCAAACTCCTTCAGGTATTGTTTGATCACGTCCGACAATGGCAGAAAGTCACGCTTTTTGTAGACTTCGGTCTGCTGCAATTCGACTTCGCGCCGCATTCCCCAGTCTTTTGCCAGCTTCTGCTTATCGAATGTTTTTGATTCGCGGTGTATGATTGCCCCGTCTTTTTTTATCACGATGTCGGCTTGGTATTTTACCGTGCCGTCCGTTAGCGTGTATTTTCGCACCGATGCCATTGTTCTAGTCCGTATGGTTTTTGATACGGACATTATACGGACTGATACGGATTTAATGCACCACTTAAACACCTTATGAACCCTTATGAACCCTAATAAAATAGATAGGCGGCTATGTGTTGCCCCGATGATGGATTGGACTGACCGTCATTGCCGCTATTTCCACCGCTTGTTGTCACGCCACACGCTGTTGTATACCGAAATGGTGACCACGGGGGCTTTGATCCATGGTGATAGGCAGCGTTTTTTGCAGTTTAATGCCGAAGAGCATCCGCTGGCTTTGCAGTTGGGGGGCAGTAATCCACGGGAGTTGGCGTGGTGTGCAAAAATGGCGGAGGATTTTGGTTATGATGAGGTGAATCTGAACGTTGGTTGTCCTAGTGACCGGGTGCAAAATGGCCGTTTTGGCGCGTGCTTGATGGCCGAACCGGAGCTAGTGGCGGAGTGTGTGGCGGCGATGCGCCAGGTGACGGTGTTGCCGGTGACGGTAAAATCACGCATTGGTATTGATCACCAAGATTCTTACGAGGAATTGGTGCATTTTATAGCGACTATAGCCAGTGCCGGTTGCCGGACGTTTATTGTCCATGCCCGCAAGGCGTGGTTGAGTGGTTTGTCGCCTAAACAAAACCGTGAAATTCCACCGTTGCGTTATGAAGTGGTTTATCAGTTAAAAATTGACTTTCCGCAGCTGGAATTTATATTGAACGGCGGTGTGACATCACTGGCTCAAGCTGAAACCCATTTGCAACACGTTGATGGGGTGATGGTGGGGCGTGAGGCCTACCAGAACCCTTATGTGCTGGCTGATGTGGACAGGCGTATTTTTTGCGCGGACACGGTGCCGGTCAGCCGCTATGAAGCGGTAGAACAATTATTGCCTTATATCGGCCTACAGTTGGGCGAGGGCTTGCGGTTAAACACGGTGGCGCGGCATACTTTGGGCTTGTTCCATGGCGAGCCGGGCGCACGCGGCTGGCGGCGGCATTTAAGCGAAAATGTCGGCAGGCCAGGCGCGGATATCAATGTGGTGCGGGAAGCGTTAAGGTTCACAAACCAATAATGTTATACTCTAAGTTATTTATTACGACAGGGAAACTATAAAGTGGAAGAACATTTCGCCAATATTATCCAGGGCATCGGGGAAGATTTGACCCGCGAAGGTTTAGTGGACACGCCCAAAAGGGCTGCCAAGGCGTTTCAATTTTTGAACAACGGTTACCACAAAAGCTTGGAAGAGGTGTTAAACGGGGCTATATTTACCGCTGAAACCGAAGATATGGTGATTGTGAAGGACATAGAGCTGTTTTCTTTGTGCGAACACCATTTGTTGCCGTTTATTGGCAAATGCCATGTCGGCTATTTGCCGCAGGGCAAGGTGCTGGGTTTGTCCAAAGTGGCGAGGATTGTCGATATGTATGCCCGTCGCCTGCAAATCCAAGAGAAACTGACCAAACAAATTGCTGATGCCATTGAGTTGTCAATAGGTGCGCGCGGTGTGGCGGTGGTGATTGAGGCCAAGCACATGTGCATGATGATGCGAGGTGTGGAGAAACAAAATTCGGTGATGACCACTTCTGTGATGACCGGGATTTTCCGCAAACACATCAGCACCCGTTCGGAATTCTTAAACTTGATTAACCGATAAGCATTATGGGCCAAAAAACTGCTATCCTGCTGGCAAACTTGGGTTCGCCCACTGCCCCCACAACCGCTGCTGTGCGTAAATTCCTGAAAGATTTCCTTTGGGACCCGCGGGTGGTGAATATCCCACGGCCTATTTGGTGGCTTATTTTGCACGGGGCGGTGTTGCCGTTCCGGCCTGCCAAGTCAGCCCATGCTTACCAGCAAGTTTGGGATGCAGAAAAAGGCTCGCCACTGGCTTTCTTGACCCGTCAATTGAGCGAAAAGCTGGCTACGGAGATTGGCAGTGTTCGCGTAGTGGTCGATTATGCGATGCGCTATGGCGAACCGTCCATTGCCACACGCTTGCGTGGCTTTAAAGATCAGGGTGTGGATAATGTGGTGGTTTTGCCGTTGTATCCGCAATATTCATCCACAACTAGCGCGTCGGTTTATGATGATTTGGTGCAGGAGCTGAACCGCTGGCGGCATCTGCCCACTGTCCATTTTATCAGTGATTATCATTGTGATAGCGGCTATATTAAAGCCGTTGCAGATAGCATTGACCAAGCTTGGCGTGATCAGGGCAAAAACCAGTTGCTTTTAATGTCGTTCCACGGTTTGCCTGAGCAGTTGACGCAATGGGGCGACCCTTATTTTCATCAATGCCAGCGCACCGCACAGTTGATTGCCGAGCAGTTGGGCTTGCAAGAGCAGCAATGGCAGGTGGTGTTCCAGTCGCGCTTTGGCAAGGCCGAGTGGCTGAAACCTTATTGTGCGGACACCTTGGCTGCGTTACCCAGCCAGGGGGTGCAATCGGTTGATGTGGTGTGTCCAGGTTTTGCGGTGGATTGTTTGGAAACGCTGGAAGAGATTGCCGGGGAAAATAAGGCCGTGTTTATGGACGCGGGCGGTACGGATTACCGTTACTTGCCCTGCCTGAACGACAGTGATGCCCATGTGCAGGTGTTGGCCGGGTTAGTGGCGCACTATGTTTGACAACCCTGTTTTTTAAAAAATTAATCCTTAATTGATACTTGTTAATTAATCCTTGGTTATCGTCATGAAACCACTATTACAAATTTGGGACAGCCACTGGCCGGACAGCAAAGCTTGCCGCCCTTTGCCCACCGGGGAAGGTGTTATTGATGGCGGCGCGGCGGGTGTGATAGAGATTGATAAACTATTCGATGCCGTCAACCATGCTTCAACCACGATAGGGGAAGCGGTATTGTACCGCTCCTTGACCCAGCCGAGTGGGGATACCGAGGCCATTCGCGCCAAGCAGGCGGCGGTTGCAGAGTTGCAGGCCAAGCCTGAGCTGAAGGCCGCATTGGAAAATGTGTTGCAGCAGGTTGCCGGGCAAGAGCAGCATTTTTATGAGTTGTTGTTTAGCCAATTTGGCCATTCGCTCAGTACGGTTGAGCGGGCTCATCCGGTAATTGATGGCTATGGGTATAGCCATTATCGGCGCGGCGTGAAGTTTATGAACGACTGGACATCCGGACTGTTGTCAATTGACAAGCCTGACAGCCCTTATTTACAAAGCGTGTTTGGCAAGGTGCAATGCTTTGCTGGCACGCGTGCCAGTTCATTGATGAAAGACCCCGTGTATCTCACTGAAAACGGAATTAAAAGCAAGCTGGAACAACAAGGCAAGTTTAGCCCGGCCATTATTTTTGTGCCACGACTGTTCAAGCCGTTGCTGTTGGCATTAGCGGTGCTAGTGTACGGCTTGGTCAAGGCTTTTGTGCCGGATGGTTTGCTCGCTGCCATTCCTGATGAGGCCATTTTTTTAAGCCCTTTATTGTTGCTTAGCTTGCCCCTGATTGGCGGGTTTGACCGCGACCAATGTATTATTCCGTTACGATCGGAATATCGGCAATCGCCGGAAGTGGGGGCGGCTTTGGAAGCGTTAGGGCAGGTGGATGAGCTGTTGTCATTTATCAAGTTTGCAGAAAACTTTGGCCATGCCACCGTATTGCCAAATTTGGTAGAGGCCGACCATCACCGGATTAATTTGACCGCTGCGGTCAATCCTGTTTTAGGCAAACAAAATCCTGCTTATGTCGGTAATGATTTTGACTTGGATGACGAAAAGTTGGTGTTTATCACTGGCCCCAATAGTGGCGGCAAGACGGCATTTTGCAAGACCGTTGCACAAATTCAGGTGCTGGCCCAGACCGGTTGTTTTGTACCCGCGCAAACGGCCACACTGACAGTGGCGGACCGGATTTTCTACCAAGCCCCTGAGATTAGCCACTTAGATGATGGCGAAGGTCGGTTTGGTGCGGAGCTTAAGCGCACTAAAGAGATATTTTTGGCCACCACGGCAAAAAGTCTGGTGGTGTTGGATGAAATGTCAGAAGGCACGACCTTTGAGGAAAAAATGGCATCATCTGAGACGGTGTTGGATGGTTTTTACCGCAAGGGTAACAGCACCCTGCTGATTACCCATAACCACCAATTAGTTGACCTGTTTGCAAAAAAACGTTTGGGTGTAGCCAAGCAAGTGGAATTTGCTGATGACCAGCCGACCTTCAAGCTGGTGCCGGGCATTTCCCGAGTCAGTCACGCCGACCGGGTTGCCAAAAAAATTGGTTTCTCCAAGGCCGATATTGATAACTATTTGGCAGGATCAAAGTGATAATCGGAACTCCATTAACAGGCAACACGACCAAAGCATTGTTGTTGGGTAGCGGCGAATTGGGCAAAGAACTGGCCATTTGCCTGCAACGCTACGGAGTGGAGGTGGTTGCAGTTGACCGCTATGCCCATGCCCCAGCTCATGCGGTGGCGCACCGCAGTTATGTGATTGATATGACCGATGCCGCTGCTGTCAAGGCGTTGATTGCAGAAGAACAGCCCACTTTCATTATCCCAGAAATTGAAGCAATAGCGACGGTGGCATTGGCTGAGATTGAGGCGCAAGGTTTATGTACCGTGGTGCCCAATGCCCGTGCCATCCAATTGACCATGAACCGCGAGGGCATCAGGAGCCTGGCGGCGGAGCAGTTGGGTTTGCCCACGTCAAGCTACGCGTTTGCCGAATCTTTCGATGCGTTGCAAGCGGCTGTCGATGAGGCTATTGGTTATCCGTGTTTTGTCAAACCGACCATGTCATCTTCCGGTAAAGGCCAGTCGATGGTGAAATGTGCCGATGAACTGGCGGCGGCGTGGGACTATGCCAAAAGCAGTGGTCGTGTCGATACCGGCAAGGTGATTGTGGAGGCTAAGATTGATTTTGATTTTGAAATAACCCTATTGACTGTCCGCGCCTTAGACGCGCAAGGGCAGGTGGGCACTTGTTTTTGCGAACCGATAGGGCATGTGCAGGAACACGGTGATTATCGGCAGAGCTGGCAACCGCAAGCCATGACGGCGGCGGCACTGGCGCGTGCCCAAGAGATTGCCCAGACCATCACCTCGGCGATTGGTGGGTTAGGCTTGTTTGGCGTGGAGTTGTTTGTTGATGGCGATCAGGTGTGGTTTAGTGAAGTCAGCCCAAGGCCGCATGATACTGGCATGGTTACGATGGTGACGCAATGGCAAAGCGAATTTGAGTTGCACGCCCGGGCTATTTTGGGTTTGCCGGTTGACACGCGTTTGCTGCAAGCTGGTGCCAGTGCCGTTATTTTGGGCGGGATTGATGCCAAAGGTGTGGGCTATCAAGGCTTAGCGCAAGCTTTGTCAGTGCCGTCCAGTGAAATCCGCCTGTTTGGCAAGCCCGAAGCGTTTGTCAACCGACGCATGGGCGTGGCATTGGCCTGCGCGGACAGTGCTGAAGTGGCGGTGGGGTTTGCTTGCCAAGCGGCCAGCTTAGTGTCTGTCACCCCACCTTAGCAGGTTTTGCCATGCGTAGAATCGCTGTTACTGTAATTGCTCTCAGCATGTCGCAAACCAGCTGGGCGGAAATTTATAAAACCATCTCTCATGGCCAGACTTATTACGGCAATAAGCCTTATGGCAGTTTCAATAGCCCTGTGCCTGGCCTGGTCAAAAGGGCGGCGGTCAAAAAAATTGCCTATCTTTACAAATACCTCGATGGCAGTGGCGGGCTGCATTATTCCGATGAGCCATTGCCGCAATACCACCTGATTAGCAAGACTAAAATTGAGGTGGGATATACCCAGCAACCTGAGCCGGTCAAAGCCACCGCCAATTTTTATAAATTTGGCGGTACACCTGCACCGCTAATATCCCGTTCCCTGCCTTTGCCTTCGTATGACAGCGGTGATGCTGGCAAATGGCAATTTGATGATTTGATTGCCGATGTTGCCGACCGCTACCAACTGGATGAAAAGTTGCTTCATGCGGTTATCCAAACCGAATCGGCCTATAATGCCAATGCCGTGTCTCCGGCGGGTGCCGTGGGCTTAATGCAGTTGATGCCGGGTACGGCTGAACGCTATGGTGTTGAAGACCGCAGCGATCCGGTGCAGAATATCCACGGCGGCGCCCGTTATTTGCGGGATTTGTTGGATATGTTCCACCCCAATATTGATTTGGCGATTGCGGCTTATAATGCTGGTGAGAATGCTGTAGTCAAATACAATTACACTATCCCCCCTTATCAGGAAACGCAAAATTATGTGCGTCAAGTATTGGCCCGTTATAACCGCTAAACGGTGCTGGGCCAATAGCAACGGTCGTGCAGCGGGTTAAGCGAGGCGGATTATTATGGCTCTATGCCACCGGCGTCGGCTATTTTTTAAACAGTTATCGGGTTTGCTGGCTGCTGTTTGTTTGCCTGTGCCATACGCCCACGCGCTTTGGCCAGAAAAGCACTACGCCGCTAGCCCGCTTGATGTCACGCTTAAGCAGCTATTTGAAGATAAGGTCATTTTGCCCAGTGACCAGATTGACATTAATGTGCCATTGATTGCCGAAAACGGTGCAGTAGTCCCTGTCACAGTCAGTGCAACTATACCTGCGGTGCAAAAAATTTATCTTTTGGTGGATAAAAATCCCGTGCCACTGGTTGCCGAATTTGCTTTGTCTGAAAAGATGCAGGCAGTTGTGTCGGCCCGTGTGAAGATGGCCCAGACTGGCGATGTATGGGTAATTGCCGAAACCGCAATGGCGTTGTACAGTGCCAGCACTAACGTGAAAGTCACCATTGGCGGCTGTGGGGGGTGATATGTCCAGTATAAAAATCCGTGCCAAGTTGCTTGGTGAGGCCACCCAAATCAGAATCCTGATTGCCCATCCTATGGAAACGGGGCGGACTATAGACCCGCAAACGCGGCAAAGCTTTGCCGCGCATTTTATCCAAACCATGACGGTGCGGCATAATAGTGATGTTATTGTGCAAGCCGATATGGGGTCGGGTGTTTCTAAAGACCCTTATTTTGCTTTTATGCTCAACGGCGGGCAATTGGGTGACATTATAAGTGTGGAGTGGTCAGACAACAAAGGGCAACACGATAGTGCAAGCGAGACGGTTAAATAATGGCGCATTTTGGCTAGGCTGCCTGTTGTGGATAGGCCTGCCCGTGCTGGCGGCCCCGTCCGACGATCAAAGCCAGCTTAGGCAATATTACCAACGGCTTTTCCCGCAGCTGCAATTGCAAGATTATGGCAATGGGGTTTACGCCATTGATGCCATTGCCCGCAGTTCTTGGTTGGCGATTGAAGCATTTCCCCCTTATCAACCGGCACTTGAACAAGGCCAAGTATTGTTCGGCACACCGTTTAAAAATGGCCGTTACTATGGCGATTGTTTTCAGCATCGAGGTATCGGCATAGCCCACAATTATCCGCAATGGGACAGCCATAAAGGCGCGGTGGTCACCTTGGCACAAGCCGTCAATGATTGCCGGATTGCCAATCAGGAAGCACCTTTAGACACCTTAAAAGGGCCGATGGCGGAGTTGTTGGCCTATATGGCATTTACATCGCGGGGGCAGCCTATTAGCGTGGTGATACCGGACAACGATCCACGTGCCTTGCTGGCTTACCAGCAGGGCAAGGCGTTTTATTACCAACGTCGTGGCCAATTAAATTTTTCTTGCGCTTCTTGCCATATCCAAAATGCCGGAAAAAAATTGCGTAGCGAGACCCTCAGCCCCGCGCTAGGACACGCCAACAGCTGGCCCACCTACCGCCTGAAGTGGGGCGAAATGGGTATGTTGCAGCGTCGTTTTATTGAATGCCTGGAACAGATTAAAGCGCCTGTTTTTCCATCATCGTCGATAGAGTTCAACAATCTGGAATATTTCTTGGCTTATATGGGCAATGGCGTTAATATCACTGGCCCAAGTGTCCGTAAATAGCCGTTCGTTAACGGGCCATATCAACCAGCAGTGGTTTATTTGCACTTCCCTTTAACAGTCAAAATAACATTTCATGTTGGATAAAGAGCACCAATCAAGAGCTTGGCTTTGTTTGTTGTTTGCATGATTATTGCTATACTTCTCGTTTTGTCAGACTCGTAGGTCTTTTTTTAATACCCGCCATTCATATAATGGCGGGTGTCCCCTAAATAAGAAAACTTAACACAATGAACAAATTTAACTGGAACCCAATGAACAAACTTAAAAATTTTGCAGTGTTAGGCACGTTGCTGGCATTGCCCATCAGCTCTTTTGCAGGAGGTGCTGATGACAATATGCTGGGCGTTTGGGGTTCGGTGACATTGCAAGGTGGTTTTACGACTTTATCGCCCAGTTTGAGCAAGTTGAAATGGCAATTAATGAACCAGACCCGTACCCGTGATGATTCGCCAAAAGGTACAAGGGAAACGGAAGACTTGTTATTTTCCCAATTAGGTTATCAAGTAAACACTCATGCGTCTATTTGGGCCGGCTACGTGCATGATTGGATTAACACGCCGTTAGACAAACCGGGTTACCAAGAAAGCCGCCCTTACCAAGATTTTGTCTGGAATCAAGATATTGGCAGTTTTAATTTTATGTCTCGTACCCGTATGGAAGAAAGGATTAACGAGAGCAATATTGGGCCACAAACTAACGGTTACCGTGCCAGGCAATTATTTCAAGTTAGCCATGCGCTGCCTTTTGTGAAGGGCTTAAGCGCCTATGTCGGCAATGAGGTGTTGGGTTATGTGAATAAGAACACATGGGGCAAGCAAGCCTTTTCTGAAGACCGTATCACTTCCGGGTTAAGCTACCAGATCACCCCGCAAGTGGGGGCTGATTTGGGCTACTTGGGCCAGTATGTGGACAGTTTGACCGGCCCAAATCTTTTTACCCATAACATTCAAGCCAACTTACGCTTTAAGTTTTAATGCTTAAATGCGTTGGCGAGTATTCCTCTCCAACGCATTGTCGCTATCATTTAGTCTTGTGATGCGTGCTTTAATCATTTTTGCCGGCCTTGGCCTTAGTAATAGCTTCTCTGGGATTTTTGACAACATCCTTGCCTACGGACTGGGCATGATAAAATCAATCCAGTCGTTGGTATCTTGGCTGCCCAACAGATGAAGGTAAAACGGCTTCAGTTCCCTTTCTACCAGGTTTCTATGTCTGCACTGATACCGTTAATAGGCATGGTAATGCTAGTACCGTTAATAGGCATGGTAATGCTAGTAGCGGGTTGCAGCACTTATCAATCGCATCCTTTGGATCCGCTGGCTTCATCGGTGCAACTGGAGGCACGGCGTTTGGACAACAGCCTGCTCCAAGCATTTATCAACAATGCAAATTTGCCCGCCAATGCCGCCTCGTGGAATTTGGATAAGCTGACCTTGGTGGCACTGTATTACCATCCTGATATTAGTTTGGCGCGTGCCCAAGCCGAAGCTGCAGATGCCGCTGCAGTGACCGCTGGGCAACGACCGAACCCTAGCCTTAGTGTAACCCCGACCTGGGTCAGTAATTTGGCTTCTGCCCCACCTTGGTTGTTTGCCAGTATTCTGAGCATTCCTATTGAAACGGCGGGCAAACGTGGCTACCGTATCGACCGTAGCCGACATTTGACCGATGCCGCCAGCTTGCGTATTGCCGATGCAGCCTGGTTGGTGCGGGGGCGGTTGCGGTTGGCTCTACTAGATGTTTATGCAGTTCGCGAGGCGGTGCGCTTATTGCAAAAGCAGTTGTGGCTGGAACAGGCGATTTATCTACAATTGCAGCAACAGCAAAGTGTCGGTGAGATTGCCGGAACGGATTTATTGGTGGCGCAATTAGGTCAGCAACAAGCGCGGCTGGCTTTGACTGCGGCGCAAAAAAAACAAGCCGATAGCGAGGTGCTGTTAGCCGCCGCCCTAGGTGTGCCCGTTGCCGCCTTGGTGGATATTAGCTTGGATTTTAGTGAATTTACCCAACTGCCTGATTTAAATGCCAGTGCTACCGGGCTATTGCAAGCATTAGCCTTACGCCAGCGGCCTGATGTGTTGGCCAGTCTGGCCGATTATGCCGCTGCACAGTCGGCGTTGCAATTGGAAATCGCCAACCAATATCCCAATTTTCAGCTCAACCCCGGCTATACCTTCAATACCGGTGAACACCGTTGGTCGTTAGGCGCTGGGTCGATACCACTGCCTGTTTTCAATCAAAATCAAGGGCCGATAGCCGAAATGACGGCTAAACGGCAAGAAGCGGCACAGCGTTTTGTAGCTTTGCAGTTGCGTATTATGGGCGAAATTGAACGGGCCCATGCCAATGCCTTGGCGATGCATACCCGCTGGCAAGCTGCCATGCAGGTACTACAAAATCGTGCGGTAAACTTAAAACTAGCCCAAGCACTGTTGCAGGCTGGTGAATTGGATAGCCATGCCGTTCACGTCGCCGAATTGGAACTGTTGCTGGCTGAGCGCGGGCGTTTGGATGTGTTGGTTGAATGCCAGCAAACGTTGGCCTCGCTGGAAGCCGCCCTGCGCCAGCCCTTATCACCTGTTATGGCAACGGTGCTGTCAGCACCGGCACTTAGGAAATCCCCCGAATGAAGCTGGTTTTAACAATAAATTTTTTGCTAGGGGTGATGGGTTGTTGTTTTATAAACAGCGTATGGGCAGACGGGCCAATCGATAGTACAGAGGTTGCAGTACGCACCGGCACGATTACCGTAGCCACCCTGCAACGTTATGTATTGGCTTATGGTCTGGTCGGCCCAGAACCTGCCAGCCACGGCAAGCCAGCCGCTAGTGCGAAAGTGGCTGCACCCGTGGCGGGCATTATTAGCCAAGTGCATTGCCAGGAAGGTCAAACGGTCAGGCAAGGTGATCTGCTATTCACCTTGGACAACCGTGCTGTGCAGGGACAAATTGCCAAAGCGAATGTTGCCTTGGCGTTTGCCGAAAAAAACGTTTCCCGTAAACAGCAGCTTAAGCTTGGCGAAAGCATTTCGCGTAAATTGCTTGACGATGCCCAACAATTGCTAGAGACAGCCCGCGCCGACCTTCAAGCTGCGCAAACCCAAGCTAATTTATTGGCAATCACCGCGCCATTATCTGGCACTGTTACCGCCCTATATTTTAAGGTCGGCGAAGCGGTCAACCCCAGCAGTGTGTTGGCTGATGTTTTGGCATTGCACCGCCTCGCCATTACTTTGCATGTGCCTAGTGACGAGGCGGCGGATTTGCGTTTAGGACAAACGGTGGCTATTGGCACCCGTGACCCCCAAAACACCCCGACCGGATTGCTCAGCTATATTAGCCCGCAAATTGACCCGATGACCGATACGGTAATGGTGCGTGTCACACCCAGTGCCAATCGTTGTCCACAAAAGCCCTGCCTGTTGCCTGGGCAATTTGTCCATGCCCATATCGTGGTCGAACAACGGGGCAACCGTTTGACTGTGCCACTTGCCAGTGTGGTGAAGGCTGAAAATTACGCAACCCTCGCCATTGTTGATGGCGATCATGCCAAACAACAGCCAGTGACCACTGGTTTGCAGGAGGGGGATGTAATTGAAGTGTCCGGCACTGGTTTGCAAGCCGGTATGACGGTGGTGACTGAAGGTGCTTACGGTTTGCCGCCAGAAACGCGTATACGGGTGCTTAAATGAGCGCAGCTCCCGCATTTGCCCTACGCCACCATAAAGCCATTTTTTTTCTGTGTATGGCCCTGTGTTTGGCTGGCGCTTATGCGGCACTGGGGATGCCGTCGTCGATTTTTCCGCAAACCAATTTTCCGCGTGTGGTGGTGCTGGTCGATAATGGCGTGATGCCCGCCAATGAAATGATGGCGACCATCACCCGGCCTATAGAGGAGGCCGTCAAAGATATTCCCGGTGCCACCACGGTGCGTTCCAAAACCGGCCGGGGGACGGCGGAGGTCAATATTTTTTTTACTTGGCAAACCGACATGGTGCAAGCCGAGCTGTTTGTACAAGGGCGGCTGGCGGTGGTGCAGAAGTCTTTGCCGGTCACCGCCAACGGTGCGGTGTGGCGGCTGACCTTCGCCGCTTTTCCGGTGGTGGGTTTAAGCCTGACCGGCCCGTACTATGCACTGACAGAACTGTGGGAAACCGCCCGTTATAATTTGCAACCGCATTTGCTGCGTATTGCCAATGTGGCACGGGTCGGCATTGTCGGTGGACGGGCACCGGAATATCATGTGATTGTTGACCCGCTGCGCTTGCAGGCGGTCAATTTAAGCCTTGCACAAGTCACCGATGCTTTAGTCCGCAATAACCAAGTCACCCCAACAGGGATGCTGGAAGAAAATTACCAGTTGTATTTGACCGTGGTGGATGGCCGCGTCCATTCTATTGCCGATATTGAAAATTTGACGGTCACCGCCATTGCCGCCGCCCCTAACGCTGCCGTAATCCCTGCTGCTATCGGACACCCAGTGCGCATTAAAGATTTTGCCCGTGTTGAGCGCGCACCGGAACCAGTTTTTAATATTGTCACCGCCCGTGGCGAACCGGCGGTCTTGCTGAATGTCTATAGCCAGCCAAATGGCAGTACCTTGGACATTGTCAGGCAGCTTAAGGAAGAGTTGGCGGAGTTAACTAAAAGCTTGCCGCCCGGGATGCAGGTCGAGGTGTTTTATGACCAATCTTTGCTGGTTGGCGATTCCATCCAAAGCGTATGGGAAGCCATCATCATAGGGCTGTTGTTGTCAGTCTGCATTTTGTATGTGTTTTTGGGCAACTGGGGGGCCACTTTGATTGCCGCCACCGTCATCCCCGCCACGGTGTTGGTGACTTTATTGGCCGTGCGGATACTGGGACTGAGTTTTAACCTGATGACTTTAGGCGGTATTGCCGCTGCCATTGGCTTGATTATTGATGATGCCATTGTGGTGGTCGAGGCTATCCACAGCAAGCTCAACCAAGGGATGCCAAAACTGGCTGCCGTACAACAAGCTTTGGCGGATATTTTTAGGCCGTTGCTGGCCTCAACGCTCACGCCGGTAGTGGTGTTCATACCTTTGGCGTTTCTTGATGGGGTGGCTGGCAATTTTTTTCGTGCCTTATCGCTCACTATGGTGGTGTCATTGCTCACCTCTTTACTGTTGGCGGTCACGCTAATCCCCGCCTTGGCAGCGGCTTGGCTACCTAAACAATTGCCCAAAAAGATAGCTAGCCCCAGCTTGTCAGCGCGGCGGGGGGAATGGCTGCAAAGGCTGTTAAATTTTTACGAACAAGCCTTACGCGCAGCATTGCACCATACCAAGAAGGTCATGCTGGCTTGTTGCGCAGTGCTGGCGATGGGCATTTGGCTGTATGGGCGTTTGGACAGCGAGTTTTTGCCGTTTATGGATGAGGGGGCATTTGTGTTGGATTATCACGCCCCGTGGGGGACTAATCTCAGTGAAACCGACCGCCAGCTTAAACAAGCCGAAAAGCTATTGCACGGGCTGCCGGAATTGGACAGTTATTCGCGCCGCACAGGGGCGCAATTGGGTTTGGGCATTTCACAAGCCCACAGCGGGGATTTTTTGGTCAAACTAAAAGCCGACCGTAGCCGCAAAACGGATGAAATTATCGCCGGACTGCGCCAACAATTGCACCAGCAAGTCCCTGGGCTAGACTGGGAGTTTGCCGGTATCCTCAACGACTTGATCGGCGATTTGACGTGGTCGCCTAGGCCGATTGAAATCAAGTTGTTTTCCACCGATGTGGCATGGCTCAAGCAAAAAGCCCCGCAAATTGCGCAGGAACTCGGCAAAATAGCGGGTGTAGTTGATATCTTTGATGGTTTGGAAACCACCGGCCCGTCATTAAGCTTAAAAGTGCGTCCGTTGGATGCCTTGCGTTTTGGCTTGACCACCAACGATGTGGCCTTGGCTATCAGTACTGCCATGCTGGGGCAAAAAGCCTCCTATGTGTTGGAAGGTGATAGGGTCATTAACATTCGTGTGCGTATGGAGCATGAGGCCAGCAACCAAATTGCCGATTTGCGCGAATTGCCGTTGCGCTCGCCCGATGGCAGGACAGTGAAATTATCGCAAGTTGCCGACATAATCAGTGAACCAGGGCAATTGCAACTCAACCGTGAAGATTTGCGGCAATTGGTTGCTGTCTCGGCACGGTTAGAAAACCGCGATTTGGGCGGCGCCATTGCCGAAATCAAAGCCAAACTGAGCCAAGACCCTAGTTTGCCAGCCGGTGTGCTGGAGTTTGGCGGGCTGTACAAACAACAACAGGAGTCTTTCCTTAACCTGACGCTGGTGTTATTGGCCTCGGTTTTTTTGGTGTTCACCGTGTTGCTGATTGAATTCGGCTCTTTTTACCCACCTATTGCCATTGTTTTTGGTTCACTATTGGCGTTATGCGGCACTGTGTTGGCGTGGTTCCTGACCGGCACATCGGTCAATATCGTGTCTTTGTTGGGTGCGATTATCGGCATAGGCGTGGTGGCAAAAAACGGCATATTAATGCTGGATTGCGTCCAGCATCTTGTTGACCAAGGCGATACCTTTGAACAGGCATTGCTTGCTTCAGGGCGACGGCGCTTGCGTCCGGTGCTAATGACTTCCTTGGCCGCCACACTAGGGCTGTTGCCTTTGGCCTATGGCATCGGGGCCGGTTCAGACATGCTGAAACCCTTGGCAATCGCCGTCATAGGGGCATTGGTGCTGTCGGTGTTGTTGTCGTTGATAGCCACTCCGGTGGTGTATTTTATGTTGAGCCACCCCCGATCCTGCCCGCCAAAAACACGTTGAGGCTTACGATTGCCAGCCACCACCCAGTGATTTGTAAAGGTCGACCATGGCATTAATTTGCTTCTGCTTGGTGTCAATCAATTCTCTTTTGGCATCCAGGGCATCGCGTTGTGTCAACAGCACGTCCAAATAGTCGGCACGGGCGGACTTGAACAACTGCGTGGATATGTCTATCGACTTGACCAGTGAATCAACTTGGGATTTTTTAAGCTGATAGTTTTTACCCAGATTATCAATATTCGATATTTGGTTCAACACTTCCGTGTAGGCCTTGATGATGCTTTGCTCATATTCAAACGCCGCTTGCACTTGCATGGCGTTGGCGTTTTTATACTCGGCAATGATGGCATTCTTGTTGACCAAAGGCGCCACCAAATCGCCAGCGAGCGTGGCCGCCAGCGACTCGGGGGTATTGACCAGATAGCGCATGGCGAAAGCATCAAACCCTACCCCGGCTTTTATGCCAAGGGATGGATAGAAATTTGCCCTGGCCACTTCGATGTTCAATTTAGCCGCCTTTAGCTCAAGTTCCGCTTGCCTGATGTCCGGCCTGTTTTGCAACAAGTGCGACGGAATACCAGTATTGAGGAACTTGGGCTTAAGTTCCATAAAACCCGCTGAAGACCGCTGGATGGGTTCCGGTGTCCGCCCCAGCAAATAGTTGATGCGGTTTTCCGTTACCGTGATCTGCTGTTTTATCTCAAATATCCGGCTTTTGTTTTTGGCGACTTCCGCTTCATAACGTTTGATCGCCAAGGCGTTTGACCGCGCAAATAACTGTAACTGTTTGACGATGTTCAGGCCATTTTGTTGTATGGCGATGTTTTTCTGTAGATTTTCAAGCTGGTTGTCGAGTGTCACCAGTTCAAAATAAGAATGGGCCACTTCGGCGACCAGATTGGTCAAGAGAAAATTTTTGCCTTCGGTGGAAGCCATGTAGTCGAACATGGCCACTTGCGTGGCATTGCGTAATTTTTTCCAGATGTCGACTTCCCAACTGGAAAAAAGCCCGAATTGGTAATCGCCCAAGACGGCGGGGAAGCCGCCATTGGCCAGTGGCAGGTTTTCTTCCACCGCACCCAAACGCGTGTACTTGCCGATTTTGTCGGCACCCGCTCCGGAACCGATATTGACAAACGGCAAGTACGCCCCTCGGCGTGCCTGAATTTCGTTTCGCGCTACGCTGATACGCTGCATGACGATATTGATTTCTTTGTTGTTGACCACTGCTACATCAATCAACTTCACCAAATTGGGGTCTTCAAAAAAATCCTTCCATTTCACTTTGCCAGAATTGGTTTGCTTGGTCAGTTCTGGCCTAAAGTTATCCGGCAATTGGGTGTTTTCTTTTTTGGTGGTCATTTCAGGGATGCCACAGGCTTGCAACATCAGGACTGCTCCTATTGCCATAAAACGAATGGATTTTCTCCTGTTAATCTTCATCGTGCGCACCGTAATTATAAGTTTCGGTCAAAGGCTCATTTGCTTCGTCTTTAATCAATGATTTGCCTTCTATCATTTTGGCAAATAGGTAAAAAAGTCCAGGAATAAGGATTACACCAAATATAGTGCCAAATAACATACCACCCAAGGACGAGGTACCGATAGTACGGTTGCCGACCGCCCCCGCCCCTGTGGCGATCACTAATGGCACCAAACCGGCGATAAAGGCGAAAGAGGTCATCAAAATGGGCCTAAAACGCGCTTTGGCACCCTCAATGGTTGCCTCTTTAATGGACATGCCCTGGGCCTGCTTCTGCACGGCGAATTCGATAATCAACACCGCGTTTTTGCCCAGCAAACCAATTAGCATGACCATCCCGACCTGGGAATAGACATCGTTGGCCAGCCCTGTTAATTTGAGCAGCAAGAAAGAACCGAAAATGCCAGCGGGCAGCGAAAACAGCACGGCTAACGGCAGCAGGAAGCTTTCGTACTGTGCCGCCAACACTAGGTAGACGAACACCAATACGATACCGAAAATGACCGCCGCTTCATTGCCTCGGGCGGCTTCGTCAAAGGACAAGCCTTCCCAGCCAATGTCAAAACCGCGTGGCAAAGTGGCTTTGGCGACATCTTGGATGGCCTTGATGGCATCGCCCGAAGTATAGCCAGTTGCCGGAACAGCACGGATAACGGCAGAATTGTAGAGGTTGTAGCGGGTAATTTCGTTAGGCCCCTGGGTTTTTCTCATGGTCATAAACGAAGAGTAGGGCACCATCTTGCCGTCGTCACTTTTCACATAATAGTTCAACACATCGGAAGGGAAGCGCCGGAATTCAGGTGAAGCTTGGGCGTAAACTTTAAAAAAGTTATTGAAGCGGATAAAGCCTTGCTCGTAGGTGCTACCGATCATGATATCGAGGTTATTCATGGCCTTGTTGATGGAAACCCCTTTTTGCATAGCCAATTTATTGTCGATCACCAGTTCGTATTGCGGGAAATTGGCGGCATAGAAAGTGAACAAGCCAGTCAGCTCCTTACGTTTACGTAGCTCTGCCATAAAATCTTGGTTGATTTTGTCAAAGGCCTGGTAGTCCGTGCTGGTGGTCTTGTCCAATAAGCGCAAAGCCAAGCCGGATGCCGCACCGTAACCTGGAACTGCGGGGGGTTCAAAAAACTCGATGATGGCGCCAAAGTCATGGACTTTCTTCTCCAGTTCATGAATAACATCTTGTACGGAGTTTTTGCGCTCAGTCCAGTCTTTTAGGTTGATAATACAGGTACCAGCATTGGAACCCCGGCCTTCAGTCAGCACTTCATAACCCGCCAAAGAAGAAACTGATTGCACGCCTTCAATTTTTTTCGCTGCAAGCTCCAGTTCTTGAGCCACCTTATAGGTCACCTCAATGGTTGAGCCGGGGGGGGTTTGGATAATGGCATAGATCATCCCTTGGTCTTCGCCGGGAATAAAACCGGACGGCAAAGTTAGATTGACCGTATAAATGCCGAAGGAAAAACCACCCAAAACCAAAATCGTCAGGATACGACGGGTCACCACGACATCCAGCAGTTTGACGTAGCTTCCTGTCACTTTTTCAAAAAGATGGTTAAAAGCATCGATAAACATGCTTATCGGCGTTTTTCGTTTCGGCTGACCGTGCGTGTTTTTAAGTATCATCGCACACAAGACTGGGGCCAGCGATAGCGCGACAACGGCAGAAATGATGATTGACGAAGCCATGGCAATGGCGAACTGCCGATAAAACACGCCGACCGGTCCGCTCATGAAGGCAATCGGGACAAACACTGAGGTCATGACCAAAGTGATGGCGATAATGGCGCCGCCAATTTCACCCAACACTTTTCTGGAAGCCACATAAGGGCTACAGTGTTCCGCTTCCATCTTGGCGTGTACAGCCTCCACCACCACAATCGCGTCATCTACCACGATACCGATAGCCAATACAAGGGCGAACAAAGTGATCAGGTTAATGGAAAGCCCGAACGCGGACATCACGGCAAATGCCCCGACCAGCGAAACCGGTACGGCAAGGATGGGGATCAGGGTGGAACGCCAGTCGCCTAGGAAAACAAATACCACCAAGGACACCAGCACGAAGGCTTCCGCCAAGGTATGCAGCACTTTTTCGATGGAGGCGTCAACGAACCGCGACACGTCATAGTTGATTTCGTAGTCCATGCCCTCAGGGAATGAGGCTTTTAATTCAATCAGTTTTTTCTTTACATCCTCAATGACCTTGCTGGCGTTACTGCCATAGTTTTGCTTGAGTACAATCGAGGCGGAAGGCAGAGAATCCTTATCGGAGTAAATGTTATAAAATTCGCTGTTCAGGTCGACCCTGGCAACGTCTTTAAGGCGCAGTATCTCGCCTTTGGAATTGGCGCGGATGATAATATCTTCATATTGTTCTGGTTTGCTGTAGCGTCCTTGGTAGGTCAACACATATTCTTTGGATTGGGCAGTGATCCCAGTACTTTGCCCCAATCGGCCGGGTCGTCCAATAATACTTTGGGAGGATACCGCTTCCATCACTTCGTCTATCGAGACGCTATAAGCCCGCATCCGGTCGGGATTCAACCAAATCCGCATGGCATATTGGCGGCTACCCAGTATTTGCGCTTGGGCAATACCAAACACGCGCTGCACTTCAGGAATAACATTGGCGTAGGCGTAGTTAAATAAAAATTTCTCGTCAGCATTTTTGTCTTTACTGTACAGGTTGACGTACATCAGCATACTGGGCTGCACCCGGTTGACGATAACCCCTTCCAATTGCACTAAAGTGGGTAATCGGCTCATCACCTGGTCTAGCCGCGTCTTCACGTTAACCATGGCTATATTGGGGTCAACGCCCAAATCGAACAGCACTTGAATGGTCGATTCACCGGCACTGGTCGCGGCAGAAACCAGATATTTCATACCGGGCACACCGTTGATGGCCCGTTCAATGGTGATTAGCGATGACTGCACCAATACATCGGCACTGGCACCCGGAAACGACAAGGAAATGGTCACCCGAGGGGGGGCAATGTCAGGAAACTGCGAAATAGGCAAGGTAAAAATCGCCAACATGCCCATAAACAGGAACAATAGCGACAACACGATCGCCATGACGGGTCTTTTGATAAAAATATTAAACATAATTAGTTACTGGATGAAGGGTTACTCGGTATATAAATGCAACTCTGAGCGAACCTTTTCGGGCAGCTTAAAATCAATTTCCACTGCTTCTCCGGGATGCACCTTACGCAAGCCTTCCAGCAATATTTTGTCATCGTCCAACAAGCCATCTTTAATGATGAACAGCTGCGGCACATCGGCTTCAATCTTGATCAGCCTTTGTTCTAGTTTGCCTTCTTTGTTGATGATATAGACATAAGTTTTGTCCATGATTTCAAACACCGCTTTTTGTGGGATGAGCAAGGCGTTTTTGTAGGGCTTGAGCATGATGATGTTGCCGGTCTCGCCATGCCTTAACAATTTGTCCGGATTGGAGAAGGTAGCGCGGAATTCGATGTTGCCGGCGGTATTGTCAAAATCGGCTTCAATGGTTTCAATAATGCCGGTCTGGTTGAAAATCTGCCCGTTGGCCATTTTCAGTTGGACTTTTGTCAGCGGGTCGCCGTCTTTTTTGTGGGCTTTATAGTCCAGATATTCAGCTTCAGGTACGTTGAAATACACCCATAACTTGCTAGTGTCGGACAGAGTCGTCAACAAATCGCCTTCATTGAGCAGACTACCGTTCCTGACAAACAAATGGTCCATAATGCCGTCAAAAGGCGCGTTGATATCGGTGAACCCCAAGTGGGTTTCCGCCAGCTTCACTTCCGCTTCGGCTTTTTGCAGCTTGGCTTTGGCCAAAGCCAATTCGTTGGCAGAAACGATGTTTTGGTCAGCCAAGCCTTTGGTGTTCAGGTATTCAATGTTCATGTTGCTGGCTTCCGCTTTCGCTTTGAGCAGTTCAGCCTGATAGATGTTGGGCATGATTTTGAACATCGGTTGCCCCTGATGCAATTGTTGTCCTTCGTCGACAAAAATATTCTGCAGGTAGCCCCTTTCTAAGGCACGGACTTCAATATGCCTGATGGCGTGTATCTGACAGACATATTCCCGCTTGATGGAAGTGTCTTCGCGGAACGGGGTGGTTGCCTCATATTTGGGCTTTTCTTCCGGCTTTTCGGTTTCTGCAGGGTGGCAGCCGCTTAATAATAGGGCGGCGGTCAGACCTAGGACTATAGCTGTTTTAATAATCATTGTTGGGATGCTAAGGAAAGTTTAATTAAGAAAATGGCAGGAAGACAGCGGAAACTTGTTATTTTTACTGACAGGGGCAAGCCGCCGCTGCAATGTTATGCCAATTACAGGTATGGTTCGCAGCTAAGTTGCTTGCCGGGCGGTAACATCAGTCATATCCGTTGTGGTTGCATCTAAATGGTTTTGGCAATGACTAGGATTGGTGCATAAAAATAGCCTGACCGTTTGTGAATAATGTCAAAATAGAACAGGAAAACATTAACATAAGTGTTCTGATGATAGTCCTCAGAAAAGGCATCGGAGCGATAAATTTTTAAATCAGTTACAGGTTTCACGTGGTTAGGTTCTGTTCCAACTGGATTTTGAGCTTCAAAATTTAAAAATCGTATCCAATGGCTTGACTATATTAAATTAAGCACGAATGATGCCAATTAATGATAGAAAAATAAGGTCATGTAAAACAAAACCAATTAAATATGTTTTGAAGCTTTACGGCTTTGGTTGGTTTATAAAAACCGATGTTATGGTCTATATGAACCAAGTTTTTGCTGGTCAGAAGTGGTGGCGTTAGTGGATTTGGGCCGCAGAACCATATGTGTGAAGCATTACGTTAATTTCGCTGATTCGCTTGTGTTACAACTGTATGTCTATTGTGTTACGGTTGTATGTTTATTGCATTAAATATGCATGACATTGATTTATTTGTCTTTTAAATGCGTGTATTTTTTATTAGAATGGCTGGTGTATTAGGGGCGCCCCATCAACAGCCCGCCCATATAATGGGGCTTTGGGTAGGTGCAAGGACGGGCCCCAGTACATCCTTTTACTCTATACGCAGGCAGAAAAATGAAAAAATCACTTTTACCTTTAGCCATTGCTTTGGCTTTTAATGTAGCGGCTGCAAACGCAGCGGCAACCGCAAAACATGTTGTTTTGATTTCAGTTGATGGTTTGCACCAAAATGATTTGGATTGGTTTGTAAAAAACAACCCAACTTCAACATTGGCCACGTTGGTTGCCCAAGGTGTTGAGTACAACAATGCCATGACCCAGTTCCCTTCTGATTCTTTCCCTGGCATGGTTGGTCAAGTCACTGGCGGCACCCCGCATAGCACCGGTATTTATTACGACGTTACCTGGAACCGTAACCTGTTGGCACCAGGCACCACCTCATGTGCTGGTGCAACGCCAGGTACAGTAGTGGCTTTTGATGAAAGCATCGACAAGAACAGCAGCCGTATTGATGCTGGCCAAAACATCCCTAATCTGTATACCAACGCCCCCAGCAACTTTTCATTGATTTCTTGGTTGAGCGGCAACCCGTTGACCCTGATCAACCCAGCCAACTTGCCGGTTGACCCAAGCACTTGTATGCCGGTTTATCCGCATCAATACCTGCAAGTCAACACCATATTTGAAGTGGCGCATAGCCACGGTATGCGTACTGCCTGGTCTGACAAGCACCCTGCTTATGAAATTCTGGGTGGCCCTAGCGGCAAAGGCATCAGCGAGTACTTTACTCCAGAAATCAATAGCTTGATATCGCTGTCCAGCACCCAAGATTTCACTAAAGACAACCTGAACACCCAGTTGTATGACAACCTGAAAGTCACTGCCGTGGTCAATTGGGCGCAAGGCCAAAACCACGCTGGCACTGCTGTGGTGGGCACGCCTGCCATTTACGGCATGAACTTCCAGTCTGTGTCCACTGCAGAAAAACTGAACACTTCCAGCTACACTGACCCTGCAACTGGCATGGTGAAAATAGGTTTGGGTGGTTATGTTAAAGATGCTGGCACAGGTGCCATGGTGCCAGGCCCAGTTCTGACCGGTGCATTGAATTTTGTTGACCAATCCATAGGCAAAATCGTTAAAGCGGTCGATGCCAACACAGTTGTTATTGTTTCTGCCAAACACGGCCAATCACCTGTCAACCGCGCTGATTTGACTTTGATCAATGATGGTGACATGAATACTGCGCTGGATAACGCTTGGAATGCCGCACATCCTGGTGCCAACGGTTTGATTGCCAATTCATTGGATGATGATGGCGTATTGTTGTGGTTGAAAGACACTTCAGCAGAAGCGACCACTTTTGCCAAAAACTTCCTGTTTAACTATTCAGGCACTGGCGTAGGCTCTGACAGCAACGGCAACCCAACCAGCAAAGCCTTTACTAGCACTGGTTTGGCGACTGTTTATGCGGGCGCTGATGCGTCACAATTCCTGAATGTACCTGCCAATGACCCACGCGCACCTGATGTGGTTGGTGTGGCCAAAACAGGCACAGTGTTTGCCGGTAGCAAATTGAGCAAAATAGCCGAACACGGTGGCAACAATGTCAATGACCGTCATGTGCCTATCCTTGTTTGGGGTGCTGGTATTGCTTCAGGCAAAGTGGTGAAAGCTGCTGTTGTCACTCCGCAAATTGCTCCGACTATCTTGAAAGTATTAGGTATTAACGTCAATACCTTACAAGCCGTTAAAATGGAAAAAACTACAGTGTTGCCAGGTTTGAACTAATTTTTTAGTTTTAACTGGTTGGTTTCGGGGCGGGGGAATTGCTTCTCCGCCTCATTTTGCCGAGCTAAAAACAGGGCAAGTTTTGCCATTCAGCATTTTGTCCCTGCTGTAAAGTCAGCGTATTTCAATTCAACAATTTAACCATTCATATGAACTCAAAATTAATTCACCGCACATTGGGACAATCCATTTCATTGATCTTACTGGCAAGCAGCTCAGTTGCTTTTGCTGGTACAGACCATTTTTCTGTTGGCAACTTGGTAGTCAGCCGTAGCGTGTATGTTAGCCAAGCCAGCAACGTACAAATAGGCCAAAAATTGCCGCCTAATTGCACCACTGGTTGCGTCACTGCCAAATACGACGGCACTTATCCGTTGATATGGAACAACAGCACCGTTGATGGCAGTTTCGGTATCACTTCAAAAATTTATCTTGACCAAATTACCACTAAGGGCCGTTTCGTCAACACTTTGCCGGTTGCCAACAGTTTAGACCCTAAAGTCACTGCCAAGAGCAACCAATTGGTCACCAGCTTCCCTTCTAAATCCGAGCTGGCTCTGAACCTTTCTACAGACCGCAAGGTTCTGACCTTTATGGGTTATGTGGCGCCGGTCAACACTCTTGACGTATCCAATTCAAACACGCCACTTGCCGTTGACACTACCAATCCAGTGACTTCAAGCTATTATCGTGCTGTTGCCGCAGTAGATAAAACCGGCAAGTTCACCTTTACCGAAACCAATGCCTATAGCGGCAACAACGGCCGTGCAGCTATCCTGAACAACAGTAACGGCGCGAATGTCATTTATATGGCGGGCAACGCGGGCAACGGCGGCAACCCACAGCCTAGCAACATTATCTTGGGCGCGGGCGCGCAAATCGTAACGGCATCAACATTGCCACTAGCCAAACAGTTGCCGTTATTGCCTACCCCAGTGGGCAGCTTTAACATCACCCAACTGGGCGACACTGCGGATAAAACCGGTAAAGACACTAACTTCCGTGGCTTGACCGTCTACAACAACGTTGTTTATTACACTAAAGGCAGTGGTGGCAACGGTGTCAACACGGTTTATTTCGTGGACACCACCGGCACTGCTTGCCCTAATGGTGTGGGCGTGCCTAGCCCGGTTGCCACATTGCCAACCTCTAGTATCAGCTACAACGCAGCCAAATTGCAAACTTTGGGTGTTTCCCCCTACAATATGTGCATATTGAAAGGCTTCCCGACCACGTTGGCCAAAACCTCCACAGCTTTCCCATTTGGTGTGTGGTTTGCCAATGCAACCACCCTTTATGTGACTGACGAAGGCAACGGTAACACCACCTATACTGCCCCTATCTACACTGGCGCTGCCGCACAAACCACCGCTGGCTTGCAAAAATGGGTTTTTGACGGCACGCAATGGAACTATCTCTATACGTTGAGCGCTGGTTTGAATTTGGGTGTGCCTTATAATATCGGAAACTATCCGATAGACACCAATCCTGTCACTAACCTGCCGTGGACGCCTGCAACCAGTGGCTTGCGTAATGTCACCGGACACGTCAACACTGACGGTACAGCCGACATCTATGCTATCACTTCAACCGTGAGTGGCAACGGCGACCAAGGTGCCGATCCCAACAAGTTGGTTGTTGTTAAAGACGTATTGAGTGCAACCACCTTACCAAGCACAGAAAGCTTCTGGACGCTTAAAACAGCGGCTTACGGCGAAGTGTTGCGTGGTGTTTCTTTTACACCAGGCACAGCTCAGTAAGCAACAGCTTAGATCGTTAAGTAGTGCGTAGGGGCGGGCCAGCCCGCCCCTATTTTTAATGTTTGTCAGTTAGGGTTTGTGGTGTCTGCCCTTATGTTGCCCCCCGTTATCTCCCCTATTAATGCCGCCATGCTATTGACATGGTATTAGCAACTATGTCCTGTACATGTGGTTTATTATTCCTGCCTCCCTGTAGTATTGGTTCAAATAAACCAATTTTACCTACCGCTCAGATAGCTTATAAAATGCTAATACTCTGATGCTAATGGATTTAAATATATGGCATGTATTTTGCTAAATTATTATGCAGGATTATAGTCCATCCAGTTGATTAAGCAGGTCAATTGCAGCCAGGCAGCTTTAAGCTAGCTGTGGCTAAAATCTCCGCTGCCCATACCTTATGGGGTATTTTCAACCACAGGAGTGCCAGTTTGAAACCACTGCGACGCAACGCGCTCAACCCCATTTTTTATCGTCCGGCGCAATTGCGCGGCCTGATATTTTTGGGTTTGCTACTGCTGGCCTTAGGTATTTTAGGCGGCATGATTTGGCGTAATCTGCATCATTTTGAATCGGTGTTGTCGTATGTCGATTATTCCCATCGTATCCAACGGGTTTCGGCAGGCTTGCAGCAAGCACTGATTGGCTATTTGACCGAGCAAACACCGGCATCCGCGCCACTGGCGTTGGCGCAGACTTTGGCGGAAATGGATGGCCTGGTGTCCGACAACCACTATTTGCTGAACACTACGCAGACCCGTTTGCAGGCCGTTAAGGCCATGCTGGTTGATCTGGAACAAGTCAACAAGGCAGAAAAACACAGCCGACTGATTGAATCGTTGAAGATTATGGGCAGCACTTTGGATTATGAAACCCTGCAACGGGAAAAGCTGTTGGAAGACATCAACCGTGATACCCAAAACGAGCTTTATGCGGCATTGGCCACGTTCACGCTGATTCTGTTGGGGGCTATGTTGTTCCTTAAATTTAGGATATTGCAGCCGCTCAATGATCTCAGGCGGTTATTGGAGCGTCTGACCCAAGAGAATTACACCCCCATCACCACTGACCATCTTGATCCCTTGTTGTTGCCAGTGTTTGACAGCTATAACGATATGGTCAATCACTTGGCTGATTTGGAAGAGGCTAACCGCCTTCATGCCCAATCATTGCAGAAAGAGGTCAAGCTCGCCACTCAAGCCCTGCTGGAACAACAATACAGCTTAGCAAGGGCGGAACGCTTGGCGGCTATAGGTGAGGTTGCGGCTGAGTTGGCACATGAAATCCGCAATCCTTTGGCGGGCATCCAAATGGCCTTCAGCAATTTGCGCCGTGAGTTAAATAACGATTTGCAAAGCCAGCGTATGGCGTTGATCAGTGATGAACTGAAGCGTTTGGCACGGTTGCTCAACGATATGCTAGACCAAAGCAGACATACCCCAGAAACCTCCACGGTGTTTGACCTGACCCAGCTCATTACCGATTTGATTGTATTGGCGCGCTATCAGATTGCCGAAAACATACAAGTGCAAGTCGATGCGCCGCCGCATTTACCGGTGCACTTGCCAGAAAGCGGCACCCGTCAAGTGTTATTGAACCTGATCCTTAACGCTGCGGACGCTTTGGAAGGCAAGGCCGGAAAAATTACCGTGGCGGCTATGCCTCATCAGGAAGATTTGCAATTGTCGGTACAAGATAATGGCCCGGGTTTTTCAGAAATTATGCTTAAACAGGGAATCCGGCCATTCCGCACTAGCCGCAAGCATGGCACTGGCTTGGGACTATCTATGGTGCAACGTTTTGTCAACGCCATTGACGGCACCATCGTGCTGGGCAACTGCTATCCTCATGGTGCTAAAGTGGTTATTGGCATTCCCCATTGCATTACAGGAGACAAATTATGCTGAACAGCCTGTTGATTGTTGAAGACGAAAAATTATTGGGAACGGAGTTGGCGCACCATTACCAGCAATCGGGCTGGGAAGTGACTTTGGCCACGCATCTGGAACAGGCCAAGCAGTTGTTGACGGGCAAAGCCATTGAGCCGTTACTGATCATTTCTGACATGAACCTGCCCGATGGCAATGCGTTGGATTTTATGGAAGCCATGAAAAAAACCACTTTTTTTGCGGAGTGGTTGTTTTTGACCGGCTACGGCAGTGTACCGGATTCGGTGCGGGCGTTGCGCTTGGGTGCCTATGATTTTTTGGAAAAGCCTTGTGATTTGGAGCGGCTTGATTTGGTGGTGGCCAGTGCCGCCCGCAGCGCCACTATCCAGCGACGGGTGCTTGACCAAACCCGTCAAGGCCATCGCCGTTATTCGCCTGAAGCTTATGCCGGGCATAGCCAACAAGCAAAGTCTGTCCGGGAATTGTTGGCAAAATTGACACAAGTGCCGTTCAGTGCGCTAATTATTGGCGGTGAAAGCGGCACCGGCAAGGGTTTGGTTGCCCGTATTCTGCACTATGGCGGTAGCCGTGCATTGCAGCCAATGATAGAGGTCAACTGTGCCGCTTTGCCCCGCGAACTGTTGGAATCAGAACTGTTTGGCCACGAACCGGGGGCCTTCACGGGGGCTACTGGGCGGCACCGAGGTTTATTGGAGCAAGCCGATGGCGGCACGCTGTTTATGGATGAAATCGGCGAAATGCCTTTGGATTTGCAAGCCAAATTGCTTAAGGTGATTGAAGACCATAAAGTGCGCAGGCTGGGTGGTGAAAAAGAAATCAGCGTTGATGTGCAGATTATTGCCGCCAGCAACCGCGATTTGGCAGCCATGTCAGAAGCAGGCAGTTTTCGTGCTGATTTATACTACCGTCTTAATGTGTTTCGGGTCAATTTGCCACCGCTGCGTGATGGCTTGGAGGATTTGGACGAGTTGGTGCCGATGTTCGTTGCCGAATATAACGCCAAAGCGGGCCGACGGGTTAGCGAAATACCTAGCGAGGTTTGGGGCAAGCTGAAAGCCCATCATTGGCCGGGCAATGTCCGCGAGTTACGCAATGTTATCGAACGCTGTGTGTTGTTTGCCGAGGGGGCGTTGTTCCCGTTGCAATGGCTGCAATTGCCGGGGCAAGATTTGGCTGCACCGGTTATGGTGAACAATCAGCTTGCAATCTGCTTGCCTTTAGATGGCAGTATGGCTTTGGATGATATGGATAAGTTCATCATCAAAACAGCCTTGGAGCGTTCCGACAATAACGTTGCCGCTGCGTCAAGGGCCTTGGGCACCACTCGGGAAACTTTACGTTATCGGGTGCGGAAATATAATTTGAACCTACCGGAAACGGCGGTGACAGAGTTGGCATCTTAACTGATGGTACGCCCAGGGAAAGGGCGGCGTAACATCAGGTATTAAGTCTGGCGGAGTGGCTTGGCGCCCTTTACATCCGTCAATAAGGCGAGGCGATGAGCTAATAAGGCAAGGTGATAATATTCAATAAAACGGTGCTAATTTGTTTGCCAGCAACAAGCCTTAATTGATTAAGGCTTTCATTTATCTGAAAATTAAGCTATCATTAAAGCAATTGTATAGTGTCTTTACAACAGATAAGATGCTTTTTGCCTAGTTTTTTAACTGCTTATGCAGTGGTTATTAGTTTTGGCCCGGCAGTTTAAGCAGACAAAAAAACAGCATCATATGATACAACCGCAAGAAAACAGTTGCTCTGGCTGCTTTTCAATTCAAGCAAAACCGGTTGGCCCAATATTATCAAGTACACCTGCTTTATAGTTTTACGAAATCAACCCTAATGTCTTAACTGAGGAGCTTTTTATGAACAACAAATCTTTAATCGCCGCTGTTGCGCTGGTCACGGCGGGCATGTCGCATCCGGCTAGTGCTGACGATTCTGTGGATAAAAGATGGTATGCCGCACCTTTTGGCAGTTATGTCAATTTAGGTGGTAACCACCTTAACCGTGGCAACACTGATGGCTTTGGTGGTGGTTTGGCTATCGGTAAAATGATCAACGAGCATTTCAATGTTGAATTAAGGGGCATTTTTCAAGATGCCGGTGGCCCGCAAAATTCTTGGGCACCAAAGAGCAGCTGGGATTCCCAAGGTGCCACAGCTGATGTGCAATATTATTTTATGCGTAGCAAATTCTCACCTTATGCCGTGTTGGGCGTGGGCGGCTTAAGCACCACTATTGCGGGCAGAAACGCTGCATCCTTGATTGTTGAGCCCGGTGCAGGTCTAACTTACGAGCTGACCGATAATTTCCTGCTGCGTAGTGATGTCCGTTACCGTTACAACAACTCTGAAGTTTTATTCCCTGGTCGTAAAGCCCATGCTCAAAATGAATTTGATGATTTTGTTGTCAACCTTGGCTTTGTCATTCCGTTTGGTGCCAAACCCATGCACGCCAAATTTGAATTTGCCCCTGCCGCAGTTGCACCGAAAACCGTCGTTAAAGAGATTGACTGCACCCAGCTGGATGACGACAGGGATGGCGTAACCAACTGTTTGGACAAATGTCCTGGCACTATATCCAGAAGTAAAGTTGACCAGAACGGTTGCCCCGTTAGCCTGCATCTAAAAGGGGTAAATTTTGAACGTAATTCAGCCAAGCTGACCAGCAGTGCTGAGATAGTGCTTGATGGGGTTGCAACTAGTTTGTTGACTTACCCAGAGAAAGACACCATCGAAGTGCATGGCTATACCAGCAGCGATGGCAGTGATGCCTACAACATGAAACTTTCCGAACGCCGCTCACAATCAGTGGTTGATTACCTGAAAATGAAAGGCATCAATAACCCTATGATTGCCAAAGGCTTCGGTGAAAGCAAACCGATTGCTGACAATCGGACTGAAGCAGGACGTGCTATGAACCGCCGTGTTGAGCTGGTTTGGACAGGCGAATGATGTTAGTGCTTTAATTATCTTAACTCGAAAAAGCCCGCTTAACAGCGGGCTTTTTTTTGCCTGTCACAAAGCCGGCGACGCCAGTGGTTTTGTTCAGGTTATGGGTCGGCATAATTGAAAACAAATATGAATTTTATTATTTCATGAACGTTTCATGGTCGTTTCATTGCAATTGGCGGTTCTGTCAAAATTTATATTTTGCAATATGAGCCATGTCATAACACATTGAAAAATGCATAAATGCATAAATGCATAAATGCATAAATGCATAAATGCATAAATGCATAAATGGATACGGATAACTGTGTTTTTTTCTTGGCATTAAATTGCTATAGATAAGCTAACAAGGCATTGTAAACTTTCGTTCTGCCAACAAAAGCGGTTTTTAAATTGCACTTTTATGGGAAGATACAATCTAATCCCAAAGAAATAAAAGAATCGAATCATCACCCCAGAAGGTAGTATGGCCATTATTGTTATTCAAACTGTCTCCCAAGCTTTGTCCGGTGGTCAAAACTCCAACAGCCCTATGGCCGTGGTCGACAACGGCAGTAATATCGCCAACAATTTGGATGCCTTGGTGGCCTTAGGCAGCCAATTGGTTTCGGTCAAAGACAACTCCGGCAGCAACCCGTTTAGTTGGCCCATCAGTGTGGCTGATGTGTTAGTGTTGGCCCCCAAAATGACCGATCTCGCAGGAAATTCCGACACTTTCAGCAACATTTATGATTCGGCGGCGAATGTGGCCGCCAATGCCACCCAGCTACTCGCCTTGGGCAGGCAAATTCCCGTAGGAGCTGTTCAGGTCACTGATACGGCAGCCAATATCTTGGCTAATGCGGCTGCGCTGGCTACGCTAGGTAATGCGTTGACGGTAGGGGTTAGCGACACGGCGGCCAATATCGCCAGCAACGCCGCGCAATTGCAGGCATTGGCGGTACAACTCCCCGTTGCTGCGATAACCGTGATTGACAATGCCGCTGATGTGGTTGACAACGCCAATGGGTTGGCTTCGCTGGGCAGTGCATTATCGGTATGGGTCAACGACACGGCAGCCAATGTTGCCAATAATGCCAGCCAACTGTTGGCATTGGGGGGGCGCATTGCCGCTGAGGGAATAACCGTGACTGATACGGTGGCACAGGTGGTGGCTTACGCGGTGCCATTGGCATCGCTGGGTAATACGCTGTCTCTTGTGGTGACTGACTCGGCGGCGGAGGTTGCCAATAATGCCAGTGCGTTGCTGGCACTGGGTGGACAAATTGCCAATATCAGTATAAATGTCACTGATAATGTGGCCAATGTGCTCGCCAACGCAGCGGTATTGTCCTCGTTGGGAGGCCACGTGGTGCTATGGATCACCGATACGGCAGCCAATATTGCCAATAACGCCGGACAATTGCTGGCATTGGCGGCGCAAATCCCAGCGGGTGGCATCCAAGTGCTTGACACAGTCGCCCAAATTTTGGCCAATGCGCCGATGCTTAGTGCCTTGGGTGCTGATTTGTCGGTGGTGGTCAACGATACGGCTGCCAATATCAATGCCAATCTAGCTGCTTTGGTGGCGCAGGGCATCACCCCGAATGTTTTAATCTTGCCTGACGGCAGTACGGTTTATGTGCAGTACACTGATGGCAAGTCGGTGACACTAGATAGTGCCGATGCCTTGGTTTTTGCCCATGAAGGGCTGACCGCAGCCATTAAGGTGGTGGACAACGGCAGCAGCATGAACCTTGATGCACTGGCAAGCATAGGCGCGCAATTGATGTCGGTGCAAGACAACTCCGGCGCCAGCAATTTCCCTTGGGCTGTGAGCGTGGCAGATTTTCTGGCACTGGCCCCGAAGATGACCAATAATGCCGGTGTTGCCGAAACCTTCAGCAAAGTCAGTGACAGTTTGGCAAATGTTACCACCAATGTTGCCAAACTGGTCGGGTTGGGCGCGCAAATCGCCCTCGGTGGTGTTCAGGTTACCGACACTGCGGTACATATAGCCGCCAAATCGACCGTATTGGCACGGCTAGGTGGTGATCTGCAGGTGACGGTCAATGATAATGCCGGCGCTATTGCGGCCAATACTGCGGCTTTGGTAACGCTGGGTGCGGTGCTGTCGGTGATGGTTGCCGATTCGGTGGCCAATATAAACATTAACCAAGCCAAGTTACTGTCTTTGGGTAATGCTCTGAAAGGTTTGGGTTTGCCCGACGGCACGTTGCTGCCGGTGCTGTCCGCGAACAGCACGGGTGTGACCGTGTCCAGCAACACCGCCCTATTATTGGTCAAAGAGGGGCTGACGCTGCCACTCCATGTGGTTGATGCTGGCAGCCATTTAAACTTGGACGCGCTTGCGGCAATGGGTGGGCAACTTCTGTCAGTGCAGGACACGTCCGGCCTTAACCCATTCCCTTATGCCATTAGTGTGGCGGATATACTGGCCTTGGCCCCCAAGATGACTGACGCCTTGGGTTATAACAGCGAAACTTTCAGTAATGTCACCGACACAGCGCCCCGTGTTGCTGCGACCGCCCCGCAGTTGCTGGCTCTGGGTAAGCAACTGACCCTCGACAAGAGCATCAACGTAACCGGAAGCGTTGCCGATGTTGTTGCCAATTTGCCCGGTTTGGTCTCGCTGGGTGCCAGGCTGAACTTGAGCATCAGTGATACGGTAGCCAACATCAATGCCAACTGGCCCGCTTTATTATCCTTGGGGACAGCATTTAATTACATTGTCTTGCCAGATGGCACACAGATTGACATTGATGGCACGGATGGCCGTTCCATCATTGGGGATACCGGAGACGCGGTGGCGATAGTTCGTGAAGGGCTGAATGTCCCGATGCGGGTGGTGGATACCGATGCCAACTTCAATGTGGATGTTATGGCAGCTATGGGTGGTCAATTGCTGTCGTTGCAGGACACCTCGGGTGTTGTTCCATTCCCTTTTGCGATCAGTGTGGCGGATGTGCTGGCGTTGGCCCCGAAAATGACCAGTGTTTATGGTGCAGCAGAAACATTTGGCAATATTAATGACACGGCAGCCAATGTGTCGGGCAATCTTGATGGCTTGCAGGTTATTGCCTCACAGCTTGTCAAGATTTTCTTGTCGGACAAAACGACTCCTAATTTAGCGTTAAATGTCGTGCAATTGGCTAATGACCAGGCGGTTTTAAATGCTATCGCTAGCCAGTTTAGCTATTCGGTCAGTGGTGTGGCGGCGGCGAATGTGGCAAGCACCTTGGCAGCTTCACTAGGTAGCCATGGCAAGCCAAGTTTTATTAGTGTGGCGGATACTGCCGCCAACGTGGGTGCCAATTTGGGCATTTTGCAGGCCAATATCAGCAATATCACCGCTATTGGCGTGACCGACGGCAATCCGGTACCGGTCACCGTCGCCCAGCTGGCGACTAATGCCAGCACTTTAGCCAAACTGTCAGGTGTTTTTAGCCTGGCGGTCAGTGGAGTGAGTGTTGCCAATATGGCCAGCACATTGGCTTTTACCCTAGGCAAAGGAACGGTGGCCAGTGTTGCATTGAGCGATACCGCCGCGCATGTTTTTGCCGCGCTGGGTACGTTGGAAGCCAGTGTCGGAAAAATTTCCGCTATTGGCCTGACTGATAAGGTAATTGGTCGGGTTAACCTACTGACTGGCAGCCAAGCCCAAGCCGATTTGGCGGTGCTGAATATGATTACGGGCAATTACAGCATGATAGTGGCTGGGGCATCGGCTGGCCTGGCGCTGGCTTTGGCGGGCAATAGCCATTTGATTAGTTTAAGCGTGGCTGATACGGCCCAAGACATTAGCGCCCAAATTGACAATTTACAGGCAATGGTGGGCAAGATCACGGCTATTACGTTGACGGACATGGGTACACCGACACTGGCCATCTCCAGCACACAATGGGCAGGTGATAGTAGTGTTTTAAAGCTGGTTTCCGGTGGCTATAATCTTGCCATTAGCGGTGTGTTGGTGGTCAATATGGCCAACTGGTTGGTTTTGCCGCATGTGGCATCTGTGGGGATTGCCGATACCGCCAGTAATGTTGCCGCCAATCTGGATGTACTGCAGACCAACGCAGCTAAAATTAGCGGCATTGCTCTGACCGACGCTGGTACACCAATATTGGCTGTTACGGTCGGGCATTTGCTGACGGATACCAGTGCTTTGTCCAAAATTTCAGGCAATTACAATTTGTCGGTCAGTGGTGTCAACACAGCTAATTTAGCTAGTGTATTGGCCAATCCCCATGTGTTGCCGGTGGTGCTGTCCGATAGCGCCAGCAATGTTGCGTCGGCACTGGATATGCTACAAGCCAATGCCGCCAAGATCACCACGGTCATCTTGACCGCTAGCGGCACGTCCACTTTGGTTGTTAGTGGCACGCAATTGGTGGCTGATAGTGGCGTTTTCAATCTGATTGCAGGTGGCTACAATTTGTCGGTCAGTGGCGTCAACACAGCTAATTTAGCTAGTGTATTGGCCAATCCCCATGTGTTGCCGGTTAATGTGTTCGATTTTGCCGTCAATGTTGCCGCCAACCTGGATGTCCTGCAGGCCAACGCTGCCAAAATCAGTGGCATCACCTTGACAGATAGCGGTACGCCGACAATAGCGATTAGTGCAGCGCAATTGGCTAGCGACGCCGGTGCGCTCAACCTGATTGCTGGAGGTTACAGTTTGTCGGTCGGCGGTGTCAACATAGACAATTTGGGCAGTGTGTTGGCCAACCCTTATGTGTTGCCGGTAGTAGTGTCCGATAGTGCCAGCAATATTGCTTTGGCACTCGATTTGCTACAAGCCAATACCGCCAAAATCGCCAGCATCATCTTTACTGATAGCGGCACACCGACACTGGCTATTAGTGCCAATCAATTGACCAGCGATCTGGGGACGCTCAACTTGATTGCCGGTAACTACAATTTGTCGGTCAGTGGTGTCAACACGGGCAATTTGATGGGTGTGTTGGCTTCCACTAATTCAGGGTTCAGCTTACTCGGGCCAAAATTATTGCCTGTGCAGGTGACAGATAGTGCCGCCAACGTTGCGGTGATGCTGGACACGCTTCAGGCCAATGTCGCCAATATTGCCGATATTACCTTGACCGATGGCGGTACGCCAACACTGGCGATTTATGCCAGCCAGTTAACCGACGATGCCAACGCGTTGGCCTTGATTTCAGGCAACTATAATTTGTCGGTCAATAACGTCAGGGTTGCCAATTTGTCCGCTGTGCTGGGCAATAGCCATGTCACCAGTGTAGCCGTGATGGACAGTGGCATTAATGTGCTGGCTGCTTTGGACTCCACCTTAGCGGCAAATATAGGCAATATCAGCAGCATTGCTTTAATGAGTTTGGGAGGTTTTGGCTTTGTTCCGACACTGGCCTTGAGTCCGGCACAATTGCTAAATGATGCGGCAGTGCTGGCTAAGATCAATACGCCTTACAATCTGTCAGTGGCACCGGTGAGCGCCAATGCCTTGGCTGTGGCGCTTGCCAACAGCCATGTGCTGACACCATTGCAATTGGCGGACACTGCGGCCAATGTCGCAGGCGTGTTAGATATCGCGCAGGCCGCTGGCAGCCAATTGGGCAGCATCCATTTGACCGATGGCGGCAAACCGGTTTTGACCATTACGGCAGCACAGTATCTTACTGATCGCCAAGCGTTGGGGAAAATTTTAGCGACGGACGCATATCGCTTAAGCTTGGGCAATGAGGTGTTCGCTAATTTTGCGCAAGATTTGGCTAATAGCCGCATTATGGGTGTCAGCTTTTTAGACAGTGCAGCCAATTTTATGGCGGCACTAAATAATAACCTGTTGTTGGCCAATGTCGGCAAAATTGCCGGTATTGCCTTTACTGATACCGGTACGGCCAATGTTGCCTTGACGGCGGTGCAAATGAAGGCCGATGCGGCAGTGCTTGGTAAAATCAGCACGCCTTATGCGCTCGCTATCAGCGGGGAATTGGTGTCCAATGTGGTGACTGACAGCAAGAATAGCCATGTGGCGGCAATTGGCGTGGTGGATACATTGGCGCATGTGCAGGCCTATTTGGATTCTGTACTATCGTCTAATGCCGCTTTGCTGAGTGGCATTGCCTTGACGGGAACGGGTACGCAAACCCTGACCATAACCGCCGCCCAATTCATTAATGATGCGGCAGTGTTTGGTAAAATCAGCACGCCTTTTGTCTTGGCAATTACCGCTGAAACGGCGGCGAATGTGGGGATGGACAGTAAAAATAGCCATGTGGCTTCAATCAAAGTTGTCGATACGGTGGTTAATTTTGTTGCCAATCTGGACAGCACGCTGGCACCTAACGCCGCCTTGCTGAGTGGCATTGCCCTGACCGGGACTGGCAGCCAAGCAGTTGCCGTGACGGCCGCACAATTTGCCCAAGATGCAGCTGTGTTCGTGAAGATAACAACAGCTTACACGCTGAACATCAGTGGCGAAACGGCCGCTCATGTGGTGGTGGATGTTAAGAATAGCCATGTCGCCTCAATTGCCGTGGCGGACAGTGGTGTCAATGTTGCCGCCAATCTGGATGGTTTGAAAACCACTGGCAGCAAGCTAGCCAGTATTGCCCTGACCGACAATGGCACTGCCCAGCTTGCCATTACAGCGGCACAATTAGCTGCCGATAGTGCCGTGCTAGGTAAGATCAACACACCTTATACGTTAAGTATCAGCACTGAATTGGCTGCGCGTGTGGCGACCGATACCAAGAACAACCATGTCATGTCCATCGCTGTGGTGGATAGCGCGGCTAATGTCAGTGCCAACCTGAGCAGTTTGGAAAGCAATGCCGGCAAGTTGTCCGGCATTACGTTGACGGACAAAACCACCGCTACGTTGACTTTGACCGCTGCACAAGTGACCAGTGATTTAGCTGCACTGAATGCCATCCAATCGCCTTATTTGTTATCAGTGAAGGACACCGGGGCCAATATTGGTAAGTTGGATTTGAGCGGGGTGCATACGGGCTTGATTGAAATTATGCCGACTTCATTGGCGGCAACGCTAACGGTGAATAGTGCTGTCACCGATTTGAATTTGTCGCTGATCAAACTGGCCGGTGCGGTGATTAATGAGAAGGTGTATCAGACAATTGGTACAGAGCTTGATATTGTGGTTAAGGGGAGTGTGGTGGAGCAATTGTTTTTTACCCACGATAGCGAAAGCCAATTGCAGTTGTTGGGTGTTGGCAATACAGTGGTGCATGTGTTGTAGGTTTTAATCCGCAACGATTGATAGCCACTTGGCCATTTTATTTGCGTTCCGAATCCATTATGATGGGGTGCATTGGTAGCTTCATCTTAACCGGGCGGATTTAATGACCATTAACCATGACCGTCTATTTAAAGAACTGATCACCACTTTTTTTGATGAATTTGTGCAGCTGTTTTTGCCGGAAATCAACCAATGGCTGGAACCGGGTAGTGTGGTGTTCCTTGACAAGGAAATATTTACCGACATTCTGGAAGGCGAAAGCCACGAAGCGGACTTGGTCGCCACAGGGCGTTTTCGGGGCGGACAGGCTTGTTTCCTGATCCATATAGAAGCCCAGTCGAGCCGGCAAGGCCGCTTTGCGCAACGAATGTTCAAATATTTTGCCCGCTTGCATGAACGGTACGGCTGGCCGGTGTACCCGGTGGCGGTGTTATCTTACGATTGGCCGCGCACTCCCGAACCTGACTATTACACCCTTAGTTTCCCCGACCGGCAGGTGCTGGACTTCCGCTTCCGCACCGTGCAGCTCAACCGTTTGGACTGGCGCGAGTACCTGCACAGCCATAATCCTGTCGCCAGTGCCCTGATGGCGAAAATGGCGGTTGACCCTGCAGACCGAGTCCGAGTGAAAGCCGAGTGTTTGCGGCTGCTGGTCACTTTAAAACTGGACCCGGCGCGTAGCCGCTTTATTTCAGGGTTTATCGACACTTATTTACGCTTGGGGCGTGACGAGACTCAACGCTTTGAACACTGGCTCAAAACTGAAATACCCCTTAATGAACAGGAGAAAATTATGGAACTGACCACCAGTTGGAAAGAAGAGGGTCTGCAACTGGGCTTGCAGCAGGGTCGACAAGAAGGTCGCCAAGAAGGCGAAAGCTCGGTGCTGAAGCGCTTGTTGGCCCGCCGATTTAAAACCTTATCGCCGGACGTGCTGCTGCGCATAGAACAGGCTGTGCCTGAGCAGCTGGAAACTTGGATAGAAAACACCTTGGATGCCACCACCTTGGAAGAGGTCTTTAAAGACCATTAAGCTGGGCGGGCCTAGACGGGTGGATTCGCCGCCAGGCAATCCACCCTTGTACGATTAATCTTCAGATGATAGTTATAGATTACAAAATATTGGCGTAGTCTTGCTCAAGTTGGCGGAAATTGAGCGAGGTCATAAACCGGCTAAAGCTCATGAATGCCGACAACCCCATCATGTCCGAGAACTGCGGCGGCAGGAATTGCGGCCATTGCACCGTACCTTCTTCGACCAAATCCACCAACACCTTCATGTCTTCAATCATGGTCTTCCCGCAAAACAATAAAGGGATGCGGTCGGGTTTGCCCTTGTGCACCGCCAAGCGCATAAAATTATAGGTCAGCACAAAACCTTTGATATAGGTCAGGTCTTTGGTGAACGGCATGCCGCTGGAGCTGCTTCCACGGAATACCCGGCTGCTCAGCGTGTAGCTTTCTTCTTCATCCAAACCTTTTGCCCTAAAGAAGGCGAAAATGTCCATAAAATCGGCGCCTTGTTCGGCTAGGGTAATGGCGCGCACCCGATTGATCAGGCGCATCAGGCGGTTGGGGGTGGAGCTGAAGGTCAGGATTTCCATCAATACCGCCAAGCCTTCTTGGGTGACAGTGGACGAAGGCGGGCCTTTGCTGAGGAAGGTGCAATACGGTTGCGCCATGCCATTGAGAGTCGTGCCCAGATGCACCCAGACTTCATGAACTTCCAGCACGCGCAAGTCGCGCATATTGAATTGGGCATCCGCCCGCAGCTTGACATAGTCCGTACCCGCAGCGGCATCCGAGACAATGCCATCGCTGATCATGGCCCTAAGACCACCGCCAGGAAACACCCCTTGTATCCGTTCGTTAAGAATGGCCACGGCATCGGTGGCACAGATAGTTTTGGGTTCTTCGGTCAGGCAATCCAGCTGCACAAGTTGCGACAGGGTGCTTTCCATCATGCTGCCTAGTTCGGCAATATCGGGGTCGCCGACATGGAACACGTCTTGGGAAGAGCCGTACAGTTCTTGTGAGATATTGGCAAATTCGGGCGTGCCGCGGGCCACCAACATATCCACCACATCTTGGTATTCGCGGCAAATACGCCGCATTATCACGCTGAGCGGATTAAGCTGTCCCAGTTTACGCACTAAATCCCGTTCAATCTGATGGAATTCTTGCTTTTTATCGGCAGGGTCAAAGCCTAATGGGCATTGTTGATAATAATCGGCGCTGATGTCGGGCAATTTTTTGCATTTGTGCGCCAGAAAAGTTTGCTTGACAGAATCATCCCATTTGATGGAATCAAGAATACGGATAGGCTGTTGGGCCTTTACTATCCTGTCCGACAAGGATTTGACTTCGTTTAAATAAGTTGATGGCTTGGCGATTTTGCTGTTCATAGTGTCATCCGTAAACAATGGCTTGTGGGGGTCTGCCAACACCCCAGCTTAGGCAGCGGGGCAAATGAGGCGCATTAATACAATCCAAATTAAAAAAGTTTAAAATCCGGGCCAATGCCGCAGTAATTTTTTTGACAGTACGTTTCCTCTCGCTTAGGGTTAATTAATAGGGATAGCATCTAAAAGCTAATGTGCGTAGACGCAAATAGGATTTATTCAAAGTTGCAGCTTGATTCTACCAAATCCTTCGCTACTGTCTATTAATATTGCACGGATAGTTTTGCAAAAAATCAAGTGGATGGTTTGCCTAATCCGGCGGCGGTGATGGTATATTAAGATAACCCTGCTGAATTTGCTGCAGCCTATGGCAACGCTGCCCCGTTTCTTGGAAACCTAGTTTTATGACCCCTAAAAATAGCCCGTTCAACAACCCCGATCATCGTTTGTTAAGCCATCTGAAATACGATGTGCCTGCCGGATTTGCGGTGTTTTTGGTGGCCATCCCCTTGTCTTTGGGGATTGCCTTGGCATCCGGCGCACCATTGTTCGCCGGCTTGGTGACAGCGGTTGTTGGCGGCATGGTGGTGGCAGCCTTGAGTGGTTCTGCCTTGGGTATCAGCGGTGCGGCGGCGGGATTGGCGGTGATTGTTTGGGCCGCCATTCAGCAATTGGGCTTCGAGGCGTTTTTACTGGCAGTGATGCTGGCAGGTGTTTTGCAAATCATCCTGGGTTTGCTTAAGGCGGGCGTGGTTGCTTATTATTTCCCGTCGTCGGTGGTTAATGGCATGTTGTCAGGGATTGGCATTATCTTGGTGCTTAAGCAGATTCCCCATGCTATTGGTTATGATGCCGATTACGAAGGCGATGAATCATTTTTGCAGTCCGATCATTATTCTTCTTTGAGTGAATTGCCACACATGTTGGCCTATTCCTCCAATACGGCGCTTTTAATCACCTCGCTGTGTTTGGCGGTGCTGGTGCTATGGGAATGGCCGGTGCTTAGGCGGCAAGGTTTTTTCCGAGACTATCAAGGGGTGCTGTTGGCAGTGGTCATTGGTGTGGTGGTCAATTTGTCGGTGCAGGCTTACTGGCCTGATAGCGCGTTACAGCCTGGACATTTGGTGTTATTGCCCGTTATGGCAGGGTTAAGTGATGTGATAAACCATTTGCATTTCCCTGATTTTAGTGCGATTGCTAATCCTAAAGTGTATTTGTCGGCGTTGACTTTGGCAATGGTGGCCAGTTTGGAGGCATTGCTGTCGGTTGAAGCGATTGACAAGCTGGACCCTTACAAACGGGTGACACCAGCAGATCGGGAGCTGGTCGCGCAAGGTGTCGGCAATGTCATTTGCGGTCTGGTGGGTGGGCTGCCGTTGACCCAGGTTGTTATCCGCAGTTCGTTCAATATCCACTCGGGCGCAAAAACGCGTGTGGCTTGTTGGGTTCATGGCATATTGATAGCGGCTACCGTTACTTTTGTGCCGGAACTGCTCAATAAAATCCCTTTGGCCACGTTGGCTGCAATTTTATTGGTGGTTGGCTATAAGCTGGTCAATCCCAAAATGTATTACATCATGTATAAGGCGGGGCCTTACCACTTCATCCCTTTTTGCTTGACGGTTATCGGCTTGGTGTTTACCGATATGTTGGTGGGTTTGGCGATAGGGCTAATGGCGGCGTTAGTTTCTATCTTGTTGGAAAATTTCCGTAGTGCGTTTTATTTTCAGGCATTGCAGTTGGGCAGTAAAACCATCCTGCGTTTGACCGAGCAAGTGACTTTTTTGAACAAGGCCCATCTTAAGCATATTTTTAAGGGTTTGCCCGTCGATGCCGATGTGGTGATTGATGCCACCCGTTGCAAATACATCGATTATGATGTCTACGAGATTATCGAAGACTTTCAAGATGATGCCAAGTTGAGAGGCATCCGGTTGACCATTGAAAATTGGCGTGGTTATGGCACCTTGGCAGCGGTCGGCAATGCCCGCCCGCCCACTTACAATGCCCAGCAGGCACTGGCACCGGCACAAGTTTTGGCCATACTAAAAGAAGGCAACCAGCGCTTTGTCAACAATTTGGAGTACAACCGCAATTTGTTGGAGCAGGTGAATGACACCCAGCAAGGCCAATATCCAATAGCGATTATCTTAAGTTGCATCGATTCGAGGACATCGGTTGAGCTAATTTTTGACCAAGGGCTAGGTGACGTGTTCAGCGCACGGGTGGCGGGCAATGTCATCAATGAGGACATTTTAGGCAGCATGGAGTTTGCTTGTAAAGTGGCGGGTTCCAAGCTGATTGTGGTGTTGGGGCATTCACATTGCGGCGCGGTCAAAGGGGCTTGTGGCAATGTGCAGCTGGCCCATCTGACCGGGGTGCTGGACAAAATCAAACCGGCGCTGGTGCAGGTGCAAGCGGAAAGCCTGCCTGAACAGTTGGCTGATTATGATTGGCTGGTGCAACAAGTGGCTGATAAAAATGTGCAGCTGATAGTCGGGCAAATCCGGCAAAGAAGCCCACTATTGCAGGGGCTGCTTGATGCCGGAGAAATTGGCCTGGTAGGTGCTATGCATGATATAGAAAGCGGGCAGGTGAGGTTTTATGATGCGGAGGCTGATTTGGTGTAAGTGCGGATGGACATGTACCTGCAACAGGCAGGGTGAGGCTGCACTTTGCCTGAGCGAAGTCGAAGGCAACCGCAAAATGATTGGTAAAGCAATGGCATGGGAGCTGTGCAGGGCTTCGGCTTCGCTCAGCCGACGGGCTGCTTTAGCAGCAACGGTTAATGCCGCTCCATTTGGCTTCCATGCGATGTTTGAAATAAGCTTTTTTGCCGAGTGGCGGGCTATTGTCGCTGTGGTGATGGGTGGCATAGTGTTTTAGGTAACGCTCATAAGCATCATCACCGGACAAGCGGCGGACAAATTGCCATAAAAGCCGCAACTTTTCAGCCATTAGTCGCGTCCCCATTGCGCCAGTTGCTGTTCGGTCATGTGGTTGGGGGTGTGTGCCACTTCGCTGAGGGGTTGCACGGGCCGCCCCAGTAGGCTGTTGACACTGACCTTAAGCATATCCAACACCACCAAGAGCAGTACGGTGACAAAAAACAGGGTCAGGTAAGCATCCAAATACAGGTTAAAAATAAGTTGCGGGGCAATGGCTGCTTTAGCTGCGGGCAATAGACCCGCAGCCAATTTTTCGGACAAGTCATGCGCGGCGGCAAAAAAGCCTACCCGTAAGTCGGGGCTGGTCAATTTTTCGTAAGCTGCCGTGCCGGTGACGATAATCAGCCAAGTGAGCGGCGCGGCGGTTATCCACGCATAACTTAAACGGCCCGATTTGACTAATATGCCAGTAGCCACGCACAGGGCAATGGCGGCGAGCATTTGGTTGGCAATACCGAACAACGGCCACAGGATATTGACACCGCCATTAGGGTCGATCACGCCGATATACAGGAAATATCCCCAACAGGCCACCACCACCGTGCTGGTGATCAGCACCGAGGGTGTCCACGAGGTGTCAGCCATTTTGGGCCAGATATTACCGAGCATGTCTTGCAACATGAAACGCCCGACCCGGGTGCCTGCGTCTAGGGTGGTCAAAATAAAAATGGCTTCAAACATAATGGCGAAGTGATACCACAACGCCAACAGGCTTTCGCCAAACACGCTGCCAAAAATGCTCGCCATACCCACTGCTAGCGAGGGTGCCCCGCCGGTGCGGGCAAACAAGGTGGCTTCGCCCATTTGTTGCGCCAAGAGCTGCATTTGCCCGACGCTCACCGGAAATCCCCAGGCGGTGATTTTAGCCACGGCTTGCGCCGCTTCGGCACCGACCATGCCCGCCGGGCTGTTGATGGCAAAAAACACCCCTGGGTCGAGTACGGTGGCGGCGATCATGGCCATAATGGCGACAAACGATTCCAGCAACATAGCTCCATAACCAATCATACGGATGTCGCGCTCGTTGGCCAATAATTTGGGTGTGGTGCCGGAAGCCACTAACGAGTGGAAGCCGGAAATGGCCCCACAAGCAATGGTGATGAACACAAACGGGAACAGTTTGCCACCAAAAATGGGGCCGCTGCCATCAATAAAGGGTGTTATTGCGGGCATTTTAATGTCAGGATGCAAGCACACAATAGCGATAGCCAACAAGCTGATAGTGCCCAGTTTCATAAAGGTGGACAGGTAATCACGCGGTGCCAACAATAGCCAGACCGGCATTACTGCCGCCGCCAAGCCGTAGGCCATAATGCACCAAGCCAAGCTTAGGCCATCCATGTCGAACCAAGCCCGTATGGGGTTGCCATCCACCCAACCGCCGCCCGCAACGGCAACCAGCAACAGTAGCACGCCCACGGTACTGGCTTCCAACACTTGCCCGGGGCGGAGGTGGCGCATATAAATCCCCACCAGCATGGCAATGGGCAAGGTGGCACTTACGGTAAAGGTGGCCCACGGGCTGTGCTTCATGGCATTGACCACGACCAAGCCAAGTACTGCGATTAAAATAACCATAATGGTGAACGTGCCAATTAAAGCAGCCACCCCGCCGATAATGCCCAGTTCATCCCGCGCCATTTGCCCCAAACTTTTGCCGTTACGGCGAGTGGAGAAAAATAAGGTGACCATATCTTGTACACAACCACCCAACACTGCACCCACTAAAATCCATAAAGTACCGGGCAAAAAACCAAATTGTGCCGCCAGGGTGGGGCCGACAAGCGGCCCTGGGCCGGCAATGGCGGCAAAATGGTGGCCAAACACCACCCAGCGGTCGGTTGGGATAAAATCATGTCCGTTTTCTAAACGTTCGGCGGGGGTGGCGCGGGTTTCATCGACCATTAACACTGTGCTGGCAATCCACGCGGCGTAAAATCGGTAGGCTAGGGCATAGCAGCATAACGCGGCGATGATAAACCAGAGGGCATTGATGCTTTCGCCGCGATTGAGGGCGATGCCGCCAACGGCAGCCGCACCAGTGATGGCGACCAGTAGCCACAGCAGGGGGATGGTAAAAGATTTGTTCATGGGTATTAGGAATGGCGTGAAGCGTAATTGCTCCATTATAAGCGACATTGGTTTGCTATCGTAGGCTTGCTATTGAAACGGCGGTAAAGTTCAACCGCTAAACGTCAGTATAAGCCCCGCCCATACCCAGCCACCTGGCTGTTAATGCGTGTAGGGTGGTGTCAGCTATGTCGCCAAAAAATTGCCCGCTAATGTCATCCATTGCGCCGATCAAATCGGCATCCCTTGCCAAATCCGCCACCTTAAATTGCAGGGCGCCGGTTTGCCGTGTACCCATCACCTCGCCCGGGCCGCGCAGTTGCAGGTCTTTTTCGGCAATCACAAAACCATCATGGCTGTCGCGCAAAATGCCTAAGCGTTGTTTGGCAGTGTCCGATAAGGGCGCTTGGTAGATCAGCAGGCAATAGCTGTCGCCCACCCCGCGCCCCACTCGCCCGCGTAGTTGGTGCAGTTGCGAAAGCCCTAGCCGTTCGGGGTTCTCAATAATCATTAATCCAGCATTTGGGACATCCACACCCACTTCAATGACTGTAGTGGCGACCAATAAGTCAGTTTGCTGGTGTTTGAAGGCTTGCATGGCAGCTTCTTTATCGGTGGCTTTCATGCGTCCGTGAATTAGGCCGACGCGGATACCGGGCAGGGCTTCGTGCAGCAGTGCGGCGGTATGTTCGGCGGCTTCGCATTGCAAAGTGTCCGATTCTTCTATCAGCGTGCAAACCCAGTAGGCCTGTCGGCCTTTTGCCACCCAGCTGTTGATGCGGCTTATCACCTCGTCGCGGCGTTCGGCGGGGATGACGCTGGTGATAACCGGGGTGCGCCCCGGCGGCAGCTCATCAATCACCGACACATCCAAATCAGCATAGTGCAACATCGCCAAGGTGCGCGGGATAGGGGTGGCGGTCATCACCAATTGATGAGGTTTAAGTCCGTGTTGGGCTTTTTCGCGCAGTGCCAAGCGTTGATGCACACCAAAGCGGTGTTGTTCATCAATAATCACCAAGCCCAGCTTGTGGAAGTGTACATGCTCCTGAAACAGGGCATGGGTACCAATCACCAGTCCGGCTGAGCCATCCACCAAGGCTTGTAACACCTCGCGCCGTGCCTTGCCTTTTGCTTGTCCGGTCAGATAAACCAAATTCACGGCAAAATCGGCAAACCAAATGCTGAAATTCCGGTAATGCTGTTCTGCCAACAATTCGGTTGGTGCCATAATGGCGGTCTGATAACCGGCCAGCAAGGCCAGCAAAGCCGCATAAGCAGCCACCAGTGTTTTGCCGGAGCCGACATCGCCTTGCACCAGCCTCAGCATCGGTTGTGCTTTGCCGCAATCGGCGGCAATTTCAGCCATCACCCGTTGTTGTGCGCCAGTCAGTTGGAAGGGTAGGCGGCTGATAAAATGGCGGGTGTGGCGGTCATCGCCGGAAAAAATAGCGGCTTGCTCGGTTTTCGCTTGTTGTTTGCTGTGCCGTAGCTTCAGGTGATGGGCAAGCAACTCTTCAAGCGCCAAGCGCTTTAAAGCAGGCAAGTCGCCCCGCTCTAGGCCAGCTATCGGTACGTTGGCATCAGGTGTATGCAAGGTGTGCAAGGCCGTAGCCAAATCGGGGTAACGGTAGTGCCTTAGCAGGGCTTCGGGTAGCCAGTCGGTTAGATGGTCGGGGCAAAGGCTTAAGGCTTGTTTGATGGTTTTACGCAACAGCTGTTGACTGATACCTTCGGTGAGTGGGTAGACAGGGGTAAGTTGGCTTTCGGGCTTAACGGCATCGGGGTGGCTGAGGATGCAATAGTCGGGGTGCACCATTTCCAGTTCGGCAAAACCAAAACGCACTTCGGCAAAGCAACTGATCCAGACCCCGGGCTTAAGTTGGTTATGCTGATGGGCGTTAAAATGGAAAAAACGCAGCGCAATGCTGCCGCTATCATCAGCTATCCGGCATATCAGGCTGTTCCGGCTGCGTTGTAGCAGTTCTGTGTATTGCACTTGCCCGCACACCAAGGCAGTCATGCCACCTGTTAGCGAGGCAATGGGGTGGATGCGGGTGCGGTCTTGGTAACGGACGGGCAGGTGGAACAGTAAATCTTGGATACGGCGGATGCCCATTTTTTCCAGACGCAGGGCGGTTTGTGCACCAACGCCTTTTAGCTGGGCAACCGATTGCTCCAGCGGGTTGCCCACGGTGTTGCTTGGCTTCGCTTGTGGGTGGGCTGGCTGCAAGTGGTCTTAGAGCGGGTATTCTTGGGGTTGCAAATGCATGATGGCATCCATTTCCACTGCAGCCCCTTTAGGTAACGCCGCCACACCAATGGCGGCGCGGGCAGGGTAGGGTTCGGCAAAATATTGCCCCATGATTTCATTGACCACCGGAAAATGCGCCAAATCGGTCAGGAACACGTTCAGTTTGACAATATCGGCAAATGTGCCACCCGCCGCTTCGGCAACCGCTTTCAGGTTGTCAAACACTTGCGTTATTTGGGCGGTGATGTCACCGTCCACCAGTGTCATGGTGGCTGGCACCAGCGGTATTTGCCCGGACAGGTACACCGCCGCGCCAACTTTGACGGCCTGTGAATAAGTGCCGATAGCTTGCGGCGCATGGGGGGTTTGGATGATTTCTTTTGACATGGTGGGATTCCTTTAGTGAAGGTTGGCGTGTAATAGGTGTGGCGGCTGCGCGGTTGTTGCAGCAATTCCTAATTTAACGCACTAATTATGAATGGGTGATTCGGTTTTGCCAACTGGCATGAAGCAAGGCCGGCGCATAAAAAACCCAGTCGGAGCTTTCCGCTGTAAGCGTGCACCGCTACCCCGGGCAATCACTTCTTAGGTCTTATGTGTATAAGACGATGCCCTAACCTAATCCCCCAAACTCCCCAAATCAATCACAAACCGATATTTCACGTCACTTTTTATCACCCGCTCATAAGCTTCGTTAATTTGCTGGATAGGAATAAGCTCAATATCCGAAACGATATTGTGTTCGGCACAAAAATCGAGCATTTCTTGGGTTTCTTTAATGCCGCCGATCAACGAACCAGCAATGCTGCGGCGTTTAAATATAAGCTGTCCAACCGATGGGGAAGGGTGGGCTTGGTCGGGAACGCCGACCAGGCACAGGGTGCCATCTCGTTTAAGCAGTGCTGTGTAAGCATCCAAATTATGCGGGGCTGCGACGGTGTTCAGGATAAAATCAAAGCTGGCGGTGTGGGCTTGCATCGCTTCGTTGTCTTTGGAGATGACCACTTCATGTGCGCCCAAACGTTTGGCATCTTCCGTCTTGCCGGGCGAGGTGGTGAATAGCACCACGTGCGCGCCCATAGCATAGGCCAATTTGACCGCCATGTGTCCCAACCCGCCCAATCCCACTACGCCCACTTTATCACCGGCACCGACGCGCCAATGCTTGAGCGGTGAATAGGTGGTGATACCGGCGCACAATAATGGCGCGGCGGCGGCCAACTCTAAGTTATCGGCAATACGCAACACAAAATCTTGATTGACAACAATATGTTTGGAATAACCGCCGTAATTGCTGCCACCGGAATGTGTGTCGGGGCTGTTGTAGGTAAATTCAGCTTGGTTGCAATATTGCTCCAGGTGGTCATGGCATTCGGGGCAGTGTCCGCACGAGCCGACCATACAGCCGACCCCGACGCGGTCGCCAATTTTAAAGCGGCTGACTTCGCTGCCCACGGCGGTGACTTTGCCGACAATCTCATGGCCCGGCACCATAGGGAAGGTGGCGTTGCCCCATTCGTCACGGGTTTGGTGGATGTCGGAATGGCACACGCCACAATAGAGAATATCAATTTGCACATCATGGGCAAACGGGGAACGGCGTTCAAAATGAAACGGCACTAGCGGGGTGTTATGGGCGTGGGCGGCATAACCGGTCGTTTTAAACATAAGTAGCTCCTTATAATGGGTTGGTGCAGTGGTCGCCCGGACAGAGGTTGACTTCTACGGTGATATGGGAAAGTTTGTTATGCGCCCCTAAATGCTTAAGGTCTGACAACAGGTTTTTATAATAGGCGGGTGCTTTGGGGTGATGTGACACAACCGAAATGATGGCGGCAAAATGCCCAGGGCCGACTTGCCAAACATGCAAATCCGCCACGCGGTTGTCGGCATCATCCTCGATCAATTGCTGGATGGTTGTTTTGTAAGCCAACGGTACGCTTTGGTCAACCAGCAGCGGACTGGTTTCTTTGACCAGTGCATACGCCCAGTGACTAATGATTAACGCACCGACAATGCCCATAGCAGGGTCTAGCCAGTTCAGGCCGAAGTATTTGCCGCATAACAATGCCGCAATGGCCAGCACCGAGGTCAGCGCATCGGCCAGCACATGCAGATAAGCCGCTTTTAGGTTATGGTCATGATGATGGTGGCCTTCATGGTGATGATGGTCATGGCCATTCAGCAACACCGCACAGATAATATTGATCAACAAGCCAAAACAAGCCACTAAAGTGGCCTCATCAAAATGGATAGGGTGCGGGTTAATGAAGCGGCTGCCGGATTCCACTAACATGATTAAGGCGATAACGCTTAACGCGATGGAGCTGGCAAAACCGCCCAAGACCCCCACTTTTCCGGCACTAAAGGCAAATGTCTGGTCATGGGCGTGCAGCCTTGAATAACGGTAGGCAAACAAGGTGATCATAAACGCGGCGGCATGGGTCGCCATGTGCCAACCATCCGCCAGCAAGGCCATGGAACCCCAGTAACTGCCGGCGGCAATTTCCACCACCATGGTAAAGAAAGTGAGCGCCAATACCCGTCGTGTGCGGCTTTCGCCTTTGCTATGGCTAGCGTTGAAATTGTGGTTATGCTGTAATTGCTCTAGTGTTTGCGAATGCATCCCGATGTCATCCCGTTTAAACCGCGCTGGCCTTGGCTAAAGTATAAGCCATTAAGCCAAACTTTTGCCCGCCACTTCATAAACATCTTTAGAAATATTGTCTGTGGACATAATGCGTTCCAATTGCTTTTTCATCAGTTGTTGCCGGGCCGGATCATAACGGCGCCATCCGGTCAGGGCACTGACCATACGCGAGGCCAGTTGTGGGTTAAGGGCATTGAGGGCAATAATTTGCTCGGCAAGAAATTCGTAGCCCTGTCCGTTGGCGGCATGGAAATGCAAAGGATTGCCTTGGCTAAAAGCACCAATTAATGACCGGATGCGATTGGGTGTGGGCAAATCAAAGGCCGGATGCATCAACAGGGTTTTGACCGAAGCAAAGGCATCAGCGGTCGGGCTGGTGGCTTGCAGGGCAAACCACTTGTCGATGACCAAAGGTTCTTGTTGCCACTGGCGGTAAAAGGCCGTCAGGGAAGTTTGTTTATAAGGTAGTTCGTTATGGACGATCACGGCTAGGGCAGCAATCTGGTCAGTCATGTTTTTGGCAGAATTGAATTGGTGTTTGGACCAAATCTGTGTTTCCAAATCTTTTAGCCTGCCCAAATAACCCAGGCAAACATTTTTTAGACGGCGGCGGCCTATGGTGCCGGCATCGAACACCCCTGATTCATCCCGATGGTTGCGTTGGTACAGTGCTTTTAAGGGTGCTTCCAGTTGTTTGGCAAGGCTGGTTATGACAAATTCGCGTGCTATATGAATGGCTTCCACATCGGCTACACTCATCAGTTCGGCCAGATAAGTTTCTGACGGCAAGCCTAGCAATAAAGCAAAATAGGACAAGTCTTGCCATTCTTGTGCCAATAGATGCTTAAAAACATCGGTCAGGATGGGCGGTAAAACTAACGGCTGGCCTTGCTGGTGGTCGCTGATAAGGCCGGTGATAATTTGTACCGCCAACTGCTGTCCAGCTTCCCAACGGCTGAAGGTGTCAGGGTCGTGGCTGAGCAAGAAGGCCAATTCTTCCGGGCTGCGTTCCATCACCAATTTAACGGGGGCGGAAAAGCCCCTTAGCAATGACACCATCGGCTGTTCGGGCAAGGCTTCAAAAATAAAGGTTTGCTCGGATTGGGTCAGTTGCAGGGTGACTTCGCTGCAGGGCTGCCCGCCGGATAATTGGCACGGCAAAGGCGTGCCTTCTTTATCTAACAGACCCAATTTAACTGGTATATGCAAAGGCAGTTTTTCCGTTTGCCCGGGTGTTGCTGGGCAAAGCTGGTTGATGGTCAAGGCCAGTGCTTGCTGCTCGGGGCGGTAATCTTGTTTTACCGTCAGCACAGGAGTGCCCGCTTGCGCATACCAGCGACGGAATTGCGTCAAGTCTATTTGGTTGGCGGTTTCCATGGCACTGACAAAATCATCACAAGTGACTGCTTGCCCGTCATGGCGGTCAAAATATAAGTCACTGCCTTTACGGAAACCTTCTTCACCTACCAAGGTCCGGATCATCCGCACCACTTCCGCCCCTTTTTCGTACACGGTCACGGTATAAAAATTGTTGATTTCAATGTAGGCATCAGGGCGCACGGCATGTGCCAACGGGCCGGCATCTTCGGCAAATTGGCGGGTGCGCAGCATGGTGACATCTTCAATGCGCTTGACCGCTTTGGAGGTGCGGTCACCGGTAAACTCTTGGTCACGGAACACCGTGAAGCCTTCTTTCAGGCTTAGCTGGAACCAGTCACGGCAGGTGATGCGGTTGCCCGTCCAATTGTGGAAATATTCATGGGCAATCACCCCTTCAATGTGTTCATAATCGGCGTCGGTGGCAGTGTCGGGCCGTGCCAACACAAACTTGGTGTTAAAGATGTTTAGCCCTTTATTTTCCATAGCCCCCATATTGAAATGGCTGACCGCAACAATCATATATAAATCCAAATCATATTCGCGTCCATAGGCCTGTTCATCCCAACGCATGGCATTTTTCAATGATTGCATAGCGTGTGAACATTTGTCGAGGTCATGGGTTTCCACCCAAATTTGCAAGCTGATATTGCGGCCTGATTGGGTGATGAAATGCTCTTCCAGACAGTCGAGTTGCCCTGCCACCAAAGCGAACAAATAACAAGGCTTATTGAACGGGTCTTGCCACGTCACCCAATGGCGATTATCGGGCAAGTCACCTTGGGCAATCTTGTTGCCATTGGACAGCAACACCGGATAACGGGCTTTGTCACCGGTCAGGGTGGTGGTGAAACGCGCCATCACATCAGGCCGGTCCAGAAAATAAGTGATTTTGCGGAACCCTTCCGCTTCGCATTGGGTGCATAACATGCCATTGGACAAATACAGCCCTTCCAGTGCGGTGTTGGCCTCAGGGTTTATTTGGTTCTCAATGGTCAAGGTGAACGGCTGATTTTGCGGCACATTGCCGATAATCAGGCTATCGGGGGTTTGCAGGTAATCGGAGCTTGACAACGCTTGGGTGTCATTCAACACCACGCGGGTCAACACTAAGTTTTCGCCATTCAATAGCAAGGATTGCAACCCCGTTTGGCTGGCAGGGTTGCGGCTGAGGGTCAGGCGCGAAACGACCTGGGTGTGCTGTGCATCGAGGTTAAAGTTTAATTCCACTTCGTGAATCAAATACTCGGGGACAGTATAATCTTTAAGGTAAATAGGGGTGGGGGTGGCAACTGACATGGCGATACCTAGGGTTGGTGCTTGGTTAAGCTAAAAAGGGTGACGAGGCTCCAAGCCGCTAAAAAGCAGATGCCGCCTAAAGGGGTAATAATGCCCAACGAGTTAAGCTGGGTCAGGGCAAGGCCATACAGGCTGCCGGAAAATAACACCATGCCGAGCAGCATCAAACCGCCTGCCCAATGCAACTGTTTGGCATTCGGGGCCGATTGTAGCAGCAAGGACACTAAAATAAGCCCCAATGAGTGCCACATTTGGTAATTAACGCCCGTTTGCCAAACGGCGAGCATGTCTGCGCTTAACACAGCTTTTAGGCCATGTGCGCCAAATGCGCCGAAGCCAACGGCAAGTCCTGCACTGGCAGCGCCGAAGCTTAAAAAACGTCTGGTCATGGTTATTTTTCCATTAATCTGGGCATTAATTGCACCAGATTACAAGGTTTGCTGCGGTAATCAAGTTGTTCTTTGATTAATAAATCCCAAGCCGTACGGCAAGCACCTGACGAACCAGGCAAGCAGAACAGGTAAGTGCCGTTAGCCACGCCAGCCAGAGCCCGCGATTGCACTGTGGAAGATTTGATTTCTTGGTAAGACAACATCCGGAACAGCTCGCCAAACCCTTCCAAGGTTTTGTCCAGCAATGGGGCGATGGCTTCAGGCGTGCCGTCGCGTCCGGTCACGCCGGTGCCGCCGGTGCTGATCACCACATTGACATTGGCATCGGCTATCCAAGCGGAAACAGTGGCCCGTATCTGGTAAATGTTGTCAGGCACGATGATTTTTTCAAGCACGCTATGGCCCGCTTCAACCGCCCGCTCTGCCAGCACCTTGCCCGAAACATCGTCGGCTTCAGTACGGCTGTCAGACACCACCAACAAGGCGATATTCAAAGGTATAAAATGTCTTTCCGTATTCATCATTGTGCCTGTGGGTGGTGAAAAAACAGGCGATACCTTAAGGTATCGCCTGCTGTGGGTATAACAGCTTATTTTAACAATACAAAAAAAGCGTCTTGGCCACGTTGCACATTAATTAACAGGCCACCGTTAGGGTTAACAACTTGACGCAACTCGTCTAGGCCACGCACCCGATAGCGGTTGGCGGAAACAATCACATCACCGGGACGCAAGCCAATCCGCCACGCTTCGGAAGCGGTGTCAATTTTTTCAATCAGCACACCTTCAGCCTGATTTTTTGCCGTTGCACCCAGTATGGTCCCTTTCAGGCTCTTATGCAGTTTCTCGCCGACCAGTTGTGGACGCTCAGGTTTGGCAATAGTGGCCACTGTTTCTTTTTTATCATTGCCGTGATAATAATCAATGGTCACATTATCGCCAATTTGCAACAGCCCTACGATATTGCGGATATCATGGCTATTTTTGACCGGTTTGCCATTAGCGGCAACAATAATGTCACCCGGTTCCAAACCTGCCCGTGCCGCTGGTGAATTGCTCTCAATACGGCTCACCACGGCCCCGTGTTTGTTTTCCAAATTAAAGGCGCTGACCAGTTCCGGGGTCAGGTCTTGAGTGACCACCCCCAACAAGCCCCGCTGCACCTCCCCGTGTTTCAGCAATGACTCTTTAATAGTCATCACCATATTGGTCGGTATGGCAAAACCAATGCCCACGTTGCCGCCGTTAGGGGCAAGGATGGCGGTGTTCATCCCCACCAGTTCCCCGCGCAGATTGACCAAGGCCCCGCCTGAATTGCCGGGATTGATGGAAGCATCGGTTTGGATGAAGTCTTCATAGCCTTCAATACCCAGCCCGGAACGCCCCAAAGCACTGACAATACCCGATGTCACCGTTTGCCCCAAACCGAACGGGTTGCCAATGGCAACCACAAAATCACCCACCCTTAGCTGGCTGGAATCGGCAATCGGCAAAGCCATCAGATGGTCAGCGGGCACTTGGATCAGCGCCACATCCGCCTCAGGGTCAGCGCCCACCAATTTGGCATGTAATTGCCGCCCATCGGTCAGGGTCACCATAATTTTGTCCGCCTTGTCGATGACATGGTTATTGGTCAGCACCAAACCGTCATGGCTGTCTATAATCACCCCGGAACCCATGCTGTTACGCTGTTGCTGTTGCGGCTGGTTGGGCAAGTTGTAAAAATGCCGGAAAAAGGGGTCTTCCAGCAACGGGTTACGGACGTTGGTGATAGTGGTGGTGGAAATGTTGACCACAGCGGGCATACTGCGCTCCAGCATCGGGGCCAGCGAAGGCAATGGCTGGCCTTCGGCATAACTAGGCAAGCCTAGCGCGGAGGCATCAGAAAAAGTTAAATAAAAGGGTAAAATTGCAAGGGGTAACAGGCGTTTTACAAATTTATGCTTCATTGTCTATGGTTCCGGTAGTGATTGAACAACAGCTAACAATATAGGTTCTAATATATTTATTACAAGGGGAATATTCGGGTGGCACCCACGTGATCTTGCCCGCCATCTTGAGGGCATCCATAGCAAGTGTCCGATTAGATTGAAATGCATTACAATCGCAAACAGCTGCACGCTAAATTGGGCTATGCCAGCCCGGCAAGCTGTGAAACTCAAAAATCTTGTACTTGACAAAGTATCCGATTGGATTGGAAAAAGCAGCTTACTGGCAATATAGCACACCCAAAACGGGGGCGGGGGTATGATCTACATAAGCAGGACTCAGTGGGACACTGCGCACAGTGATGTATCCGAAATTATATGTCACCGATTTTTTTGGTGATGCTTGATGGCTGCCAATGGCTTTACCCGCCTGTTAATGTGCTGCGCTGCCATGCCTAAGCCCCCCGCTTAAACAAAAAAATCCATAAATTTCTGGCATGTTGGCGCAAACTCAGCGAGGTATAGGGCCGGAATGCCTGTAATGCCCGCCAGTTTCTGGCAACCCGTTGGTAGAGGTCGCCGCTGCCGAACATAAAATCAACAAACCCGCGCATGGCCAGATAGCGGTTGTCCGAATAAGGGAACCAGTTGGGTTCGTCATCCAACCGGCTGCGGCTGGTCAGCCCCGCAACCGTATAAGTGAACTGGCGCAAGCCTTCCGCACCGTGATAACGGCCAAAACCGCTGTTTTTGGAGCCGCCAAACGGCAAACCGGCATGGCCGATATTTTTTAAAACGTCATTGACCGCCCAATTGCCCACCTGCAATTGTCTGGCCACCCGCTGCGCCTTGCCAATGTCGGCACTCCAGACGCTGGCATTCAGGCCAAACGCGCTATCGTTTGCCAGCGCAATGGCCTGTTGCTCAGTATCAAAAGCCATCACCGGCAATAACGGCCCAAAGGTTTCTTCTTGCATCACCCGCATATCATGGCTGACATCCCATAGCACCACCGGATATAGGTAACGCCCCTCCAGCCGCAACGGCCCGGAGGCTTGGGCGCCTTTGGCGAGGGCATCTTGATAATGCGCTTCAATAACGGCAAATTGCTTTAAGGTGGTCAAACAACCCATATCACCTGCCGCCCCATGCCCCACGGTGAGGGCATGGGCGGCATCCGCCAGTTGCTTGACAAAGCTAGGGTAGCAAGACGCTTCCACATAACAACGTTCAATCGCTGCGCACACTTGCCCGCTATTGCTGAACGCGCCATACAAGGCCGCATTTACTGCCCGCTTGAGCTTGGCATCGGCAAAGACCACCATAGCATCTTTACCGCCCAATTCCAGAATGACAGGGATGGGGTGTTGTGTCGCCCGCGCCATCACCGCTTTGCCCGCCGCCACACTGCCGGTAAAAAAAACCAGATCGGGGCGGGCATCAATCAACTGGGCGCCGGTTTCCGCCTCGCCAATCACTTGTTGCACCAAGCCATCGGGCAAATCCAAAGCCGCCAACAGGCGTAAAATCAGCTCGCCTATTGGCACACTGAGTTCGGACAGTTTAAACACCACGCCATTGCCGCAAAACAAGGCCGTCAGTAGCGGATTAACGGTGAGCTGAAAAGGAAAGTTCCACGGCGCAATAACCGCCACCACGCCATAAGGCCGCCGTTCATAACCCGCTTCGGCGTTCAGGAAGGCCAACGGTGCAGTGTGCACAGGACAAGGGGCCAGTATACGGGCGGCATTGTTTTGGTAATAACGCAATAACGCCAATACCGGATAGATTTCGCCCAATAGCACTTCGGTTTTAACCTTGCCCGTCACCAGCACCAGCGTATCGGTGATAGTGTCCAGTTCCGACAAAATGATGGCTTCCAATTTTGCCAAACGCTTGCCACGTTGCGCGGCATCAAGCTGCCCCCAAAGCTTTGCCGCTTGTTGCGCGGTGTGCAGCGTTTGTGCTATTTCATCTGGCTGGCTGATAGGGTAGTTGCTTATCAGTTGTCCCGTTAGGGCCGAAAAGGCGGGTAATGTTGGCTTCATGTTTTATGATGTTGCGGTTAAGGGCTTCTTGCATTGAAACATGAGTGTAGCGTAAAAAAAGGCCACAATGCCACAAGAAGTGCTAGTTTTCCGCTTTGCTGAACGCCGCCGTCGGGGCTTGAATATAAGTAAAAGTTGACGAACGGCGCGCTTTCTAACATAATTTAATTGTGGTTTTTATAAGCCACACGATAACAATTATTATAACTCACCTTTGAGGAGCTTTTTATGTCACTGATCACTTGGACAGCCGAACAATACGGTACTAACGTGGGTTTTGCCGATGAGGAACATCGCATACTCTTTGACAAATTAAACAAGCTATACGATTTGGCCACCGGTGGCGCAGCGCGTGATGCGGTTGGCGCCCAACTGGATGACCTGATTGCTTATGTTGTTGACCATTTTGCCCATGAAGAACGCGAAATGGAAGCAAAAGGTTTTGACAACTTGGACAAACACAAAGCCGAACACACCGCCTTAGTGGGCATTTGCGCGGACTTGCAAACAAAGTTCCATGCCGGTGAAGCCGAAGTGACCGAAGATGTCGGGCAACTGGTCAAAGGCTGGTTGGATAGCCATATCCCTACCTTCGATAAAGCCTACGCGGTCGTTTTAAGCTAACACCCACCAACACGCTTAACGGCTAGCCCGCGTCAGTTGGATAGCCGTTAACTTAACTGCGCTTCTGCTTCGCTCAGCCAACGCGTTCCGGTAACGTAGCGTGGGGAGCGTAGGCTCGGCCAGCCCCCACTTAACACCATAAATACTGCTGCTTAAGATAACTTAACGACACCCCCAACTGGATAGCGTCATGGGGCACCAGCAAGTAATACCATAGCTTATTGCCATTATTGGCGGCATGGTCATTGGCATAGCCACACCAGCGGCTGGCGGCACGGGCTTTTAGCTGCACCTCATCGTTAGCCATTTGATCGGCCCGTTTCGGCTCAACCAGCAAACAATAATCGGCACATTCCACCACAAAATCCGGTTCATAATTTTGCCCGTTGTGGTATTCAATACGAAATTGCCCGCTGGCGGGCTTCATCCACTTAAGCACCGCCTGATCATCTTCCAACACCTGGGCCAAGCGCCATTCACCGTCCACCGAATCAAATTTTTGGTACGGGTAACAGCATTTGTGAAAGCCCTTGAACACCATCTGCCGTATCGCCTGTTTATTGGCAATAGGGGCGCGGAAATCGCGCGGGCTATCACCCGCCTGTAAGGTGAAGGCGGCAGGTTTCAGCACCTCAAAACCTTGCGTGATCTTGCCAATATAATCGGTTGGCGTTGTCCAGTGGTTTTTTAGCAGTTGCCCCCAAATAAAATCACTCAGCTGTTTTTGCGCGTACACCAACACATTTTCCACTTGCGCCTCATCACGCAAATAACTGCGTAAATGGGCCAGCATTTGCCCGGCCAATTTGTACAACAAGGGCGCGTGTTCATCATAATCAATCTCATCCCTGTCCATCAGATTACGCACCACATAGTCCTCCAGCCGCTCTTCATGGGCATCTTGCCCGGCCCAATGGATACTGGCGATTTGGTTATCATGCAAATGCTGCAACAGAATTTCTTGGCTGACCGGCTGAATCTTGATGTTTGCCAGACCTTGCAAGTCAAAATCATTAAAACCATAATTCACTTCGCGGGTCGGCAACACCACAATTTTCGGCACATCCAACGTCAGCTCCACCAGTTTTTCGGTCACCGACTGGACAATTGCCGCCACTTCATCCCTACTCAACAATGCCTCCTGCGCCAACTCAGGCAGCAACGATTGCGGCGGCGGATTGTCGCGGACAATTTGTTGCACCCGCCGCAGCACCGCCGCTTGCACCGCGGGTTCGCCCAATGCCTTGCTGGATGGCAATCGGCTAGACTGCTCTTCGACCACTTTTAAGACAATTTCGGCAACGCGGTTATGTTGCTCAGAAAGCGGGGGGGCGGGATAAGGCGTGCCACCCGCCCCGCTAATGGCCTGATCATCTTGGCTTGCGCTTTTGCCAGTGGTCAGCATAGCCACATAAGACGGCGCAATAATCACTTGCGGTTTTTTGTCCGGTATATCGGCATCATCGCCGCCGATATAAATCACCTTACGGATAATGGATTCGGCATCATTGGCGCGGTCGATAATATCCTGAAAACGGTCATGGGCGATAATGGTCAGCCGATCCACCGCTGCCACCCCGGTGCGCTTGCCATAAGGCAAACGCAAACCGCGCCCGATGGTTTGTTCGGTCAAAATTTCCGAAGCCGAAGCGCGTAACGGCACAATAGTATAAAGATTGGTCACATCCCAACCTTCTTTCAACTTATTGACATGAATCACCACCTCAGTGTGTTCATCATGTTCGACCTCCAACAGGCGCTGCATGGCTTCGTCGGATTCCTCGCCGGATTGGTTGCAATGCACCTCAATCACCTTGCCCTGATAACGCCCGTCAAAAAAATCCGCCGATTCCATTAGCGTTTTAATGTTTCCGGCGTGGCGGGTGTCTTGCGCCACCACCAGCATAAACGGCTTGACCGGTGAGGCCTGATGGTTGCTGGCATAGGTCTGCAAGGCCACTTTGACAAATTCATGATGATGGATACCGTCTTCCAGCTTGATTTTTTCCAGCTCCGGCAAGCTGTATTGGTCGGCACGGAAATCCTTGCGTGTAGCCACGGCGGGAATTTTGACAAAACCATCCGCCAAGGCACTGGCTAACGGGTAATGATAAATGATATTGGCAAAATCACGCGGTTTGCTGCCGCTGGTTTTCGGGGTCGCGGTCAGCTCAATACCCAACACCGGTTTAAGGTCATTGATCGCTTTGGCCCCGGCACTGGCATAATAGCGGTGCGCTTCATCCATTAACACCACCAGATCAGGCAAACCCGCCAAATAATCAAAATACGACTCGCCAATGTACTCCTGCAAACGGCGCACTTTGGCCAGTGATGACTTGACCGCGCCCTTTTTGCTGTCGCGGGCGTTAATTTTGGCGATATTGAAAATATTGATATGCGGGGCCGCTTCGTAAGCGAACAAATCAGCCGTCAACGTTTGCGGCACGGCATAATCCAAGCGCACCCCGCGCCCGCTGTCATAATCTTCGCCAGTAATAAGCACCGGCGGCATTTGGGCAATTTCCGGGATACCGGCAAACACATATTTGGCGTGGCCCAAGGTGAAATCTTGTTTCAGCTTCTCGTAAATGGTCAGGTTAGGGGCCAACACCAAAAAATGGCGGCTGCGCCCGGTCAAATACAGCCAAGCGATCATCGCCCCCATCAAGCGTGTTTTGCCCACCCCGGTTGCCAAGGCAAAACACAGCGACGGAAAGCTGCGTTCAAAATCTTGCACAGTGGGGTAATGTTGCCCAAGCACCGTTAGCCAGTGCTGCAAATCGGGGTCTTGGCTTAATGGCAACTGCTCCAGCAACTCCACCAGAATATTCAGTGATGCACTCTGTGGCGGGCGTAGCGACAGACGGGCCGCGAGTTGGTCGGCGATTTTTTGACCGTTGCCGGAATGGTTCATGGTGCTTCCTTTAACTGGCTTAGGCGTGGTTAGCCGTTGTTATCCGCGTCAGGCGCGGTGTCGGCCTGTCCGGCCCTGTCCTCATCCGGCAACACATTCAGGCTAAAGCTGTAATCGTCACGATCCCACTCGCACTTGTTCAAAATCGCTTGCGGAATCTTTTTTACCGTCAGGTTGCCGAAGGCATCGGTGTCCGCCATAAACGCCTTGCAACAAATCAGCAAAGTGCCGCTGTCGCCGACCTGTTCACTAATCACCTTAAGCTGTTCATGCCCCAAACTACCGGTGGTGACATAGATAAAATCGCTTTCCGTGCTATGTCCGTGCCGCCAAAAATGGCTTTGGCTGGGCGCGTAGTGGAAGCCCATGTGCTTGCACATCGCCTCACTGAGCATTTCGGCATTGTAAACTGGGTTGATGACCCAATTGCCCCAACTGTCTTTTTTCAGCAGGGACGGCGCCAGACGGAAATACCGGAAACCACCGCCCCCTTGCCAGTTGACCGCCTTGCTGATGCCGCCCGGGTCCGCCCCGTCGATGACTTTTTTCAGCCGTGGCACAATATGGGTATGGCAATGTTCGCCCAGCTCGACCATAATCCAGCGGCGGCCCATTTTGTGGGCCACCGCGCCAGTGGTGCCGGAACCGGCGAAGGAGTCTAGCACTAGGTCGTTGGGGTTGGTGGCGATTTCTAGTATACGTTTTAGTAAGCGTTCTGGTTTTGGGCTATCAAAAACAGGTTCGTCCAACTGGTGCGTAAGAGCTGCTTTTTTTGCTTCATCATTTGTACCAACTTCAGTTGCATACCAAATAGTTTCTGGAGTTAATCCAGAATTTTTACTATCATGTAGAAATTTCTTTATCCTTGGAACGCCATTTCCATCTTTACCAAACCAGATATTTCCATTTTTAATTTCTTCTTCCATTCGCGATTTTGTATATCGCCAACATGTACCTTTAGGTGGGTTATGCGCCTTTCCATTTGGCGCAATTAAAGTGTAAAACTGTGAAGCAGTTCCATGCCCTGCTTGAGCGTTTGCTGATACTGATTGCCAAGAACCACGATGATCGTTATCAGGATTTTTATATCTATCTAATACAGCATCATTTAAAGCGAGTGGATTTCTTATGGTGTCAAATATTGTTTTTTGTTTCGCATAAAGTAAAACAAAGTCATGTTTGAACGAAAAAACCCGCCGATTTTCACGCGTAGTTCTTTTCTCCCAGATTATTGTAGCCACAAAATTCCCGCGCCCAAACACCTCATCACACAACACCTTCAAATAATGCGCTTCGTTATCATCAATGGTGATCCACAGCGAACCGTCCTCAGCCAACAAAGCCCTAAGCACTTCCAAGCGGTCACGTATCAGCGACAACCACAGCGAATGTTCCAAACCATCATCATAATGCGTAAAGGCGCTGCCGGTGTTGTACGGCGGATCGATAAACACGCACTTCACCTTACCGCTGTACTGTTGCTCCAACGCTTTCAGCGCCAGCAAATTATCGCCCTGAATCAGCAAATTATCATGCCTGGGTTGTATCGGTGCGGTCGGGTCGGTGAACGGCAATTCGGCCTGTGCCTTGCTGATGGGGGCATCGGCACGGTAAGAGAGCGTTTTGTCCTCCAACAAAATGCGCGGCTCCAAACGCGGGCGCTTGTCCTTGCCAATCCACGTCAGTTCCAGTTTTTGTTTTTTGCTCATGTGTTTTAAGGCTGTGCATCAAAAGTTTTAATAATCAAAGCGTAGCGAAGTAGCCTGGATGAAGCGTAGCGCAATCCGGGACATCGTGGCACGGTTGCCCCGTATTATGCTACGCTGCATACGGGCTACATTTCTGATAGGGGCATCGGCACGGTAAGAGAGCGTTTTGTCCTCCAACAAAATGCGCGGCTCCAAACGCGGGCGATTGTCCTTGCCAATCCACGTCAGTTCCAGTTTTTGTTTTTTGCTCATGTGTTTTAAGGCTGTGCATCAAAAGGTTTAATAATCAAAGCATAGCGAAGTAGCCTGGATGAAGCGTAGCGCAATCCGGGACATCGTGGCACGGTTGCCCGTATTACGCTACGCTGCATACGGGCTACATTTCTAAGGAATTTAGCATTGGCTTCATTCTCAATTAATGCACTGGTTTCAAGGCTTAATTGAGTACTATCAGCCAAATGCCAAAGCAAAATATGCGTATCTAACAGCAAGTTCATTACATATAGTCCTTAAAGTCCGCTAAAGGCGTACAAAAATCATCGGCAATAAATGTAATTTGCTGCTTAGCTGAGCCGCGCCCTAACCGACTTGCAGGGTTGGCCGGTTGCTGTCCTGCCGTTAACTTGCTCATTAATGCCATTTGCATTTCGATGGTGCTGATATATTGTTTTACAAAATTGCTTGGCAAATCATCGGGTATATTAATAGTTACTTGCATGGCTTTTCCTGAGTGGTTACGGTTACGCAAAGCAAACGTTTCAATGCGGATGAAGCGTAGCGCAATCCAAGGCTGCGTGGCTACATTTCGGTTGCGTGGCGTGTGTAGGCATTAATTTAAGGTTTTAAATTTCATCCTGCCTGACAATTCCATTAACTGCTTTGCTTGCGGCATAAACGGTCAGTTTCAGTTCAGTGTTATCCGTCTGTTCATACAGCGGGCGGCGGGTTGATAGCCGTTCACTGGCGTTGAGGATGGTGGGCACGCCTTCGCCGCGCCGCTCTATTATGTTCTGGCGTTTACTGATGGGGTCAGCTGGAAAATAGCGGCTCAGCAGGTTGACCAGTGTCTCGTTACGGGTGATGCTGTTGGCATCCATGCTGTCCACGGTCAGGGTGTTGGGCAGACCGCCGGGGGTGCTGAGTTCTAGCCTGTCGGCGAACAAATGCAAGCGTATACGGCTGCCGTAAAGGGCATAATCCCGATGCGCCACGGCATTTACAATGGCTTCGTACACCGCGCCCAGATCATATTGGGGTATGTCAATACGGCCGGGGCGTTTGACCGCTTCGGTTTTCATGTTGCGTTTGACAAAATTGAACGCGTGCTGAATTTGGCTATCAACCGGGCCATCACAATCTTGGGCATCCAACTGATAGTCGGCGTTGCGTTCAGTGCCGCTGTAGGCGACACATTGCACATAAGCCGATGACAAAAAATCAGCGGGGCGGGTGGTCAGCAGCAATACCCCCGCCACTGTCAGGCGGGCTTCTTGTTCTTCATTTTCGGTCATCAGGTAAAGCTTTTTCAGCTGCATCCGCTCCGGCAAACTGGCGCGCAGAAAACGCGCAGCCAAAGCAGGGTCAATAACCTCAAGACCAGCATTGGGAACGGCTTGTTCGTCAAAGCGGATGAAGCGCACCATGCTGCGTTGCTGGAACAAGCGTGCCAATAGTTCGGGCGGCATTTCCCGTTTGCTTGAGCCAGCCCGGTAATAATAGCCACCGGGGCTTAGATGCACAAACAGGCTTTTGGGGATTTTTACCCATATCACGGGTTTAAAATCACCTTGGCTATCAGGGATTTCAACAAGGCGGGTTGCCATCAATACCGGCGGTTTGATGGCTTGCGCCAAGTTGCAAAGCCATTGTTCAACCGTATCCAAATGTGCTTGGGCAATGCCTTCAACCGTGCGGGTTTTGTCATTAATGCCTAATACTAAAATACCGCCACCGCCGTTGGCAAATGCCGCCATTTCATCGGCAATGCTGTCACGATGCGGGCTTTTGATTTTGCCAGCTTCGATCACCAATGCCTTAAATTCGTAGCCGCTATCTTCCCCCAATCGAATTTGGTACAGCAGTTCCCGAACCAGTTCTGTGGTGTTGATCATGCCGGTTGCCCTAACAATTGCCAACGCAAGGTAAACAGGCGTTCGCGCTGTTGTTGCATGTCCAGTGCCGCCTCAATGTCTGCCAGCAACTGGTCTTCTTCGGCTTCTATTTTCTTCTTTTCTTCATGATAATTGAGCATCAGTTGGTCACGTTCGCGTTCGCTCTGTTTGAGCCGCTTTTTTGCTGCCATTTTTTCTTTCAGTGTCGGTAGTTGCCGGGACACTTTACGGGCTTCCTTGATGTCTTGGTCCAGTTGTTTGATCTGGATATTCAGGGCTATCAGCTTGTCATCCGCCCAGCGTTCCAGCTTTTCGGTCTCTTGGTCGTAGTAGCGTTCGCTATCGGTTTCGGCAGCGGCTGTCCTTTCCGCCACCAGTACGTTGAGCTGGCTGGCCAATAACTCTGTTTTATTGGGCCGTGCATGGGGTATGACGGCTTGCACCGGCAATGCCAACAAGCGCTCTATGGTTTTGGCGGGCAGCAATTCATCGGCTTCCGAACAGGCCGCCAGCAGCAAATGCTCAATGGTTTGTTTGCTGGTCACTATCTGTAACTTTTCCAGTGCCAGTTCACCCGATTGGCCTATCAATGCCTTTAGATCGGAATATTGGCCATTGTTTGGGGTATTGTAGACAAACACCAGTGCTACGAGGTCGGCACTGGGGTGCACTTTGTCAAGCTCATCTTTTGCTTGCTCTATCAATAGTTTGCCTAAGCCTTCGTGAGGCCGGAAAAATTGTGCGTCGTTGGCATCGGCGCGTTGCCAATCCACATCATACCAATGCCCCACCCCAGGGCCAGGCGCGGTGTAAAAAAAACGATGCTCTTCACAGTGTGTGTCCGGCAACGACATGCGGGCAAGTTGCAACAAGCGTTGCTGGTAGTCATTAAGCTGCCGTCCAGCCGCTTCACGGCGCACTGCCAGCCGCTGCACCACATCGACATCGAAATTTTCCAATAAGGATCGGCGGGTGTCTTGTGAACGTGCCGCCAAGACGGTTGCAAATTCGGCTTGCAGACGGTTGAATTCCAGTTCAATTTGTTCGTCACTGCGGCATTTCTGGTAGATGTCATGGATGCGCCGCTCAATGTCAACCCCCGATTCTATGGAGCCGAGAATTTCATCGGAAGCCCCGAACACACCTTCAAACAGTTGGAATTTATGGTTTAACAATTCAAAAACGCGTTCATCGGCACGGTTGCCTTTGTTGATGAAGTTGACCACCACCACATCATGTTTTTGCCCGTAGCGATGCACACGACCAATGCGTTGTTCCACCCGTTGCGGGTTCCAAGGCAAGTCGTAATTGATGATTAATGAGCAGAACTGTAAGTTAATGCCTTCTGCGCCCGCTTCGGTGCAGATCATGATGCTGGCCTGTTCGCGGAAATGGTCGACCAGTGCGGCTTTCATATCGGCGCTTTTTGAGCCGGATATGCGCGAGGCGCCTTGGTGTTGTTGTAACCAGTGTTGGTAAATGTGTTTGGAACCAGCATCGGCGTTGCTGCCATTCAGCAGCACTAACTGCCCCGCGTAGCCTAGTTGGTTGAGTTGCCCGCACAGCCAAGTTTGGGTGCGCACAGATTCGGTGAATATGACCGCTTTACGCGCCCCCCCTAGCCGTTCGACAAAATCAAAGGCTTTGTCCAACACCCTTAACAGGGCATCAAATTTTGCGTTTTGGCTAATGTTGGCGGCCAGTTGCTTAAAGTCCTTCAGCTTGTCAATTTCTGCCTGCAAAGCTTTGGGGTCTATTAAATCGGCATCTTCCACATTGTTTTCGTCCGCCAAATCATCCAAGGTGTCGTAATCTTGCAAGGCATCAAGCAGCGGCAGCTTTTTTTCCAGCCGGTCGATCATGGTGGTCAAAGTGCCTTCAATGGCATAGGAGGAGGAAGCCAAGATTTTACGGATAACCAAGCTGACCAAATGGCGCGCGCCGGGTTTGATGGCCAGCAGCTCATCTTGCTGCAAATAGCCCGACACTTCACGATAAAGCTGTAATTCTTCAGCTGCGGGCCGAAAATCTTCGGTCATGGAATAGCGGCGGGTAAAGTTAATGCCGCCTTCTTCTTGCACTTGTCGGCGTAGGGTGCGCTGGCATATTTTCTTTAGCCTGGAACGCAACAAGGCCAATTCGGCCCCGTCCAGTTTGGGGCGGCAGTAGCGGGCTTTAAAGGAGTCAATATCACCAAAAAAATGCGGGTCGATAATGGCGGTCAGGCCGTACAGTTCTTGCAGGTTATTTTGTAGGGGGGTGGCGGAGAGCAAAATTTTAGGCCGCCCTTTTAATGCGTTATCCAGCTTTTTGGCGGTTTTTGCACCATCGGCCTTGTAGATGTTACGCAATTTGTGGGCTTCATCCATCACCACCATATCCCAAGCAATGCTTTTTAGCTGTTGTTCTTTGCGGGCGGCAAATTCATAAGAACAAATCACAATGCTGTCTTGCTCGCCCATAAAGGGATTGCCCAGCCCCGATTTGACTAAGGCATTAAAATTTTTGGCTTCGAGGATTCGCGAAGGAAGACAAAACTTTTCTTCCAGCTCTTGTTGCCATTGTTTGCGTAAGGTGGCGGGCACAACCAACAGCAGCTTGCGTTTGCGCTCGGCCCATTTTTGCGCCAACACCAAGCTGGCTTCAATGGTTTTACCCAGGCCCACTTCATCGGCAAGGATGACCCCTTTGGAAAGCGGGGAAGCCAAGGCAAACAGCGCCGCATCAATTTGATGGGGGTTCATGTCAACTTTGGCACTGGCTATAATCTGGGTCAGCGATTGTTCGGCGTTACCCTCCAGTGCTAGCCAGTAGGCAAAATAGGCTTTTTGGTAAGCTGTGTACATCAGCGGGACTCAAAATGCTGGCGAATGGGGTTATTATCCCATAGACAGCGTTTTGCGGGTTGCCGATTCATTTTTGCGGACTGCGTATCTTGGCGACCTGCCATTTTGCCCATATAGCCAGTCTACTGCTACCCCGCCAGCCGTGATAGAATGCTAGGCTATTTAATTTTAATAATTGTCATGCGTTTAATCAGAGGATTGGCCCATTTAGAGCCTTTTAGCCACGGCTGTGTGCTGTCCATCGGCAATTTCGATGGCTTGCACTTGGGGCATAAGGCTGTTATCCAAAAATTGGCCGACCACGGCAAGGCCTTGGGCTTGCCTGTGGTGATCATGGTTTTTGAACCGCAGCCGTTGGAATATTTTTTAAAGGACAATGAGCCGTCCAGGCTGATGCGGTTGCGCGAAAAAGTGATGGCCTTTGCCCATTTGCCGATAGATAACCTTCTGATCATGCGCTTTAACAAGCAGTTTGCCAATGTTGATGCAGAACAGTTTATTGAAGACGTGTTAATCAACAAGCTGAATGTCAAACATCTGGTGGTGGGTGATGATTTCCATTTTGGTAAGGCACGGCGCGGCAATTTCGCTTTGCTTAAAGAAAAGGGCAAACTTTTGGGCTTTAGCGTTGAAGACACCGGTTCTTATCAGGCGGACGGCTTGCGGGTCAGCAGCACACTTATCCGTGATGCCTTAAACGCTGGTGATCTGGCGCAAGCCGAACGCTTGTTGGGGCATTGTTATTCGGTCTGCGGTCGAGTGGCGCACGGCGACAAACTTGGGCGCACTTTGGGCTATCCCACCGCCAATATCCAGATGTTCCGAAAAAACAGCCCTATTAATGGCGTGTTTGCCGTCACCATGACGGGTATTGATAACAGAATCTTCCAAGGCGTCGCCAATGTTGGCACCCGGCCCACCGTGGCTGGCGGTTCTAAGGTGATACTGGAAACCCATTTATTGGATTTTAAACAAGAGATTTATGGCCGTTATGTCGAGGTGCAGTTCCGCCATAAACTCCGCGACGAGATACGTTTCCCTTCCATTGAGGCGCTAACCGCGCAAATCGCCCGTGATGTAGCCGAAGCCAAATTATTTTTTGCATTAAACTTTGCCTAAGACAAGGCGATTCAATCGCTTTACCTCGAATTGGCAAGGATTGCCCAGGTATTGGCCTTGCCTTTAGAAATATAAAAAACAATTACTTACCTAACAAAGAGCTGACCACGATGGACTATAAAAAAACCCTAAACCTGCCAGCCACTGGTTTCCCGATGAAAGGCAATCTGGCGCAACGCGAGCCGGAACAGCTAAAAAAATGGCAACAAGCCGGTCTTTACCAAAAAATACGCGCCCACGGCGCAGGCAGGCCGCCGTTTATTTTGCATGACGGCCCGCCCTATGCCAATGGTGAAATCCATATTGGTCATGCGGTCAATAAGGTCTTGAAAGACTTTATCTTAAAATCAAAAACCTTAAGCGGTTTTGATGCACCCTATGTGCCGGGTTGGGATTGCCACGGCTTGCCTATTGAATTGCAGGTGGAAAAAAAGGTGGGCAAGGCCGGGGCTAAAGTCAGCCCAGCGGTGTTCCGCAAAGCTTGCCGTGAATACGCCAGCAAGCAAGTCGCCATTCAAAAAGAAGCCTTTGTGCGGCTGGGTATTTTTGGCGATTGGGATAACCCGTATTTAACCATGGACTTTGCTTTTGAGGCGGATATTGTCCGCGCTTTGGGCAAAATTGCCGCCAACGGTCATATCGACAAAGGCGCCAAGCCGGTGCATTGGTGCACCGATTGCGGCTCTGCCTTGGCAGAAGCGGAAGTGGAGTACGAAGACAAACATTCACCGGCGATTGATGTGCGCTTTCTGGTGCGTGATGAAGCCGCCTTGTTGGCGGCTTGCCACACAGTGCCGGAGCATGAAGGACACGGCCCTATTTCTGTGGTGATTTGGACTACCACCCCGTGGACATTGCCCGCCAACCAAGGTGTGGCATTAAACCCAGAATTGGAATATGCCGTGGTGCAATGCGGCGCGGAACGCTTACTGATTGCCGAGGCCTTGCTGAAAGATGCCCTGCTCCGTTATGGCATTGACGATTACCGCGTGGTGGCGTACTGCAAAGGCGCGGATTTGGAACACCAATTGTTGCAGCATCCGTTCTATGACCGCCAAGTGCCTATTATATTGGGCGATCACGTCACCACCGATGCCGGTACTGGCGCGGTGCACACCGCCCCCGGGCATGGTCAGGAAGACTATGTGGTGGGCCGCAAATACGGTTTGGAAGTGGACAACCCCGTAGGCAGTGATGGGGTGTTTTTGCCCGGCACGCAGTTGTTTGCTGGCGAACATGTTTTTAACGCCAATGCCCATGTGTTGGAAGTGCTGCAAGCCAACGACAAATTGCTGCACCACCATGCCTTATTGCACAGTTACCCGCATTGCTGGCGACACCACACGCCGATAATTTTCCGCGCCACGCCGCAATGGTTTATTGCCATGGACAAAAACCAGCTGCGCGCAACAGCTTTGAACGAAATCAAACAGGTTGAATGGATACCCGATTGGGGACAAGCGCGGATTGAAAGCATGTTGCAAGGCCGCCCCGACTGGTGCGTGTCACGGCAGCGCACTTGGGGCGTGCCGATTGCATTGTTTGTCCATAAAGAAACCGGCGAACTGCATCCACAAACCTTGGAATTAATCGAACAAGTCGCCCAGCGTATTGAAAAATCAGGCATAGACGCTTGGTTTGAGCTGGATGCCGCAGAATTGTTGGGTGAACAAGCCCAGCACTACGACAAAATTGGCGACACCTTAGATGTCTGGTTTGATTCCGGCGTGACCCATGCTGCCGTATTGAAACGCCGTACGGGCCTGCATTTCCCTGCCGATTTGTATTTGGAAGGTTCTGACCAACACCGTGGCTGGTTCCAGTCCTCGTTATTGGCTTCGGTGGCCATGAACGGCGTAGCCCCTTACAAAGCTGTGCTGACGCATGGTTTCACCGTTGACAAGAACGGCGAGAAAATGTCCAAATCCAAGGGCAATGTCATCCCGCCGCAATCGGTGATGAAAAACCTTGGCGCCGATGTGTTGCGGCTGTGGATTGCCTCGACCGATTACCGTGGTGAAATGCGCGTTTCCGATGAAATTTTGGAACGCACATCCGATGGCTACCGCCGCTTACGCAACACCGCCCGCTTCTTGCTTTCTAACTTGGATGATTTTGACCCCGCCCTGCATAGCATCGCCAACGATGATTTGCTGGCCTTAGACCGTTGGATAGTCGATAGGGCTTATTTGTTGCAGGAAGAAGTTAAAAGCCATTATGAACATTACCAATTCCAGCTGATCTTCCAAAAAGTGCATCATTTCTGTGTCATTGATCTGGGCGGCTTTTATTTGGATATTGTCAAAGACCGCCAATATACCGCCAAAGCGGATGGTTTGGCGCGGCGTTCGGCCCAAACCGCCATGTACCATGTACTGGAAGCACTGACCCGCTGGCTGGCCCCGATCACCAGTTACACCGCTGAAGAAATCTGGCACTACCTGCCCGGGCAACGCGGCGAATCGGTGTTTTTAACAACCTGGTATGACGGCTTACAGACCTTGGACGAGGCCAGTCCGCTGAATAGGGAATTTTGGCAGCGCATGATGGCTATCCGTGCCGTAGTCAGTAAAGAACTGGAAAAAAGCCGTGCCAAAGGCGACATCGGCGCATCCTTAAATGCCGAACTGGAGCTGTATTGTAACGATGCTTATTTGACCGATTTACAGTACATTGTCGGTGAACTGCATTTTGTTTTCATCACCTCTGCGGCTTTAGTGTTTGCCGAACAAGAGACCCCAGACGATGCCCTCGCCACCGAACTGGAAGGCATCAGGCTAAAAGTGCGCGTGTCCGAACACAGCAAATGTGTACGCTGCTGGCATCAACGCAGTGATGTGGGCGGGCATGAAGAACACCCCGAATTATGCGGGCGTTGCGTGGACAACATCGCCGGTGCAGGGGAAGTGAGGCACTATGCATAATTTAAAATGGTTGCTGTTATCACTATTGGCAGTGCTGTTGGACCAAGCCAGCAAACTGGCTATCGACAGCCAAATGCCGTTGTTCCAATCCATCCCCGTGCTGCCTTATTTTAACCTGACCTATGTGCACAACACCGGCGCGGCGTTCAGCTTCCTCAGCGAAGCGGACGGCTGGCAACGCTGGCTTTTTGCGGGGCTGGCGGCGCTGATCAGCATCATGATAGCGGTGTGGCTGACCCGTCTGCAAAAACATGAAGTGTTGTTGTCGGCGGCCTTATCGCTGGTGCTGGGCGGGGCCATAGGCAACCTGATTGACCGCTTGGCTTATGGCTATGTGATTGACTTTTTGGATGTGTATGTGGGCAACTGGCATTGGCCCGCGTTTAACGTGGCGGATTCGGCGATCACCTTGGGCGTGGCGTTGATGCTGGTGGAGTCGTTGGGGTTGGTTAGGGGGAAGGAGGGGGGGTAGGTTGTTGGTTTTTTTCTTACCCTAACCCACGCACTTATAATCTACTAATATACGGCTTGTCGTGTTGGGGTTCGTTCCTCACCCCAACCTACGAGCTACGAGCTACAAACTGAAGCGCAGGCAAAAGCAGAAGTTGAAGCGCTGACGGAAGCTTTAAACGAAACCATTGCCGTCAGGGATTTGGCAACTAAAGCAGATTTGGAGCATCTAAAAGTTGACCTTATAAAATGGATAGCAGGCTTGTTATTGGCGCAAATTGGCGGTCATTGCGGCTTTGGTGAAATTGTTATAAAAATAAACTATTACGGCACAGTAACGGTTTAATAGCACAAGCACCACGCTACGCCATATATCGGCCATATTACCGTAATATATTGAATATACTGGACAGACCCGTACTTTAAGACAAACACCCGACTAGCTTAACTATGCGCCTAACAGCCCTACAAACAAAAGCCATCTGTGAAACCGCCCAAGCCTGCTTTGGTTTAGATGTGCGTGTCTGGTTATTTGGCTCCAGAGTGGACGACCTCGCCAAAGGCGGCGATATTGACTTGTACATTGAACCCCAGATGGACAATGCAGCCGACCTGATTACCGCCAAGCTGCTATTTTTACGTGACCTGCATAAAAAAATCGGCCAGCAAAAAGTAGACGTGGTGTTAAAGCGGCCTAATAGCACACTTGATTTACCGGTCTACCGAATTGCCACACAAACAGGCGTACAGTTGCAATGACCGGCATCTTAGATGAAATAGAAAAAAACTGTGCCCGCCATGCCAACCGCCTGAACTGGGCCATGGCCCAACTACAGCCGCATTGGCCGTTTTCGGCCGCCACGATAAGCCAACTGTCCGATATGGATTTGGCTATACTTGATCAATTTGCCACCCGCTTTGGCAAGTTGCAGGACGTTATGGGGGCAAAATTATTTCCGGCAGTATTGGAGCTGACCAAAGAACCAGGCGATTTAAACGCCTTTATCGACAAATTGTACCGCCTAGAAAAAATCGGCGCCATTGCATCGGCCGATAATTGGCTATTGATGAGGGAAATCAGAAACGCCTTTTCCCATGACTATACCGATGACCCCCATTTACAAGCGGAAGTGCTCAATAAAGCATTCCAGCTGGCAGTCCAACTACTGGACGTGTTAGACACGATGATGGCATTTATCGCCCCGTATAGAAAAAAACAGCACAGTAGCTTGGATGAAGCGTAGCGTAGTCTGGGGCTTTGTGACACAGTTGCCCCGTATTCCGCTACGCTGCATAATACGTTCTACATAATGCAGAGCTGTGACGACAAAGAGTCAGACAGTCACAGTGCCATAGCAAAAAAATCGCCCGCCTTCGGCGGAACAGAAAATAGTTAAAGGGAGTTAAAAGCCTAAAAAGACCGGACACACCGCACTGCCAGCGCGAGGAACTTAAAGTCGTAGCCCGTAGGTTGGGGTGAAGGAACGAACCCCAACGCAACAAAGTTGCGGATTATAAGTGCGTAGGTTAGGATTTACCCAAAGAATATAAAGGGGATGAGTCGTTAATGGTTAGATTTTGTTGGGGTTCGTTCCTTCACCCCAACCTACAATCCACGTAATCAAATATTTCAATGCGTTCCACGTAATCAAATATTTCAATGCGTTATCGACGGAAATTTTCAGAGTAGTTGTCGCCTCGACGGTTAAATCTTAAGCGGCTTTTTTGTTCCGAGTTATCTCCTCTGCGTTTGGTTTTTGGTTAGCTTTGGTCTTATCAGGATTAAGGTGGACTGCCTG